>Ga0209130_1000232_pt1 | contig 73005 bp, 57 predicted proteins | sample AraplaMF_Cvi_mLB_FD_184264 | JGI IMG/M metagenome (GOLD analysis project Ga0209130, IMG submission 184264) | Arabidopsis root microbial communities from the University of North Carolina, USA - plate scrape MF_Cvi_mLB (SPAdes) (version 2) | ecosystem: Host-associated > Plants > Roots > Endosphere... | reverse complement strand
GGGCAGTTTTCAAGTGCCGGCGATTTGCTCTTCACGACCAGCTTGGTACGTGGTTGGCGAATCAATTGGTTGATGGTTGGCATCGTTTTAAATCCAACAAAATTACAGCATTGACAACCCGGGCAGCTCTGCCCGGGGGCTAAAACGGTATCTCTCAGTGTGCGCTGAACGTCACTCAAAACGAGGCGTATACGATGCGCAGACTAAATTGAGAACTCGCGAGTATATACCTGGTTAACCGCTCAGTCAACCGGAATGCTGAATAAAGTGGCAGTATTTGGACGCCCCGCGGCGCTGCATTGGCCGCATAATAGCGATCATTTTGTACTTTCCTGTAAGCAATGCTGCCGCGCCCTTCACACCTGTTCATCCTGTTTAGCTATCTGGCGCTATCCGCGGTGCCCTTCATGCCTTTGCTGTTGGGCAAGCCGGTGGAACAGCCGTGGCAGCTGCTGGGGATCGAATTGCTCGCCTGGGTGACGGTGTGGGCCGTGTTCAAGCGGCCCGCGTATTTCCACTGGCTGCTGATCCCGGCCTTCCTCGCGCTGCCAACCGAAATCTACCTGCTGGTATTTTACGGCCAGGGCATTTCCACCCACCATCTGGGCATCCTGGCGGAAACCAGTCCGCAGGAAGCCATGGAATTCCTGGGCCGCAAAGTGTGGACCATGCTGGCCGTGATGGTGGGCGTGGCCGTATGGTGGGTGCTGAGCTTCCGCGCCGCGCGCCAGACGCGCGACCTGGACTGGCATGGCGGCTCGCGCTGGCTGGCGTTGTTCACGCTGGTCGTGCTGGCGGCAACGGCGGCCTGGGGTTATGAGTTCGGCATCGATGCCGCGCCGGCAGCGCGCCCGGCCGCCAGCGCCTCGATCGCCAGTGCGAGCGGCGATGACAGCGACGACAGCGAGAGCGACGACAGTGCCAGCGCCAGCGCCTCGGCCCGCGCCGCAGTGGCCGGCGCCCATACCCTGCACCTGCCCGGCCCGGCCCTGCTCTACTGGGCACGCCTGCCGTTCGATCCGGGCCAGTTCATCGAATCCTGGCCGTTCGGCCTGGCCGCGCGCGGCTATGATTTCTACAAGGAGCGCCGCTACCTGGCCGACCTCAATGAACGCAGCGCCAGCTTCGAGTTCGGCGCGCGGCAGGTCGATGGCGGCACGCAGCCAGAAATCGTGGTGATGGTGCTGGGCGAATCTTCGCGCTACGACCGCTGGAGCCTGAACGGCTACAAGCGCGAGACCAATCCCTTGCTCAGCAAGGAAAGCAACCTGGTGCCGCTGTCGGACGTGATCACGTCAGTCTCGGCTACCCGCCTGTCGGTGCCGGTGATTATCTCGCGCAAGCCAGCCACGCAGAGCCTCAAAGATGGCTTCAGCGAAAAGTCCTTCCTGACCGCCTACAAGGAAGCGGGCTTCAAGACCTGGTGGCTGTCGAACCAGATTTCGTTCGGCCAATACGACACGCCGGTATCGGTGTTCGCCAAGGAAGCGGACGTGATCCAGTTCCTCAACCTGGGCGGCTTCACCAACCACTCCAATTACGATGAGGTGCTGTTCGAGCCGCTCAAGCGCGCACTGGCCGACCCGGCGCCGAAAAAGCTGATCGTGCTGCACTCGCTAGGCAGCCACTGGAACTACAGCCAGCGCCACCCCAAGGAATTCGACAAGTGGCAGCCGTCCCTGTTCGGCGTCGACAAGCCGGCGTACACCGACCTGAAGATCAAGCAGCAGCTGAATAACAGCTACGACAATTCGATCCTGTACACCGACTGGTTCCTGGCGCAGGTGATCGCCGACCTGAAAGGTACCGGGCAGCTGGCGTCGATGCTGTATGTCGCCGACCATGGCCAGACCTTGTACGACGGCACGTGCCGCCTGGCCTTCCACGGCCACAACACGGACTATGAATTCCACGTGCCGGCCTTCATGTGGTTCTCGGACCAGTACCTCGACCGCTATCCGGCCAAGGTCGGTGCGCTGCTGCGCAACCGCAAGGCCAAGCTGGCGACCGAGAACATTTTCCACACCATGCTCGACCTGGCCAACATCCGCTACCCGGACGACAAGCCGTCCTGGAGCTTCGTCAACAAGGACTTCCAGGTGCACAAGCGGGTGGTCGACAGCTACGGCTGGACCAATTACGACAACGCCAAATTCAAGGGCGACTGCCGTGAGGTGATCGACAAGGGCAAGCCGCAGTCGCAGGACAAGTAAGCCTTATGCCGGCTTGTGCACCATCAGCCAGTACACGGCAACCATGGCGATAAAGGCCGGATAGCCAAGCAGTTCCCAGCGCCGCGCATAGCGCCAGTACTGCGCGGGCAATTCGGTGTTGGCGGCGTGTGCCGCCAGCGCCATCCTGCCCATCCGGATCTGGTACCACACCACCGGCAGCCAGCAGGCGCCTGCCAAGGCATACAGCGCCAGCGACGCCTTGATCCAGAACGCGTCCAGCGGATAGCCGGCGAGGTGGATCATCCATGCGCCGGACAAGGGCTGCACGATCACGGCCGGCGTGGTGAACCACCAGTCGGCGCGTACCACCAGCCGCGAAACCACGGCGATCGCTTCCACCGAGCGCGAACGGTTAGCGAAGAACAGGTAGAAGGCCGTGCCGAAGCCGGTGCCGACCAGCAGCACCGAAGACAGGATGTGGATGGTCTTGATAGTCAGGTAGTCCACGATTTTTCCTCTGCAAACAGAATGAACAGGATGGCCAGGATCGGCAGGTTTTTCAGCAAGGGGCCGAAGGGGTGCCACAGGTACTCCGGCAGGCAGGCTGCAATCGCCACGCTGTAGCCCAGTACCAGCGCGCCTTGCGCCAGCCAGAGCGCGCGGCATGGACGCAGGATGCACGCGATGCCGAAGGCGGCGTCCAGCACTGCCGCGCCGTACAGCGCAGCGACGGCGGGCATGCCGTCGAGGCCGACGCGGGCCAGCATGGCCAGGCTGTCGGCGCGCGGGTAGATGAAGGCGCTCACCACGGCGGTCGCCAGCCAGACACACGCCAGCGTCCAGCGCAGCATGGCGCTGCGCCAGCCGGCAAGGGCGCGCAGGCGAACCAGTTCGCGCTCAGCGGGGGTAATGAAATCGGCGATGGCGCGCGGCGGGCGGCCCAGCAACTCGCGCGTCGCGGCAACGCTGGCCCCAGCGTCTTCCGCCAGCGCGCTGCCGGCACGCAGCATGCGCCAGTTATCCGGCGTCAGGAAGGCTGCAGGCAGCTTGCCTCCAACCCACGCGGCCAGCGCCATAGCCGCTGCAGGAATACGCAGCGCCGGCGCCGGCGCAAAGCCCATGGCGCCGCGGTAGGTTGCCAGCATCTCCTGATAGCTGACAGCACTGCTGCCAGCGATATCGAGCACGCGGCGCGCCGCCGTTTTCCGCTCCAGCACCGCCACCACCGCCTGCGCCAGGTCGTCGACGTGCACCGGCTGGAAGCGCGCCTTGCCCAGCGCGGGCAGCGCCATCACCGGCATGCTGGCCAGGCGGCAGAACAAGGCTGCCGAACCGCCGTCGCGGCCGAACACCAGCGCAGGCCGCACGATGAGCCAATCCAGCGGCAGCGACATCAAGGCCTCGTCGGCAGCGCGCTTGCTGGCGAAATAGGCGCTTGCGCCCTGCCCCGCACCGAGCGCCGAGATTTGCACCACGCGGCGTACGCCGGCTTCGGCGCACGCCGCGAACAAGGCTGCCGGAGCACGGGTGTGCAGCGCATCGAAGCGGGCCGCGCGGGTTTCACTGATGATGCCGACGGCGTTCACCACGGCATCGACGCCGTGCAAGCGATCCAGCCAGGTGGCAGGTTGCAGGTCCACGCTGTAGTCGATCGCCAAGTCACCGGCCCGCTCGGCCTTGCGCACGCCGCGCACGACCTCATGCCCGGCCGCCGCCAGCCTGGCAGCGATGGCACTGCCGATGAATCCCGAAGCGCCGCATACCAGGACTTTCATGGCACGCTCCTTATTAACAGTAATTTCTGTAAAAACAGAAATTTTGATTTCAAAAAAACGGGCATTGCTGCCCGCTTGTGTCTTTTCCGGTTACTGCTTGCCGCGAATGGCCCGGCTGATTTTTGCGCTGACGCCCAGGGTTTTCATCAAGGTTTCCGGCTTGTAGCGCAGAAGCTCGTCCGACAGGGTCGCCATCACCTCGATGAATTTCAGCGTTTCCTCGATCCGTTCGCGCGTGCCTTCATCCTCGTCGGCCATCGCGGGATTGGCCAGGCATTCGGCCAGCGCAGTGGCGGTCGGGTCGATTTCGCGCTGGCGGCGGCCAGCCACGATCAGCTTGAACAGCTCCCACACATCGGTCGATGTTTCGAAGTGGTCGCGGCGGTCGCCTTTCAGGTGCACCACCTTCACCAGGTTCCAGGACTGCAGCTCTTTCAGGCTGTTGCTCACGTTGGAGCGCGCCACACCCAGCGTTTGCTGGATTTCCTCCGCATCCATCGGGCGCGCAGCCAAATACAGCAGCGCGTGAATTTGCGCCACAGTGCGGTTGACGCCCCAGCGCGAACCCATCTCGCCCCAGTGCAGTACAAATCGTTCGGCTATCGGTTTCAGTTCCATGCCAGCCATTCTATGCTTACACTAATTTCTGTCAAGACAGAAATTAAAAATTTGCCTGGACGGCAATTCGCGCCCACAATGCATAGCAAATAATCAATGGGGGACGGCAATGCTGACTACAAAGCGTCTCGCCAGCATCGACATGCTGCGCGGCCTGGTGATTGTGTTGATGGCCTTGGACCACACGCGCGACTTTTTTGGCGCCGCACTGTTCGATCCGGAGGACCTGGCAAAGACCACGCCTCTTTGGTTCGCCACGCGCTGGATCACGCACCTGTGCGCGTCGACTTTCGTGCTGCTGGCTGGCACATCGGCTTTCCTGCGCGGCAGCAAGAGCGGCATTCCAGCCCTATCGCGCTACCTCGTCACGCGCGGCTTGCTGTTGCTGGTGCTTGAGGCGACGTGGATCAGTTTCAGCTGGCAGTTCGGCTATAACGTCACCATCCTGCAGGTGCTGTGGGCGCTGGGGATGGGGATGATTTTCCTGGCCGGGCTGGCGTGGCTGCCCATGCCTGTCATCGCGGTGATTGCGGCGCTGCTGATCGTGCCGCATAACCTGCTCGATGCGATCCAGTCCAACCATCCGCTGTGGCTGGCCTGGCACCAGCGCGGCTTCTGGCCGGTGGCGGGCAATTATGGCGTGTATCTGGCGTATCCGTTGATGCCATGGCTTGGGCTGATCGCGGCCGGCTATGCGCTGGGTCCCGTGTTCCATTGGGAGGCGGCGCGCCGGCAACGATTCCTGGTCCTCGCCGGCGGCGCCCTGCTGCTGGCCTTTGTCGCTCTGCGCAGCGGAAATTTCTACGGTGATCCCGATCCGTGGTCGGCGCAAGGGCGGGGCTTCGTATGGGATTTCATCTCCTTCATCCGCGTGCACAAATACCCGCCTTCGCTGCTCTACTTGTGCGTGACGATCGGCATCGCCCTGCCCTTGCTGGCATGGTTCGAGCGCCTGCGGCCCGTGCCGATGCTGATGCTGTTCGGCGGCACGCCGATGTTCTTCTACGTGATCCACATCGCCCTGATCCACTTCCTGTCGCTCCCCTATTTCATGCTGCGCTACGGAGCGTTGCCGCAGGGTGGCCCGGGAGGCTTTACCCTGCCGAGCGGCTATGAGCCGTCACTGGCCGTGGTCTACATCGCGTGGATAGCGATGATCGCGCTCATGTACGGCCTGACCAGGCTTTGGCTGCGCCGCAAGGTGCTTCCCCCTATGCCGGCAGCAGCCGCCCGCTAAGGCGTTTGTAAACATCGCGGGCGCGTTGCTCGATGGCGGCATCGAAGCCTGATTGGGCCAGCAGGGTCAGGCCGTTGGTTTCAGCCAGCACGCCGGGCGTCAGGACCAGCCGGTCGGCGCGCTTTTGCACCAGCAGCGGCAGGCAGCATGGCTCCAGCAACTGCGCCAGCACCACGTTGTGCGAGGACACCAGCACCATGCCGCGAGCGGCTAGCTGTTCCAGCACCGCGGCGGCAGCGGACACCGACTCAAGGTGGTTGGTGCCGCGGAAAATCTCGTCGATGATGAAAACCGCGCGCTGCGGCTCGTTGGCAAGCGCCAGCAATTCGTGGGCGCGGCGCAGCTCAGATTGATAAAGGCTTTCACCGCCATCCAGCGCGTCCTCATTCTGCATGCTGGCATAGACCGGCAGGTTCGGCATGCGCGCCGCAGTCGCGTAACAGAAGCCGAAAGCGCGGGCTGCCAGCAGGTTGAGGCCGACTGTGCGCAGCAAGGTGCTTTTTCCGATGCCATTCTGGCCGCTGATGAACGCACTTTTGCCATCCAGCGCCAAGTCCAGTGCCTGCGCGTCGCTCAGCAAGGGATGGCGAACCGCCTGCAGGTGAATCTCCTGCTCCCATCCCTCTTCCGCCCAGCACCATTGCGTTTGCGCGGACAAGTGACGCACCAGCGCGAGGTCGGCATCGAGACTGGCCACCAGCTCAAAGCTTTCGCGCAGGAAGGCTGCGTACTCGCGCACCAGGCGGCGCGTGGCGAAATAGTGCTTCAGGTTGGCCAGCAAGACCCAGTCCGCATATTCAGCCACGCCTGGCGCGGTGGAAGCAGCATTGGGCGCGAGCTTGCGACGCAGTTGGGCTGCTTGCGCAGCGCCGGGCGCATCCTGTTGCTGGCTATGCGCATAGAGTTGCAGTCGCAGCGCTTCGACGATGGCCGACCACTGCTGGATGCGCAAGTGGTAGGTGACCTGGATCGCCATCAATACCAGCGACAGTCCGGCTGCCGGAATCAGGGCGGTCAGCGAGAAGTAGCTGGCAACGACGCTGGCGAGGAAGGCCACCGGCACCAGCCACACCCAGCCCGACCAGCGCGGCACGCGGGGCAATGGCGACTCGGCCAACGGAGCCCGGGGCTGCGCCGCGGTGCCTGCAGTGTCTGCGGCAGGGACAAACAGCGACTCCGTGACTTCAGCGCTGGCTTTGCGCAACGGAGCAAGCTGGGTGGCCAGCCGTTCGCGCGCACGGTCGTCCGCCAGCAATGCCCCGACACGTTCCACCGGCGCCGCCGTACCGCGCCGTAAGCGCCGATACAGCATCTGGCGGCCAAAGATGCTGGCGCCCTCGCCGACTGCCAGCAGATAGGGAGCGAGCAGCAGATCCTGCCAGGTCTGCCCATCCACCGCGCCATTGCCGCTGGTGCCGGCCAATTCGTCGTAACGCGCGATCACGCTCTCCGGGAACGGGTACTCCACAGAACCACTCCTTGCTATAAAGGTAAGCCGAGAAGTATAGCCACTTACCAAAAAATCAAGTAGCCCGGACAGCGGCATGCGCGGACGGGCGGACACCGGTGGACGCTCGCGGACAGCAGTCGCGATGCTACGGACTCCATAAAAATCAATGACTTAGTCGCTGGCACACTTCATGCAATAGCAAGATTGACCAAATCACCAACACCAGGACAAGAACATGATTCGCGACACCTCACACCAGGACCAAGTGATCGCCACCCCCGCCAGCCGCTTCCCGCGCCGCAAAGTACTGCTGCTGGTCGTCAGCTTGGCACTGGCCGCTGCCGGCTACGGCCTGCTGAAAACCTGGAGCGGCAGCGAGCAATCGATCAGCGCTTCCCGCCTGCGCATCGGCGAAGTCACGCGCGGCACCCTGATTCGCGACGCCGCCGTCAACGGCCGCATCGTGGCCGCCGTCAGCCCAACGCTGTACTCGACCTCCACTTCCACGGTCGAATTGAAAGTGCATGCCGGCGACACCGTCAAAAAAGGCCAGGTGCTGGCCGTGCTGGAATCGCCCGACCTGACCGACGAACTGAAAAAAGAACAGACCCTGTTCAACGAGCTGCAAGCCGAAGTCGCGCGCCAGCAAATCCTGGCACGCAAGCAGAAGCTGGCCGCACAGCGCGAAGCCGACACCGCCGAAATCGAGCGCGTGTCCGCCATGCGCACCCTGCAGCGCTACGAAAGCGTGTCCAACGAAGGCGTCATCGCCAAGATCGACATGCAGAAAGCCAAGGACGCCGTGGCCGCCGCCGACATCCGCGCCAGGCACACCAAGCAGGCCGCCGAACTGGAAGGCGACAACGTCGCGCTGGAGCTGAAAACCAAGACCGCGCAGATGGAGCGCCAGAAGCTGTCGCTGGCCAACGCCCAGCGCCGTGTCGACGAACTGACCGTGCGCGCGCCGGTGGATGGCTTCATCGGCACGCTGTCGGTGGCCAACCGCAGCGTGGTGCAGGCCAACGCCCCGCTCATGACGCTGGTCGACCTGTCCCAGCTTGAAGTCGAACTGGAAGTGCCGGAATCCTACGTCAATGACCTGGGCCTGGGCATGACCGCCGAAATCGAAGTCGCCGGCGTGAAGACCAAGGGCAAGCTGTCGGCCCTGTCGCCGGAAGTGGTGAAGAACCAGGTGCTGGCGCGCGTGCGCTTCGACAAGCAGCCGGAGGGCCTGCGCCAGAGCCAGCGCGTGTCCGCACGCCTGCTGATCGACGAAAAGCCGAACGTGCTGATGGTGCAGCGCGGCCCGTTCGTCGAGTCGGAGGGCGGCCGCTACGTCTACCTGCTGCAGGACGGCATCGCCGTGCGCACCCCGGTGCAACTGGGCGCCACCAGCGTGGCTGCCGTGGAAATCGTCAATGGATTGAAACAAGGCGACAAGATCGTGATCGCCGGTACCGAAAGCTTCGAGAACGCCAAGCGCGTTTCGATCAACAAATAACCCCTACGGAGAGACAACCATGCTGCGCATGAATAACCTGAGCAAAGTCTATCGCACCCATATGATCGAAACCCACGCGCTGCGCGGCTTCGAGATCGAAGTCAAACAGGGCGAATTCGTCACCGTCACCGGCCCTTCCGGCTCCGGCAAGACCAGCTTCCTGAACATCGCCGGCCTGCTGGAAGACTTCACCAGCGGCGACTACGTCCTCGACGGCATCAACGTCAAGGGCATGGACGACAATGCCCGCTCCCGCCTGCGCAACGAAAAACTGGGCTTCATCTTCCAGGGCTTCAACCTGATTCCCGACCTGAGCCTGTTCGACAATGTCGACGTGCCACTGCGCTACCGCGGCTTCAACGCCGCCGAACGCAAGGAACGCATCGAAGACGCGCTGGCCAAGGTCGGCCTGGCCTCGCGCATGCGCCACTTTCCGGCGGAACTGTCGGGCGGCCAGCAGCAGCGCGTGGCGATCGCCCGCGCCCTGGCCGGTTCGCCCAAGCTGCTGCTGGCCGACGAACCGACCGGCAACCTGGACACCCAGATGGCGCGCGGCGTGATGGAACTGCTGGAGGAAATCAACGCCGAAGGCACCACCATCCTGATGGTGACACACGATCCGGAACTGGCGCAGCGCACCCAGCGCAATGTCCACATCATCGACGGCCAGGTGTCCGACCTGGTGCGCAAGTCGCCGTCGCTGGTGGTCGCCAAGGAGGCCTGAGATGTTCCAATACTATTTCCTGCTGGGCGTGCGCAGCCTGCGCCGCAACCCGGTGCTGACCGCGCTGATGGTCTTGATCCTGGCGGTCGGCGTGGCGGCCAGCGTGTCGACCCTGACCATCCTGCATGTGATGTCGGGCGACCCGATCCCGCACAAGAGCGAGCGCCTGATCGTGCCGCAAGTCGACAACGGCCCGCTCAAGGGCTATACGCCGGGCGAGCGCGAAGGCGATGAAATGTCCTACCGCGACGCCGTCAACCTGCTCGCTTCCGGCCAGGGTGATCGCCGCACAGCGATCCGCGGCGCCTCCGGCACCGTCGAACCGGCGCGCAAGGACCTGCCGGTGTTCACCGTAGAAGGCCTGACACCGACCCGCGACTTCTTCGCCATGTTCGAAGTACCGTTCGTCTACGGCGGCCCATGGAGCGAAGCGGACGACAAGTCAGGCGCCGACGTGGTGGTCCTGAGCACCAAGCTGGCCGAGCGCCTGTTCGGCAACGCCAACCCGGTCGGCCAGCGCGTGCGCATGTTCGGCTTCGATTACGCCGTAACCGGCGTATACGGCAACTGGAACCCGGTGCCGCGCTATCACCGCATCGTTGGCGGCTCCGGCGCCTTTGGCGAGGGCGACGAGTTCTACATCCCGTTCCACAACGCGGTCCGCCACGAAATGGGCCAGAACGGCAATATGAACTGCAGCAGCGACCGCGGCCCCGGCTACCAGGCCCTGCTCGATTCGGAATGCATCTGGATCCAGTTCTGGTTCGAACTGCACTCGGCATCCGACCGCCCGCAACTGCAAGCCTGGCTGGACGCCTACGCTTCCGAGCAACGCAAGCTGGGTCGCCTGCAGCGCAATGCGCCGAACAAGTTGTACACCGTGATGGAATGGCTGGAAGAGCAGAAGGTAGTGGGCAAGGACAGCCGCCTGTCCGCCATGCTGGCCTTCGGTTTCCTGCTGCTTTGCCTGGTCAACACCATCGGCCTGCTGCTGGCGAAATTCTCGGTGCGCGCACCGGAAGTCGGCGTGCGCCGCGCCCTGGGCGCCTCGCGCAAGGAAATCTTCACCCAGTTCCTGATCGAGAGCGCCGTGGTCGGCCTGGCCGGCGGCATCCTCGGGCTGGTCCTGGCGCTGGGCGCACTGGCCCTGATCGGCACCATCTCCGAGCAGATCGCCGTCACCACCCATATGGACTGGATGATGCTGCTGGTGACCTTCGTCATGTCCGTCAGCGCCGCCATACTGGCCGGCCTGCTGCCGACCTGGCGCGCCTGCCAGGTCACCCCGGCCATGCAACTGAAATCGCAGTGAGGACAACATGGAAATCAAACCAATCTTTTCCGCGCTGATGCGCTCCAAAACCGGCCCGATCCTGGTGGCCGTGCAAGTGGCGCTGAGCCTCGCCATCCTGTCCAACGCGCTGCACATCGTCAGCGTGCGCCAGGAAGTCGCCGCCCGTCCGACCGGCATCGCCAACGAGGAGCAGGTGTTCAGCCTTGACGTGAAAGTGCTCAACCCCGGCGGCCATGAAGAGCAGTTGGCGGCGCAGAAGGCGCAAGCGGCAGCGCTGCGCGCCCTGCCCGGCATCACCTCGGTGGCCAGCACCAACCAGATCACACTGTCGCGCTCCGGCAACTACAGCAGTGTGGCGGCCAGCCGCGAGCAGGAGCGCAGCAATGCCAGCCCGTCGATGTACGTCACCGCGGATTCCCTGATCAAGACCTGGGGCTTGCGGGTGATTGACGGCCGCGATTTCACGCCGCAGGACGTGCTGGAAATCGACCAGAAGACCAGCAAGGACTTCCCTCGCGTAGCCCTGATCACCAAAGCCACCGGCCAAAAGGTATGGCCCGATGCGCCAAGCTTCGTCGGTAAGAAGATGTTCTACGGCACCGGGCCGGAAGCACGCGAAGTGACCGTGGTCGGCGTGATCGAAACCCTGCAAACCCCGAGCGGCGCCATGGGCGTGGACGGCGAATTGACGACGATGGTCCCGGCCCGCCTCACGGGCATGTCGCGTGCGCTGTACACGCTGCGCGCCGAACCGGGCCAGCGCGACCGCGCCATGAAGGATGCCGAGCAGGCGATTCGCAAATTGCATAACGGCCAGGTGGTAGTGCACAGCAAGACCCAGTCCGAACAACGCGTAGACCGCTACAAGGCCGACAACGCGCTGTGCTGGATGCTGATCACCGTCAGCGTGCTGCTGATGATGGTGACGGCCAGCGGCATCGTCGGCATGGCCAGCCTGTGGGTGACGCAGCGCCGCAAGCAGATCGGCGTACGGCGGGCACTGGGCGCACGCAAGATCGACATCCTGCGCTACTTCGTGACCGAGAACCTGATGATCACCACCACCGGGATCGTCGGCGGCCTGCTGGGGGCGCTGGCCCTGAACCAGCTGCTGGTATCGAAGCTGGAACTGGCGCGTTTGCCGGCCGAGTACATGCTGGTTGGCGCCGCCGCATCCTGGGCGCTGGGCATCGCCGCCGTGTACGGCCCCGCATGGCGCGCCGCCTCCATCTCGCCGGCCATGGCAACCCGCTCCGCCTAAGCGGCCGCCGCGAAAACCGTTGGGGGTCTGACCCTTGGGTCTGCCCCGCTTTTCGGGTTTTCATGTATCCTGCCAAAATGCCAACCGTACTGATCATCGACGACAACGCCGCAGTCGCAGTCGCCCTCGAAGTCCTGTTCTCGCTGCACGACATCGAAGCCCTGCACGCCGCCTCCCCCGAAGACGGCCTCGCCCTGCTCGACCAGCGCAGCGCCAGCATCGACCTGGTAGTGCAGGACATGAACTTCACTGCCGACACCACCTCCGGCGAAGAAGGCGTCGAACTGTTCCGCGCCATCCGCAAGCGCCACCCCGACCTGCCGGTCATCCTGCTGACCGCCTGGACCCACCTCGATGCGGCGGTCGACCTGATCAAGGCCGGTGCCGCCGACTACCTGTCCAAGCCCTGGGACGACAAGCGCCTGGTCGCCACCGTGCGCAACCTGCTGGAGCTGGGCCAGGCCAACCGCGCCCTGAACCAGCACCGCAACGACGAACTGCGCCAGCGCCGCGAACTGGAACGCTACAACCTGCGCAATATGGTGTGGAACGACCCCGCCACCGAACGCGTGATCTCGCTGGCCTGCCAGGTTGCGCGCGCCGACGTGCCGGTGCTGATCACCGGCCCGAACGGCACCGGCAAGGAACGCATCGCCGAGATCATCCAGGCCAACTCCTCGGTACGCGAAGGCCCGTTCGTCGTGCTGAATTGCGGCGCGCTGCCGGCCGAACTGATTGAAGCCGAATTATTCGGCGCCGACGCCGGCGCCTACACCGGCGCCTCCAAGGCCCGCGAAGGCAAATTCGAAGCGGCCGACGGCGGCACCCTGTTCCTCGACGAAATCGGCAACCTGCCCCTGGCTGGCCAGATGAAGCTGCTGCGCGTGCTGGAAACCGGCCGCTTCGAACGGCTCGGCTCCAACCGCGAACGCCAGGTGCAGGTGCGCGTGGTCAGCGCAACGAATGCCGACCTGCCCGCGATGATCCGCGCCGGCACCTTCCGCGAAGACCTGTACTACCGCCTGAACGTGATCGAACTGCGCCTGCCGCCGCTGGCCGAACGGCCCGGCGACATCCTGCCGCTGGCGCGCCACTTCCTCGGCAAGGAACGCCACCTGCGCCCCGACGCCGAAGCCGCCCTGCTGTCGCACGGCTGGCCCGGCAATGTACGCGAGCTGAAGAACGTGATGGCGCGCGCCAGCCTGCTGGCGCAAGGCGAAGCGATCACCGTGCCCGACCTCGGCCTGCCCGCAGCGAGCCCGATGAACGGCCACAGCGCCAACGCCGCCGTTCCCGACCAGGAACCCGACCGCGACGCCATCGTCACCGCCCTGCAGCGCGCCAGCGGCGTCGTCGCGCAGGCCGCCGCCGAGCTAGGCCTGTCACGCCAAGCCCTCTACCGCCGCATGGAACGCCTCGGCATCGCCCGCCCATGACCTACCCGCTCCTACGGCCCAGCCCGTGTCCCACCCTGGGGTCACACCCCAGGCGGGACACGGCCTCGTCCGTGAACCTGCTGGGCTCGTGTCACACTCAGGGTGTGACCCCAGGGTGGGACACGAGCCCGGCTGTATAGGCTTATGCGGCTCTCGTTACTGACATTGTGGTCGGCGCTGGTGGGGACGCTGACGGCAACGGGGATCCTGATTGCGCTCGGGCTGGACCTGCTCTTGCCGAAGCATCCAACAATCGTGGTTGGCATTTCCTTGCTGTGCCTGGTTCCGCTGGCGGTGATTACCATCCGCGCGCAGCTGCAGCGCCAGCTTTCGCTGTATCGCGCGCTGACCGGCACCGTTACCAGCTACCGCGACGGCGACTTTTCCTTCAGCCTGCACTGGCCGCACAACGATGAATTGAGCGACCTGGTGGCTGCCCACAACGAGCTGGGCCAGGTGCTGCGCGAACAACGCCTCGGCCTGGTGCAGCGCGAGCTGCTGCTGGACACCATGGTCCAGCACACGCCAGTCGCGATGCTGCTCGTCACGGACAGCGACACCATCGTGTTCGGCAACCTGGCCGCGCGCCAGCTGGTCAACGAAGGCCGCAAGCTGGAGGGCCTGCGTCTGGCCGGTTTGCTGGCCGGTGTCCAGCCCGCCCTGCGCGATGCCGTGGGCCGCGGCGGCGACGGCCTGTTCACCATCGGCGACAGCGAGGAAGAAGAAGTCTTCCACCTTGCGCGCCGCAGCTTCAGCCTGAACGGCCGCCCGCACGAGCTGCTGTTGCTGCGCCAGCTCACGCAAGAATTGCGCCGCCAGGAAGTGCAGACCTGGAAAAAAGTGATACGCGTGATCAGCCACGAATTGAACAACTCGCTGGCGCCCTTGACCTCGCTGGCCCACTCGGGCAGCGAACTGGTGCGGCGCGGCCAGACCGAGCGCTTGCCGCAAATCCTGGCCACCATCGAGGAACGCACGCGCCACCTGGAGAGCTTCATCCTCGGTTACGCCCGCTTTGCCAAGCTGCCCACGCCGCGGCTGGACCAACAGGACTGGGGCGCCTTCCTCGCCGCGCTGTCGGACCAGGTGCAGTTCAAGCTGCAGGGCGAGGTGCCGGCCGAAGCGCATGCCTTCGACGCGGCACAAATGGAGCAAGCCTTGCTCAACCTGCTGAAGAACGCCCATGAATCCGGTTCGCCGCCGGAAGATGTCGGCCTGGAACTGCGCCGCCAGCAGGGCGTGTTGCGCATCGAGGTGCAGGATCGCGGCCCCGGCATGAGCGAGGCGGTGCTGGCCAATGCGCTGGTGCCGTTCTATTCCACCAAGCGCAGCGGCACCGGACTCGGCCTGGCCTTGGCGCGCGAAATCGCCGAAGCCCATGGCGGCCGCATCGCACTTGCCAACCGCGAAGGCGGTGGTCTCGCTGTTGCCATCATCCTGCCCATTTGATCCAGATCAAACAGCTGCCCAATTGTGCGGCCTACCTTGGAATGTGCAGGCGCCTCGCCTGCGTTTTCAGGAGAACGCCATGAAGACAGCCATGGGTTTGCTGCTTGCAGTCGCTGCTTCAGCGGTGCAGGCTGACAACCTCAACACCAATGTTAATCTCGGCGGCAGCGCCACCGAAAAATCCGCCGCTTTCGGCGTGACCCACCTGGAGAAGGGGGCCTTCTCCGATACCTTCAATTTTTCGCCCAGCGCCGGCACCTATACCGTCAATGCCAGCCTGGTGACCTTGGACATGAGTCCGGAAACCGATGTCACGTTCAGCGCCGCCTACCTCAACGGCAACCTGCTGACATTGAGCGGCCAGGGTACCTTCGAGTACGGCTACCTTCTGCCAACGGTCATCACGGGGCCGCTGGCACTGACGGTCTTCGGTTATGTGGACTTTGAAGATACCGGCTTTACGCCCGCCTCGGCCAGCTACGCGGGCACGCTGAACATCAGCCCGGTGCCCGAACCGGCCAGCTATGCCCTGCTGCTGGCGGGCTTGGGCGTGGTCGGCGCAGCGGGCTTCAGGCGGCGCCAGGAGGAGGGAGCGCCGGGCTGGTAAACTGGCGGCCATGACTTCCCGTAGATTTGACCAGCCTGGTTTTCCCCCCGCCACCATCACCGAATTTGAAGGTGTCCGTTCACTGCACCTGGGGACCTCCTGGGTGCAGGGCGCCATGCGCCTGTCCAAGCCCGACATGATCGAGCTGGAATACGTGCGCATGATGATGATGTGGACGCTCTTCCTGCCCTCGCCCCGCCACATTGTCCAGCTCGGCCTGGGCAGCGCGGCCTTAACCAAATTCAGCTACCGCCAATTCCCCAAGGCGCGCGTCACTGCGATCGAGCTCAATCCGAATGTGATTGCGATTTGCGAAGAAAAGTTCGGCCTGCCGCCGAACGACGGGCGCCTCGACGTGCGCCAGATGAATGCAATGGATTTCGTGCTGGACCAGCGCAACCACGGCACGGTGGACGTGCTGCAAGTCGACCTGTATGACGAAGAGGCGCGCGGCCCGGTGCTCGATACGCCGGAGTTCTACCAGGCCTGCTTCGACTGCCTGGGCCCGGACGGCATCATGACCACCAATGTGTTTGGCGACTTTGATAATTACGGCAAGAACCTGCAGCACATGGAACTGGTGTTCGACGCCGTGGTGTGGCTGCCCGAAGTCCACGATGCCAACATCGTGGTGATTGCCTTCAAGCGCGCGCCCTCGATCGATTTCTCGGTGCTGTACGACCGCGCCAACCAGATCAGGAAGTCACTGAACCTGAACGCCCGGCCTTGGGTGGACGGCATGCGCGACTGGATGGCCAACGCGTAGTATAGCTACACCCGCGCCGGGTTTCTGTTTAAATAGTTGAAGATTATCAAGTAGTTACTAAAATTAAGCGGTAGTACGCAACAGTCTGCGCGGCGGGATTGCCCGGCTCGTTTCAGTGGTTTATATTGCGGGGCCTGTGGTTTCAGGCAAGAAACAATATTGTCAGAAAGACCAAGAGTTACCGCAATGTCCGAAGCATTCCTAAAGCAGCGAGAAGAATTCAGCGAATACTCGATGAGCCGCATCGGCGTGTCGCGTGAAATGTTCGATGCCTTCAACCGCATCCTCGCGCCGCATGTCGTCGAGGTACATTTCCGCAAGGGCGACTACCTGCAACGTGCGGGCGTGCCGGCCAGCGTGGCGTACTGGCTGTACCGCGGCGTGGCCCGGCGCGGCATGATTACCAAGGACGGCAGCGACGTCACGATGGCGTTTTCGTCGGAAGGCGATTCCTGCGGTTCGCACCATGACTTGCTGGCGGCGCAGGATGGCCAGCCGGCGCAGGAATTCATCATTGCGGAGACGCCGGTGACAGCGATCCGCGTGGAGTGGAGCACGCTGGCGCGCCTGCGCGAAGAGCACAGCATCATGCGCGAGTACTACCTGAAGGTGTCCGAGCACTCGATCCGCCGCTATTCGCAAAGCTGCCTGGTGCGCAGCATGACGTCGGCCAACTGCCGGCTGGCGGCGTTCCGCGAACAATACCCCGGCCTGGAGCAACGCATCTCGCAGAAGTCGCTGGCTTCCTTCCTGGGCATTACACCGCAATACATGTCGACGCTCCTGCGCCAGGAGCAGGAGCGGTCGGGCGACTGACCTTTACGCCGCTTCCTGCTCGCGGCGCATGAGCTGCGACAGGTAGGCTGGCGTGATCTGCAGGTAGGACGCCAGCACCTTCTGCGAAATCCGGCGTTCCAGGTTCGGATACTCATTCCTGAAATTGGCCAGGCGCTCTTCGGCGCTCGAGGCAGTGTGCGTGACGAAGCGGCGCGCCTGGCTGCACACGGCATATTCCAGCAAGCGGGTCATGTAGGCCGTCAGCACCGGGTGCTGGCTGCGCGCCACACTCATTTGCTCCCAATCGAAACGGAAGCCTTGCACCGAGGTCTCGGCCACAATGAAGGAGCGCGCCGGCATGTCGCCGCGGAATTCCAGCAAATCTTCGTAGGCATTGGCGATATGGCTTTCGGTGGCGAAGCGCATGGTGACCTCGTTGCCGCCTTCGCTGACATAGCCGACGCGAGCCACGCCGCCGGTCAGCCAGAACACTTCGCGTGAAGCCTGGCCCACGCGTTGCAGCAGCTCGCCGCGGCGGACCGCGAATGGCACGGCCAGCGGTGCGATGCAGCGGCTGGTTTCGTCAAACAGCTGTTCGTCGACGGCGTAGCGCGCCATCATGTCGGCCTTGAAATTCTGCCGTAGCTTCAGGAAATGTTGATTCATTACGCCCCAGTATTCGTCTATTGTTTTTGACTACATCCGGTCAGGCCAGATTTACTTCATTCTAAAAACAATGGACGCAGGCTTTCGATCAACTATTTGAACTTTCGGTAAAAATTTTCATAAGCCGTTAGATGAATGACACCGGCCAGGCGCTTGACCAGGACGTCCACCTTGCCGGGGTCCACCTGGCCATAGCCGAGCGCCAACCCTTGCCAGTTGCATTGGCCTGCCACGGCATGCACGCTGAGGGCGTTGGCGATCATGCCTTCCTGCTCGAGGGCGCGGCGGCTGATCTCCACGTCCGACAGGCGCGGGTCTTCCCAGCGCAGCGCGAGGTGCATGCCGGCCGACGCGCCCTGCACGCTGGCGATGCTGCCCAGATGCTGGTCCAGCGCGGCCACCAGGGCGTCGCGCCGTTCGCGATAAACGCGCCGCATGCGGCGCAGGTGCAGCGCAAATTGCCCGCTGCGCAGGAATTCGGCCAGCGCAATCTGGTCGGCGGCGCGGCCGCGCGAGGCCGATTGCTGGCGCATGGTGGCCAGCGGCTGCACCAGCCAGGGCGGCACCACCAGGTAGCCGATGCGCAGGCCGGGGAACATGGTCTTGCTGAAGGTGCCGCAGTACAGCACCGGCGCATCCGGTTGCAGGCCTTGCATCGACGCCAGGGGTGGGCCGTCGTGGCGGAATTCGCTGTCGTAATCGTCTTCGATGATCAACGCGCCGCAGGATCGTGCGCCGTCAATCAGGGCCATGCGGCGCGCCAGCGACAGTACGGTGCCGGTCGGGTACTGGTGCGAAGGCGTGGTGTAGATCAGGCGCGGTGGGCGCTGCTTCCAGTCTTCGGGACGCGGGGCGATGCCCTCGTCGTCGACGTCGATCGGCTCCAGTTTCAGGCTGGCGGCGCGAAAGGCTGCCATGGCGCCGCCGTAGCCGGGGTTTTCCATCCACAGCGTTTCACCGGCATCGGCACAGGCGCGGCCGCACAGGTCAAGGCTGCTTTGGCTGCCATCGGTGATGAACACCTGTGCCGCTTCGCAAATCACGCCACGCGAAGCGCGCAGGTAGTCGGCGATGGCTTCGCGCAGGACCGGTTCTCCGCAAGGTTCGCCGTAGTTCAGCTTTTCGGTGGGCAGCGAACGCCAGGCACGTTCCAGCAAGCGGCGCCACAGGCCGATCGGGAAGCTTGGCAGGTCGGGCACGCCCGGCACGAAAGGCGTGCCGCTGGCGGCCGATGCGGTGCTGTGACGCAGGTTCTGCGCGCGTTGCGACAAGCCCCGGTGCGGCACGACCACGCTCGGCTCGCGCTGCCGTGCCGGCGCCACGGCAGCCACGATGGTGCCGCTGCGGTCCGTCGTCACATAGCCTTCGCTGGTGAGCTGCTCGTAGGCGTACAGCACGGTGTTGCGCGCCACGCCCAGCTCCGATGCCAGGGCCCGTGTGGCAACCAGGCGCGTGCCCGGTGCCAGCGTGCCATCACGGATAGCGGCGCGCAGGCATTCGTGCAACAGGCGCTGGCGCGGCCAGCCATGGTGGCCGTGACTGGCGGTGAAGTTCGAGATCAGCAGCGAGTAGTCCAATCGTGGCTCCATGGTTTTGCATACCCCTGGACCTGTTGCAGGGGCCAGCTGGACATTATAGTCCGATGCCATGAATACAACACCTCCCCCATCCGATCGCACCCGCGTGCGACGTGGCGCCGTCAACGCCGCCTATGAACCTGAACTGGTGCGCGCCATCATCGATGCCGCCTATATCTGCCATATCGCCTTCAGCGACGGGCAAGGCGCGCATTGCATCCCTACCGCCTGCTGGCGCGAGGGCGACCACCTGTACATCCATGGCTCGAACGGCAGCCGCATGCTGAAGCAGTTGATGGCGCAGGATGCCTGCGTCACCATCACCCACCTGGACGGGCTGGTGCTGGCGCGTTCAGCCTTTAACCATACGATGAACTATCGCTCGGTGATGATTTACGGCCGCTTCGAAGCAGTTGACGAGACTGAGCAGCGCAGGACGCTGGATGCCTTCATGGATCACCTGGCGCCGGGCCGCCGCTTTGAAGTCCGCGGCGGCAACGACAAGGAACACGCTGCCACTACCGTGCTGCGGATTTCACTGGCCGAAGCGGCGTGCAAGGTGCGCAGCGGCGGGCCGAATGACGATGAGGAAGACATGGGCATTGCCGCCTGGGTCGGCGAATTGCCCTTCGTACAGCTGCGCACCGCACCGGTGGCCGATCCTGCATGCGAGGTCGCAGCGCCGGCTTATGTGCGCGCGTGGGCTAGCGAACCTTAAGTTTCAGCAGCCGCTTGTCCGGCGGCGGCCAGTCGAGCCGCATGCCGCGCAAGGTTTCCAGCAGCAGGCGGGCAACGACTTCGTTGCGATAGCGTTTTGAATTCGCGGGGACCACGTACCACGGCGCGTGGTTTGTGTCGGTCTCCGTGATCGCATCCTCATAGGCTTTCTGGTACTTCGTCCAGAGCTCGCGCTGCTTCAGGTCTTCGGGGTCGAACTTCCAGTGCTTGTGCGGGTCGTCCACGCGTGCCTGCAGGCGTTCTTTCTGCTCGTCTTTCGAAATGTGCAGGAACAGCTTGACGATGGTGGTGCCGCTTTCAGCCAGCATGCGCTCGAAGTCGCGAATCTGGGCATAGCGGCGCTTGCATTCCGCCAGCGGGATCATGCCCAGCACGCGGGTAATTAGCACGTCCTCATAATGGCTGCGGTTGAAGACGGCGATCTCGCCGGCTTTCGGCACTTCGCGGTGGATGCGCCACAGGAAGTCATGGGCCGCTTCGATCTCGGTGGGTGCCCGGAAACCAACGGCGCGCAAGCCCATGGGATTGATCTTGCTGAACAGGTGGCGCACGGTGCCATCCTTGCCGGAAGTGTCCGTGCCCTGCAATACAATCAGCAGCTTGCGTTTGCGCTCGGCGTACAGCATCTCCTGCAGGTCGGAGATGTTCTCCAGCACTTTATCCAGCAGGTCCTGATCGGGCTTGCTGTCCGCTTTGGCGTCCTTGTCGCGCAGGCGCAGTCCCGGCTTGGCCCGGAATTTGTCGATCGCTTTCATGCGATGACATTAGCATAGCTTGAGGCTCAACGGCGCTCGCGCCACCACAGAAGCAGCAAGCTGACCGCAAAAGCTGCGCCCAGCAGCCAGCGCGGCACGGCGCTAGCCCACAGCTCCTGCGCACCTGGCGCGGCATACGGCGCGCCGGCACTGCCTTGTGCAGGCATGCCGGCCACTGGCTGGCCGCTGCGGCTGGCGAAGCGTGCGGTTGCGTCATGGCGCAGCGCGGCCTGCCATGCCGGCCAGTCTTGTGCGCTGTACACGTAGACTGCGCTCTCTGCGCCGGCACTTTGCACCGGCAACCATCCGGCTGCGCGCGGCCAGAGTGCCACACATGCGGCATCCGCGCGCTCGGTACGGGCCTGCCAGCGCAAGGCTTCCTGCCCCACCGTGACGGCGGCGCCGGTTGCAGCGCCTTGTGCGCAGACTTCAGTGCGCATGCCTGGCAAGGGCATCGGGTCCGCATCGAGCCAGCGTACTTTCTGTTCGCTGCCGTTTGCCGCAAGGTCCATCACTTGCTGCCACCACTGGCCAAGCGCCGCCGGCTCGCTGATGGCGTGGCGATGCCAGTCACGCACGCCGAGCCAAAGGATGCGGCCTTTCTGCCAGTCGCGCTGCCATAGCCAGGGCTTGCCATCCTTGTCGCGGGCGATGGCCTGCCATGCTCCACCTGCCGCCGGCATTTGCGCACCAGGCGCGAAGGCCAGGCTAATGCCTGCGAGCGCCAGGTGGCGCGCGTCTTCCTGCTCGGTCGTGGTGGACTGCGGCGCAAGCTTCAAGGCAAGCTCGCGCTGCCATAGCGCGGCATCATCCGCGTTGCCGCCCAGGACCAGCAGCGGAAAACCCTGCGCAACCTGGGACAGCACGCCGCGCATGCCGCCATGCTCAAGCCAGGCGGCATCGGCCACCAGCACATTGGGATGCGTCAGCGGTGCGCGCGCCTCCTCGCTGCGGATCAGCGACTTTCCCAGCGTGGTTTGCCAATCGACGATGGCGTTCGAGTCCGTCAGGAGCTGGTTCAGCACACGGGTGTCGAAAGATGGCGTGCCGAAGCGGCCTTGCACTTGCAACGGCATGGCATCCAGCACACGCAGTGGCACCGGGCCTTGGGCGATGGTCTTTCCGTCCTTGTCCAGCAGGCGCGCTTGCAGGACCATTGACTCCGCCATGGGCGGTTGCCATTGCACGGTCAATGCTTCAGCCACTGCTTCGGCGCGCGACTCGGACAGCAGCTGGCCGTTTTCAGCCAGCAGTTGCAGGCGCCAGCCGGCTTGCGGGACGCCGCGCCGCGCTGTCAGGAAGAAGCTGCGCCCGAGCGGCAGGGAGCGAGGGAAGTCGAGCCACAGAAGGCCATCCCTGTCCGGCTTCCATAGGATGGGGCGCACGGGAATGTCGCGCCATTGCGCTTCGTACAGGCCCTGGCCTTGCACCTCCACTGGCGCAGCACGGGGCGCTGCAGGCAGTTGTGCCAAGGCCGCCGCCAGGCGGATGCCGGGTGCGATTGGCGATGTCGTCTCCGTTGCCAGGACTATTGGCTGTGCACTGCCAACGGATGCTACCGGCGCTGCGAGCAAAGTCGCCAGGGAAGCGCCTGCCGCCATGGCCAATGCGGCGTCGACCCAACGTTTCTTGCGCAGGTAAAGCAAGGCGCTTGCCGTCCCGGCCAGCAGCGCGCCGCCGTACAGGAGGTTGATATCCACGGTCACGGTGCACCCTTCCCTTGCAATACCTGGTCAAATTTCGTTGCCGCCCATGGGCGCGCCTGCAGCACTACTGCTGGCTGCTGTACTGTTGCGCGCAGCCAGGCGCGCAATTGGGCACGGCACGGCAGGCAACCGTCGGCCACGTCCTGCACTGCGGCCAGCGCCGACAGGCGTTGTTCTTCGTCGCTGATGTGGGAAATCGCTTCACGCGCTGGCTTGCTCCACAGGGCTGGCAGCGCGCCGTCGCCGCCCAGGGCCAGCACCAGGTCTCGCAAATCGGCCGCGACAAGGTCGCCGGCGGGGCTTTGCGCGCGGCGGTAGCTGGCCGCGCCGGCCATCTCGCCGCTCATGCGCTTTTCTTCCTTGATCGCCGGCGGCACGAAGGCCGTGCGGTGCAGGTAGACCCGTTCTGCCTGCTGCAGTTCCTTGATGGCGCCAAGCGCCTTGTACTCGGGCGGCAAGGCCGGCTTGGGTGCGATGGCGCGCAACTGTTTTTCGGCATCCCACATGGCCCGCAGCGCGCGACGCAGGACTTCCTTGGTTGCCGGGTCGAAGATGGTGGCGTTGCCTTCCTGGTCGTGGGCGTGGCCAAACTCGGCGGCGATATTACCGGTGCCAAAGCCGCCCGGACCCTGCGTGCTGGCGCCCCCGCCGTGTTCGTGGCCATCGCCCTGGTCTTCGTCGCCGAACAGGGACGATTCTTCGCCGAGGAACTGGCCATAGCGCAGGCGCAGCTTGGACTGGTCGCCCGCGATTTTTTCGCTGCGGGCGCGCAGCTCACCGGCGCCAAGGCGCGGCGCGTCGGCCACCAGTTGTTCAGTGTCGATGATGATCTGGCGCTGGCTGCGCAGGTTTTCCGGTTTCACCATCGATGGCAGGGCGGTCGATTCGAGCGCTTCACTTTGCGGGCCGGGCAGGCGCAGCGTGTAGGTGGGCGATTGCGCGATATGCGGCAGCGGGGCATTGTCGCTGGCGCGCACAAAGAAATAGAGCTCGTCGCCGGGCTCCATGCCGAGTTCTTTCAGCATCCATTGCTTGTTCCAGCTGCGCTTGCGCGGATCGGCTGATGCGGGAAGCGGGGTTTCCTTGTCGGTGAAGCGGATGTTCTCGCCGCTGCCGCGTGCCAGGGTCATATGCAGGGTCGCTTTGACGACTGCGTAATCGTCGCTGACACTGATATTGATCTGCGCGCTTTGGGCGTCTGGCTTGAGGATGCTGACCGCTTCGTTCGGTGCCGCGATGGCGACTTGCGGGGGCTGGTCTGGCGTTACCCGAATGGTGTAACGCTGACTTGCGTTGTGGCTGCTGCGCCAGAAAACGGAGTCGCTCGCGGTCCATTCCGCACATTTGCCTGCTGCTGCCCGCACCGTCTGTCCGTCGGACAGTTCGATGGTGGCATCGGCGTTGTCGGCGCACCATCGCACTTTGCTGTGCTGGGGGATCTGCAGGTCGCGCGGGGCGCCTTCGCTTGGCTTGATACCGGTGTACGACGGCGGCTCGGCGTGCAGCTTGATGCCGGCGGCTGCGGGGGCGGCTTGCGCTGCCGGGCCGGTGCCGCTTGGCGGTGCGTATTGCGGGCCATGCGCCGCAGCATAGGCCCAGGCGCCGCCCGCCGCAACCATGGCCAACCCCAGCGGGATCGCGTTGAATCGGACCTTCGCGTATGCAATGCTGCGCAGGCGTTCATCACCCAGCACCTGGTCGATGCGGGCAAGCAGGCGACTGCGCTGGAGATGACCGAGCGGTGTTTCCGGGGCTGTGGCCAGCATTGCGCTGCTGTCTTCCAGTTCGGGAACCGCGTCGTTCAGCCAGGCTGGCAGGTGCTCCTCCACGCGCCTGCGCCAGAACGCGAAGTCGATTGCGGCCCAGAGCATGACGACGGCGGCCAGTGCGAGAGGGACCGTAAGCGTGACCGGACTGGCGGGGCCGAACGCTCCTGCGAGGATCGTTGCGGCAAGCGCTGCTGCTGGGAGCAATGGCAGGAGCCAGCTTGCAGTGCGGCGGCGGATCAGGGCTTGCAGCATGCGTTGACGCACGCTGGCCAAATGGTCAGCGGCGGCGGGCATGGGTGAGGATCCTTTCGATTGCGAACAAGGCCAACAGAGCAAGCGCCAGCCATTCCGGCGATCTTGCAAGCGGCGCCGGCAATGGCTGATTGCGCTCGGCTTTCAGGGCTTGCGCGGGCATCAGGTATGGGGCTGTGGGGGCGGTTGCGACCTGCCAGCGCTCATACAGGGCGCGTGCGGCGTCGACGTCCTGGAGCGGCCATTGCGGGGCGGCCCAGGTCAGGCCCTGCGGTGTTTGCGCCTGCCCGTTGGTGTCGCTGGTGCGCCACCAGAGAGGAGCTTTCCATGCAGTGGGCGGTTCGGCGCCTGGGCGGTCCCAGACTATCAGCTCCGTTGCGGCTGTCGGCGTGTCGGTGAGGACGTAGCGGTTGGCGCCGTCGGCAGCGGTGCTGAAAGCGGAAAACAGGGCTTGCCAGCGAGGCAGGCGTTCGGACGACGCGGAGATAACGATGTGGCGCTCGCGGGGCGTCGTGTTTGGCACAGCGGACGATGGGGCCAGGCGCAGGTCGGCGCCGTGGGCCAGGCGCGGGGGGAGCGCGGGCATGCTGGCGCGGCGGGCTAGGATGAGGAAGCGCGCCTCGGGGCGCCATTCGTGTTCGTTGAGGGCAAGCCAGTTCCACAGGTCTGAGGGCAGCGGCTCGCGGGCGGCGGCACCCATGCCAGCCGACTGCACCTGCTGTGCGGCCCACGGCGAGGCCTCGAGCGAAGGGTCGATGAACACCGTGTCGCCCTTCCACGGCATGGCCAGCACCGCCATCCAGGCGATCAGCACAGCCAGCAACGCCAGCCGGACCAGCAGCAGCAACACGTCCGTCCAGCGCAGCACGCGTTGCTGCTGCGGCGCGGCGGAGGGGAGGAAGCGTGCCGTTGCGAGCAAGTCGGTGCGCGTGCGCTCGCGCTTGCGCATATGCCACCACACCGGCAGCAACAGCACCGGCAAGGCGAACCACCACAATGGCTGCATGCTGGTCATGGCCTGCGCGCCTCCGGATTCCTCAGCCATGCGCGCAAGACCTCGCCGAGCGGTTGCTCAATCCGCGCCTCGCACAAAGGCACATCATGCTGCCGGCAAGCGCTACGCACTGCCGCAAAGTGCGATTCAATCGCCATACGGTATGCGTCACGGTCGGCGCGCGTAAAGCGATGCAGCGCAGCGCTCCCCTCCGGATCGCGATAGGCATGACCGGTCGCGAAGTCCGCTTCGGCTTCAGCTTCGGTGCGCAATGCCAGCAGGCGTACATCATGCCGCATATGGCGCAGGCGCACGAGCGCCTCCCCCAAAGGCGATGGCCAGTCCAATGCATCCGTTGCGGCGAAGACCATGCCTTGCGAGCGTGCGAAATGCAGGCTCGCACGCAGTGTTTCGGCATCCGGCAGTTGGCCGGACGGTGTGGCGCGCTGCAAGGCCGCCAGCACGCGCTGCAAATGACGCGGGCCGCGCGAAGCCTGGGTGAATTCGACTTTACCTTTGGAGATCACCAGCAGCCCGAAGGCGTCGCCCTGGCGCTGTGCGATAGCCGCCACACAGGCCAGCGCCGTGCGTGCATACCAATGCTTGCTCAAGCCATCTACGCGGCGGCTCGGTTCCGCCATCGACGCGGTGGCGTCCAGCACCAGCCAGCTCGCAACATGGCTGTCGCGCTCCGCCTCGCGCACGTAATAGCGGTCGGCGCGCGCCAGCAGCTTCCAGTCGACGCGGCGCCATTCGTCTCCTGGCGCGTAGGCGCGATACTCGGAGAACTCGACGCCAGCGCCGCGTTCGCGGCCCGCATGAATGCCATGGCCCAGACCCGCCAGCACATGGCGGATCACCAGCTCAAGATCTGCGGAATGCGCCAGCAGCGCAGGTGTTTCCAGCATTGCTTATTCGGGCTTGATTGCGTTGCGCAGTGCAGCGAGGATGTCGGCAATCGCGATGCCGTCCGCCTCGGCCTCGAAGTTGCGCAGCACACGGTGCGCCAGCACCGGCAACAGCATGTGGCCGATGTCCTCCCGCGTCACTGCCAGGCGCCCCTGCATCAGTGCACGGGCTTTCGACGCCAGCACCAAGGCCTGGCCGGCGCGCGGGCCCGCGCCCCAGCCGACGTGCTTCTTCACCGCTTCCACTGTCGTTTCGCGCGGACGGGTGGCGCGCACCAGGCGCGTCGCGTAGCGCAGCAAGTGGTCGCCGATTTCGATATCGCGCACCAGCGCCTGCAGGCGCAGCAAAGTCTCCACATCCATCGCCGGCTCGGCGTCTTTCAGCCCAGCGTGCGTGGTAGCGGACACCATCGCGACCTCTTCGTCCTCGGTCGGGTAGCCGACGTCGATATGCAGCAGGAAGCGGTCCAGCTGCGCCTCAGGCAGCGGATAGGTGCCTGCCTGTTCGATCGGGTTCTGCGTCGCCAGCACGAAGAATGGGCGCGGCAGCTTGTGCGTCTGGCCGGCGAACGTCACCGAACGCTCCTGCATCGCCTCCAGCAATGCCGATTGCGTCTTTGGCGGCGCGCGGTTGATCTCGTCCGCCAGCAGCACTTGCGTGAACACTGGCCCTTGCTGGAAACGGAACTCGCGCTTGCGCGTCGCATGGTCCTCTTCCAGGATCTCGGTGCCGACGATATCGGACGGCATCAGGTCCGGCGTGAACTGCACGCGGCGGAATTCCATGTCGGTCGTCTGCGCCAGCGATTTGACCAGCAGCGTCTTGCCCAGGCCGGGAACGCCTTCCACCAGGGCATGGCCGCCGGCCAGCAGGCAGATCACCAGCGAATCGATCACCTCTTCCTGGCCGATGATGACGCGGCCCATGCTGGCCTTCAGCGCCTTTACCTTGGCGTGCAGTACGCCGATCTCGTTTTCGCTCCAGCCGCTTTCAGCCACGGTCATGCTCCCAACGCGTATTGAATGATATTGACTGCGAAGCGCGTGTTGTCGATTGCCAGCCAGCGCTTGTTGCGGAAATCATAGTCCCACTCGCAGCCATAGTCCTTGTTGCTATACAAAAGCCTGATGCGGCCGCCGAATTCGACAGCCTTCAGGTAGTCGTGCACCAGGTCGTCGCCCCAGCCATTCAGCTCCATGCCCGTATTCGGCGGCCCGTCAAACTTGAAGAAAGCCGAATACAGCGGGTGGCTGTTGGGGATCTTGTGCAGTGCCTTTGGGCCGAAAATACGGGCCACTTCCGCCTCGAACGATTTCGCAAACAGGCCATCGATATCGTGGTTGCAGTCGTCCACGAAGACGAAGCCGCCGCCCCGCACATAGCGCTCGAAATTCTTGCGCTCGGCGGGCGTGAACTGCACCAGCTTATGGCCGGCCAGGTAGCAGAACGGCGCCTCCAGCATCTTCGGATCGGACAGCGCAACGATCCTTTCAACGGGATCAACCTTCAGGGTCGTGTATTCGACCAGGGAGTTGAGCACATTGCTCGGCATGCGGATATCGACATCCCAGTCGCCCGACTCGTAAGTCAGGCGCGTGAAGTAGAAATCGTAGGCGGGCATCCCTTACACCGCGTCGGACAGCGACGTGAAGTTGAAGTCCCGCACCTTCATGGCAGGGATCATCAGCTTGCGCGCGTCGGTATCGCCGATCAGCACCGGGCGGCCCAGTTCATCGATATTATTCAGCATCGATACCGGGCTGTCATTGAAGCGGAAGTTCTTGATCGGGTGCTTGATCTTGCCGTTCTCGATGTAGAAGGTGCCGTCGCGGGTCAGGCCGGTCAGCGCCACCGATTGCGGGTCCACCATGCGGATATACCAGGTGCGGGTCACCAGGATGCCCTTCTTGGTCGAAGCAATCAGCTCCTCGGTCGACTTCGATCCGCCCGCCATGATGATGTTGCCCGCCGGCGGAGTCGCGTCTTTCTTCTGCTTCTGTGCCCAGTAGCGGTTGTAGTCGAGCGAGGTGATCACGCCGCCTTTGATCAGGTCACGGCGCGCGCGTGCCTGCATCGTGCCCTGGTCCCATGGCAGAACCGGCGCATTGGCATCCCACGGGTCGGTCCACACATTCACCTGCTCGTCGAACAGCTTGTCGCCCAGGCGATTGGCGCCGCCCTTCTTGGACAGGAAGCTGCGCCCTTCGTCGGCCGAACGCGCATCGAAGGCGCTGAACATGAAATTCAGCAGGTCGTTGGTGGCGGCAGGTTCCATCACCACGGTATAGCGGCCCGGTTCCAAGGCCTTGGCGTCCACCGAGCGCAAGGCCTTCTCGATCGCGATTTCGGATGCCGCGCGCGGATCGAATGCCTTCGGATCGTAGGCGGCACGATTGACCCAGCCCGAGCCCCGGCCATCGTCGGTACGGGTGGTCACGGTGAAATTCAGGCCGCCCAGTTCCTGGAAGCCGAACACGCCGTTCGAGTTGGCGATGCAGTCGAAGCCAATGCTGTCGTTGAAGAAGCCCGCCGCCTGCAAGCCGGCCTTCTTGGCGGCGGCGATACTGGCGAAGGCCACATCCGCGCGGTATTCGGGATTGAATGCCTCGGCATTGCGGTTGAAGGTATTGCTGGCCTTGAAGTCCTGCTTGCCCACGGCCGGCATGAATTCCGGATTCTCCGGCGCCAGGCGCGCGATTTCCTCGGCGCGGCGCACGGCCGCTTCCAGCGACTTGGCGTCGAACTGGTTGCAGGTAGCGGAACCTTGCTTCTTGCCGAAAGCGACGCTGACCACCAGGGTCGTGTCTTCAATCAGGCCGGCAGTGGAAACGCTGTTGTTCGCGTAACGCACATTGCCCTTGCGGCTTCCGCTCAGGTTGACGCGGCACTCGTCGGCCTTGGACATGGCCATCACTTTGTCGCAAATGCTTTTTGCTTCGTCTTTGCTCAGGAGTTTCATCTATCGCGTCCTTAGTCAATCTTGCGGGCAGTGTTGATCACATTGATGCCGTTGAAGCGCGTGGTCGAGGAACCATGCGACACGGCGCTGACCTGGCTTGGCTGGCCTTTGCCGTCGAAGAACGAACCGCCCATGCGCCAGTCGCGCTGGTCGCAGGTGGCCGAACAGGAGTTCCAGAACTCCTGGGTGTTCGACTGGTATGCCACGTCGTTCAGCATCTGGCCGACCTTGCCGTCCTTGATCTCGTAGAACAACTGGCCGCCAAACTGGAAGTTGTAGCGTTGCTGGTCGATCGAATAGGAACCGCGGCCCAGGATGTAGATACCTTTTTTCACGTCCTTGACCATGTCGTCCACCGACAGCGGCTTCTTGCCTGCTTCCAGCGAGACGTTGGGCATGCGCTGGAACTGCACGCTGCTCCAGGAATCCGCATAAGAGCAGCCGTGCGACTCCTTTTCGCCAATGATGTGAGCCTGGTCGCGCGTGGCCTGGTAGTTCACCAGGATGCCATTGCGGATCAGGTCCCATTTCTTCGAAGGCACGCCTTCGTCGTCGTAGCCCACAAAGCCCAGCGAACCGGGCGTGGTCTTGTCGGCCACGATGTTGACGATGTCGGAACCGTACTTGAAATTCCTGCCCTTCCACTTGTCCAGCGTGGCAAAGGAAGTGCCGGCGTAGTTGGCTTCATATCCCAGCACGCGGTCTAGTTCCGTAGCGTGGCCGACGTTCTCGTGAATGGTCAGGAACAGGTGTTCGGGGCTCAGCACCAGGTCGTACTTGCCTGGTTCGACCGACTTGGCCGACAGCTTTTCACGCGCCTGCTTGCCGGCGGCCTTGGCGTCTTCGATGATGTCGTAGCCGCCGTTGTACAACTGCGTCACGCCGCCCGCCGCGCGTACTTTGTGCTCCGGCTTGGCGTCGAAGAATTCATAGCCCATGCCGGCCGGCGACGACAGGCCGTCGCGGGTGCGGAACTTGCCGGTTGCCTTGTCCACTGCGGTCGCAGTGAACGGCGCCCACAGGCGATGCACGTCCTGGTCGATGTAGGAACCGTCGGTCGAAGCAAAGTACTTCTGCTGGTTGACCTGGAACAGGTTGGCGGTCATGAAGGACGCACCGGCATCCAGGCCTGCCTTGTTCGCGGCCAGCAGCATGTCGGCCTTTTCCTTGATCGGCACTTCGCGCCAATCCTTCTTGAAAGGCGTCTGCCATGTGACTTCGCCCACGCCTTTGACCGGCGCCAGTTGCACCGGCGAGGCCTGCAGGCGCGCGTTGGCACGGGCGATGGCCACTGCCTGGCGCGCGGCGTCGGCGACGGCGTCCACAGTCAGCGCGTTGGTGGCGGCGAAGCCGTAGGCACCATTGGCGATGACGCGCACGCCGACACCGGTCGATTCGGTGTTGACGATGTTTTCGACGCGTGTGTCGCGGGTGGTGATGAACTGGTTCAGGTAGCGGCCGATGCGCACGTCACAGTAGCTGGCGCCGGCCTGGGTGGCGGCGTTCAGCGCGGCGTCGGCAAGTTCTTTCTTGAACTTGCGGGCCATCGGGTTCATCAGGTCTTCGGCGGCGATGGCGTTGCCGAAGACGGGGACCAGCATGGTGCCGCCGGCGGCTGCGGCGACTTTCAGGAAGGATCTACGTTCCAAGTGTGTTGCTCCATTTTTAAACCGGTAAAGCAGTGTCAGACCCACAGGGTCTGACACTTTGTGGCGCGATTTCAAACAGCGTCAGACAAAGAGGTGAAATTGAAGTCCCGCACCTTCATGGCCGGAATCAGCAACTGGAATTGCGACTCGTCGCCCGCCAGCACTTCCGGGCGGCCCAGTTCCTCGATATTGTTCAACATCGTTACCGGGCTCTCATTGAAGCGGAAGTTCTTCACCGGATGCTTGATCTTGCCGTTCTCGATGTAGAAAGTGCCATCGCGGGTCAGGCCGGTCAGCAGCACGGTTTGCGGGTCGACCATGCGGATATACCAGGTGCGGGTCACCAGGATGCCCTTCTTGGTCGAAGCAATCAGCTCCTCGGTCGACTTGGAACCGCCGGACATGATGATATTGCCCGGCTGGCCTACGGCGCGCTGGCCCTGTTTCTTGCCCCAGAACGGCGAGTAGTTCATTGAAGCGATCTTGCCGTTCTTGATGATGTCCATGCGCTCGCGCGCCAACAAGGTCTGGTTATCCCATGGCAGGACGGGAATATCCTTGTCCCACGGGTCAGCCCACACGTTCACCTGCTCGTCGAACAGTTTTTCGCCCATGCGGTTGCCGCCGCCCTTCTTGGCCAGGAAGCTGCGGCCCTCGTCGGCCGAACGCGCGTCGAAACTGTTGAACATGAATGCCAGCAGGTCGGAAGTGGCGGCTGGCTCCAGGATCACCGTATAGCGGCCAGGCTCCAAGGCCTTGGCTTCAGCCGAACGGATCGCCTTTTCCATCGCCACTTCAGCCGCTGCGCGCGGATCGAAGCGATTGACGTCCTGCGCATCGCGGCGCACCCAGCCCGAACCGCGGCCATCTTCAGTACGCACGGTGCAGGTGAAGTCGATGCCGGTCTGCGACTGGTGGCCGAACACGCCGCGCGAGTTGGCGACGGTCTCGAACGAGGACTGGTCGGTAAAGAAGCCCGCAGCGACCAGGCCCTTCTTCTTGCAGGCCTCGATGCTGTAAGCCGCCACCTGCGCGCGGTACTCAGGATTGATCGCGTCGGTCGACTTGCTGAAAGTGTCGGAACCCTTGAACGCCTGCTTGTCCGGCGTCGGCATGAATTCCGGATTTTCCGGCGCCAGTTTTGCCAGTTCTTCCGCGCGCTGTACGGCCTTCGCCAGCGACTTGTCGTCGAACTCGTTGATGACTGCCGTGCCTTGCTTCTTGCCGAAGGCGACCGCCACGGACAGCTGGGTATTTTCCACCAGGCCGGCAGTCGACACGGCATTGCGCGCATAGCGGATATTGCCGGTGCGGCTGCCGTTGATGGTGACGATGCACTCATCGGCTTTGCTCAGCGACATGACCTTGTCGGAGATGCGCTTGGTCTCTTCCTGATTCAGGATCTTCATTCGTAGTCCTTTCGCCTTAGCCGATCTTGCGGGCAGTGTTGATCACGTTGATGCCGTTGAATCGCGAAGTTGACGAACCGTGCGACACCGCGCTCACCTGCATCGGCTGGCCTTTGCCGTCGAAGAAGGAACCGCCCATGCGCCAGTCACGCTCATCGCACATGGCGGTGCAGGCGTTCCAGAATTCCTGGGTATTCGACTGGTAAGCCACGTCCTCCAGCATCTGGCCGATCTTGCCGTCCTTGATCTCGTAGAACATCTGGCCGCCGAACTGGAAGTTGTAGCGCTGCTGGTCGATCGAGAAGGAACCGGCGCCCACGATGTAGATGCCCTTCTTCACGTCTTTCACCAGTTCGTCCGGGGTCAGCTTCTTCTTGCCCGCCTTGAGCGAAACGTTAGGCATGCGCTGGAACTGCACATTGCTCCAGGAATCCGCGTAGGAGCAGCCGTGCGATTCTTTTTCGCCGATCACCGCCGCCTGGTCGCGCGTGGCCTGGTAGTTGACCAGGATGCCGTCCTTGATGATGTCCCACTTCTTGCACTTCACGCCTTCGTCGTCGTAGCCGACCGCGCCCAGAGAGCCCTGGATGGTCTTGTCGGCCTCGATGTTGACCAGGTCCGAACCGTACTTGAATTTCTTCGACTGCTGCTTGTCCAGCGTGGCAAAGGAAGTGCCCGCGAAGTTGGCCTCGTAGCCCAGCACGCGATCGAGTTCGGTCGGGTGGCCGACGGATTCGTGGATGGTCAGCCACATGTGTTCCGGCGACAGCACCAGGTCGTACTTGCCCGGCTCGACCGACTTGGCGGTCAGCTTTTCCTTGGCCTGGCGGCCGGCGGCCTTCGCATCCTCGACCAGGTCGTAGGTACGGTTATACAGCGTGGCGACGCCGCCCGCTGCCTTGATCTTGTCTTCCTTGCGGCCGTCCAGGTACTCATAGCCCATGCCGACCGGCGTGCCCAGGTCGGAACGGCTGCGGAACTTGCCGGTCGACTTGTCAACGGCCGTGGCGAAGAACGGCACCCACAGGCGATGCAGGTCCTGGTCGATATAGGAACCGTCTGTGGACGCGAAGTACTTCTGCTGGTTGACCTGGAACAGCAAGGACTGGATGAAGGAAGCGCCGGCTTCGAGCGCGCCCTTGTTGGCGGTGATCAGCAGGTCGGCCTTCTCCTTGATCGGCACCGTGCGCCAGTCCTTCTTGATCGGGGTCGCCCACGACACTTCGCCCACGCCCGGCGTCGGCGCCAGCTGCACGCCGGCTGCCTGCAGCTTGGCGTTCGCCTTGGCGATGGCGACCGCCTGGCGCGCCGCGCCGGCCACGCCGTCCGGCGACATGTCGCTGGTGGCGGCAAAGCCGTAGGCGCCGTTGGCAATCACGCGCACGCCCACGCCTGCGGATTCGGTATTGGTGACGTTTTCGATATTCAGGTCACGGGTGGTGATGAACTGGTTCAGGTAGCGGCCGATGCGCACGTCGCAGTAGCTGGCGCCGGCCTGGGTGGCCGCGGTCAGCGCGGTATCTGCCAGCATTTTCTTGAACTTCACTTCCACGGGCTTTACCAGCTCGTCGGCCGCAATGGCGCGGCCAAATGGCATCATCATGGCAGCCATTGCACCGCCGCTCATGTTGAGGAATGCACGTCGTTCCATAGTCTCTCCAGGGTTATCGTTTTTACCTAAGACAGCTTGCAGGGATCAAATCGTACGCAATTTTTATGCCATTGTGTAAAGCTTGTACAAAGCTGAAACAATTGGAAAATTAAATGGGGACGTACCCCATTTAAAAGGAAATTTCTTTAAAAAAGGGGTACGTCCCCATTTAATTTTCCAGTGTCCGGACAGTGTCCGCACACCGTCCGCGCGGACACTTGACCGGGCGGCCAGCTTGCACGATCATCAAGTCCCGGGCGACCGGAGCCGCTGCGTCGCCTGCCCAACGAAAAAAGGAGACTCCTGAATGAAACAGTACGTCCTGGCCGGCCTGCTGGCCGTTGGCTTTACCAGTTTTTCCGGCGTTGCACTGGCCGATCCTGCCCTGAAAGCCGCCATTGCCAGCCCTACCCGCAATGCGGACAACGTCAAACGCGACCAGTTCCGCCACCCTTACGAGACCCTGACCTTCTTCGGCATCAAGCCGAACATGACGGTGGTCGAACTGTCGCCGGGCGGCGGCTGGTACACCGAAATCCTGGCGCCCTACCTGCGCGACCAGGGCAAGCTGATTACCGCCGGCGCCAGCCCGCAATCGGCCGACGAACGGGTGCGCAAGTCGGCCGAACGCTTCCAGCAATTCCTGGCCAAGCAGCCGGGCCGCGACAAGGTGGTGCTGGGCGCCTTCGAGCCGGGCAACGGCGTGTACACTTACGCGCCGAAAGGCAGCGCCGACATGGTGCTCACCTTCCGCAACATCCATAACTGGATCGGCACCGGCGACGAGAACATGAAGAAGCTGATGGCCAGCATTTACGACACCCTGAAGCCGGGCGGCATCTTCGGCGTCGAAGAACATCGCCTGCCGGCTTCGATGACCCAGGATGCCAAGGCGAGCACCGGCTACATGCACGAGGCCTACGTGATCAAGATGGCCGAACAGGCCGGCTTCAAGCTGGTGGCCAAGTCCGAAGTGAACGCCAATGCCAAGGACGATGCCAACCACGAGAACGGCGTATGGGCGCTGCCGCCTACCTTCACCAACAAGGACAAGGACCGCGCCAAATACGCCGCCATCGGCGAAAGCGACCGCATGACGCTGAAGTTTGTCAAACCGCAGCAATAAGTGCTGAAAAAGCTGCAACGCGCTGCCGCCGGCCTGCTGTTGGCGGCAGCATCCACCCTGGCACACGCAAGCGGCGCGGCCAATGCGCCGTTGATGCGCTTTGTCCTGCCTTCGGTCACGCCAGGTTCCGAAGTGCAGGCGGCCTATTTCCATTTGCTGCTGCGCCTTGCGCTGGAAAAGACCGATGGCCCCTTCTCGATCGAGTTTTATCCACACGAGCTGACCAGCCCGCGGCGCGCCCTGGAGCTGAAGCGCAATGGCGTGATCAACATCATGTGGGACGGCACCAACGCCCAGCGCGAGCGCGAGCTGCTGCCGATTCGCATATCGCTGGTGCGGGACTTGAACGACTACCGAGTCTTCATGATCCGTAAAGAGGATGAAGCGCGCTTCCGTGACATGCGCAACCTGGACGACTTGCGCAAGCTGACCGCCGGTGCAGGCCTCAACTGGCCGTCAGTGGACGTGCTGCGCCACAACCGGCTGCCGGTTGAAACGACGGTGAATTACAGTTCCCTGTTCCCGATGCTGAAAGCAAAGCGCTTCGACTATATGCCGCGCGGCGTGCACGAGGCCTGGGCGGAGGAACAGGTGTATGGCAAGGATGGACTGATGGTGGAGCCAACCATCTTCCTGCATTACCGCGTGCCGTTCTACTTCTTTGTCAGCAGGGACAACAAGGCAATGGCGGAGCGGGTGGAAAGAGGCCTGAAGCTGGCGCAAGCCGATGGCAGTTTCGACAAGCTTTTGAATGGTTACCCCGCATTCCGGCGCGCCCTGGGGGAAATTGCGGCGCGCAAACGCAAGGTATTTGAACTGGAACTTCCTAGCGGGATTGCAGGCGGCTCATCAAAGTGACAAAGCCATAGCCGGCAACGAAAAGGCCGCCTAAAACTACGGCGATTGAAACGATCAGGCTAGTCATTCATTCTCCCATGTGCATAATCCAGCCAATATTATGCTGCATACGCACATGAAAGATTCTCACACTTCGTTTCAATATTGTCCGAATTTTGTCATTTTTTCACGGGAGTAAAGGACAAATCGGCGAAGTCATAACTGAAATCGGTCTCGGTGGAAACCGGCGCCATCTTCATGCGATCGATTGAGCCGTCCGGATTCAGCGAGAACGTAACGTAAGCATCGGCGTTGAAATTGCGCTCCTTCCAGCGCACGATGAAGGTGTCGTGCTGGAAGTGCTCCAGGGTGCCGGTCAAATCGGGCGTACGGCTGAACGACATCAGCTGCTTGCCGCCCTCCTGCCGGATGCTCACCGTGCCATACCAGGCGTCGCTATAGTCGCCGTTGTAGGAAGCCAGCGGCAGCGAAGGCTTGGACGCCGCCGCGCGGGCCGCAGTCAGCTTGCCCTGGCGCGCCACTTCCTCCTTGTGCATTTCCGCTTCCTGCTCGGCGTAGAGCTTGATCCAGTCGGTCGGCGCTACGCCCATGTAGTTGTCGAGGATGCGCCATTGCAGCGCCGTCATGGCCGGGCCGTTTTCCGCATTGGTGAAGATCGCCACGCCCAGTTTCTCTTCCGGCACCATCACGATGCGCGAGTAGAAGCCCTGCAGCGCGCCGCCATGCATGGCGACTTTGCGCCCACGGTAATCGCGCAGCTGGAAGCCCAGGCCATAGGCGGCGAAATTGGGTTTGGTGGCAGCCAGCGCAGGTTTCGGTTCGCTGATCTTCATTGGCGTCTGCTGGGTCCACATCTCACGCGCCTGCTTGGCACTGAAGAGCTGCTTGCCGTTTTCCATCTTGCCTTCGTTGAGCAGCACCAGCATCCACTTGGCGATGTCTTCAGCGTTGGTCTGGATGCCGATCGCGCCCACCGCGTTCTGCACCGGCATCGGCTTCACCACGGCGGCCTTGCCATTGATCTTGCTGTGCGGCGCCGAGTAATCGGCCGTCTTCAGCATCTCGTCCACATTGGTCGTGGTGCCATGCATGCCCAGCGGCCCCAGGATGCGTTCACGCGTCGTCTCTTCCCAGCTCTTGCCGGACTTCTGCGCGATGATCTTGCCGGCCACAATGTACAGCAGGTTGTCGTAGGCGTAGTTGTTGCGGAAGCTGGTCGCCAGCTTCACGTTGCGCAGGCGGTCGATGATTTCATCGGTGCTGAAGGTGGTGGTTGGCCACCACAGGAGATCGCCCGCCCCGAGGCCAAGGCCGCTGCGATGTACCAGCAGGTCGCGCACGGTCATGGTTTGCGTCACGTAGGCATCCGCCATCTGGAAGCCTGGCAAATGCCTGGTGACGGGATCGTCCCATCCAAGCTTGCCTTCATCCACCAGCTGCGCCAGTCCCGCCGCGGTAAATGCTTTCGAGTTCGAGGCAATTTCGAACAGGGTCTTGTCCGTCACGGGGGCCGGGTTGCCCAGCCTGCGCACGCCGAAGCCCTTGGTGACCACTACCTTGCCGTCCTTGACGATGGCAATGGCGATGCCCGGCACGTCGAAAGTTTTCAACGCCAGGTTGACATCGCGATCCAGGTCGAAGGCTGGTGCGCTGGCGGCCGCAATCGCTGCCGCGCCTTCCGGTGCAGCAATGGCAGGCGCGGTGATGGCGGCACCGGCCGTGAAGGCCAGCATGAGCAAGGTGGCAAGTGGTTTCTTCAGCAGCATGGTCATTTCTTCAGCAGTTTGTCGACAGAGCCCTGGGTCTCAGGATGGTAGCGCGGACGCGCCTTGGCATAGACGCCCTTGGCCCACGATGCTTCGTTCGGATTGTTCAACAGCGCCTTGTACAGCGGGACCACGAATTTCTGGCGGCCCACGCTCATGAGGAAAGCATTGAGCGGCTCGCGCACGCCGTAGCCCGCATGCACGGATGCCAGCAGGAAGCGGAAGCCGATTTCGTTGTTCTTGGTATCGTGCAGCTTGAAGGCTTCATCCAGCTCCTTCATTTGCGCGGCATTCGCCTTGCCGTCGATACCGTTCAGGAAGTGCATCCATTCCAGCGCGATCCACTGCTGCGTTTCCAGCAGGTTGGTTGCCAGTTCGCCCTTCAGCCAGGCTTCACGCTTGGCATCGAGCGCTGCCAGGCGCGCCGAATTGACGTACTGCGCACTGGCCGGGATGCCGCTGCCATGCAGCCACTCATCCAGTTCCGCATCACCCATGATCGCTGGATTCTTCGCCAGCAGGTTCTTGCGCAGGTAGTCGACGAATTCATCGGTGGTGGCCGACTGGAAGGCGTGCTGGTCGAACCAGCCGCGCAGGAACGGGTCGAACACTTCACGGCCGGCGCGCTGCTCCAGCGTGTGCAGCAGCCAGGCGCCTTTCGGGTAGGCCAGGCCTTCATCGGTGTAGGTGTCCGGGTTGGTGTCAGGATCCTTGGTCAGCAAGGCCTGTTTCGCTGGCGGAATGTCCTTCAACGAAGCGACGGCTTCGGCCTGCTCCACCTGCAGGTTCATCTCGGCCACGTCCTTGCCGTACAGGCTTTCGACGATGCGGGTGGTGACGTAGGTGGTAAAGCCTTCGTTCAGCCACCAGTGCTTCCACGACGCGTTGGTGACCAGGTTGCCGGACCAGCTATGCGCCAATTCGTGTGCAATCAGGTCGTTCAGGCTGCGGTCGCCCGCGATCATGGTCGGGGTCAGGAAAGTCATGCGCGGGTTTTCCATGCCGCCGATCGGAAACGATGGCGGCAGCACCAGCATGTCGTAACGCCCCCAGCGATAGGGGCCGTACAGCGCTTCGGCAGCGTTGACCATTTTCTCGGTGTCGGCCAACTCGTAGGCTGCAGCGTCGATGCGGCCCGGCTCGGCGTACACCGCGGTGCGTGGGCCGAGGTTGCGCAACTCGATCTCGCCGATGGCGATGGCCAGCAGGTAGGAAGGAATCGGCTGCGGCATCTTGAAGTTCCAGCCGCCCTTGCCGGTCGCATGCTGGTCGCCTTCAGCGCTCATTACCACGCGCATGCCTGCCGGCGCGTCGATATGGGCGCTGTAGGTGAAGCGCACCGCAGGCGTATCCTGCACCGGCGCCCAGGAACGCGCATCGATCGTCTCCGACTGGCTGAACATGAAGGGGCGCTTGCCGGACAGCGTCTGCTCGGGGTTCATCCACTGCAGCGCACTGGCGCTCGGCGCGGTGCGGTAATAGATCCGGACTTTTTCAGGCTGCGCTTGCAGGGCGATGCGCAGGGCACTGCCTTTCTTCGGGTCCTGCTTGTCGAGCATGAAGGAAGCCGGCGCCCAATTGCCATCCGGGCGCTGCACTTGCACACGCGCGATCTTGAGCTGGCGGGTGTCCAGCACCAGGGTGCGCGCCGACTTGTCGATCCAGTTCAGCGACAGTTCCGCATAACCGTCGAGCGTCTTGCGCGCGAAGTCGGCTTTCAGGTCCAGGTGCAAGTCAGTCGTGCGCACTTGGTCATAGCGCGCAAAGCTCAGCGGATCTTGCGCCCACGCAGGCAACGCAAACGCAGCCACCACAGCGGCGGCAGGCAAGGACAGTCGGAACATGGCATCTCTCTGTTGTTACAAGCGCGCAGAGGATAGCACACCTAAAGTCGGGGTCAGCTCCGGCAATCGGACTTTGTCGGATTGCCGGAGCTGACCCCGACTTTCAAATCAAACTTTAATGTCGATCTCGTAGGTGTTGCCGTCGTCAACGAGCGCGATCTCGGTTGGCGAGGCGGAGGGCTCGCCGCGGGTCACGCGTAGGATGTAGTTGCTGCTGCCGTGGCGGTAGCGCAGCGTGAAGCCAGGCCAGGATGCGGGCAGGCGTGGGGCCAGCAGCAGCTTGTCTGCCTTGCGGGTCAGGCCGAGCAGGGATTCGAGCAGCAACCGGTACATCCAGCCGGAAGAGCCGGTGTACCAGCTCCAGCCGCCACGGCCGACGTGCGGTTCGACGGCGTACACGTCGGCCGTCACCACATACGGTTCCACCTTGTAGCGCGCGCAAGTTTCAGGGCTCGAGCCGTGGCGCACCGGGTTGATCATGCGCATCAGGTCCCAGGCGCGTTCGACGTCGCCCAGGCGCGCGAACGCCATGACGGTCCAGATGGCGGCGTGCGTGTACTGGCCGCCATTCTCGCGCACGCCCGGTACGTAGCCGCGGATATAGCCGGGATTGAGCGACGACTTGTCGAACGGCGGGTCGAGCAACTGGATCAGGCCGAAATCGCGCCGCACCAGCCGCGCTTCGACCTGCTCCATCGCATCTTCCACGCGCGCCTTGTCGGCGGCACCGGTCAGCACGCCCCAGCTCTGCGAGATCGAATCGATCTGGCATTCATCGTTCTGCGCCGAGCCAAGTGGCGTGCCGTCGTCGAAGTAGGCGCGCCGGTACCACTGGCCGTCCCAAGCCTTGGCTTCGATATTGGCGGCCAGCGTCCTGGCTTGCTCGCGGCATTCGTTGGCGAAGGAAGGGTCATCGCGCATCTCGGCTACTTCGGCAAAGCGCTGCAGCACCTCGATCAGGAACCAGGCCAGCCACACGCTCTCGCCCTTGCCATGCTCGCCCACCTTGTCCATGCCGTCGTTCCAGTCGCAGGAACCGATCAGCGGCAGGCCATGCTCGCCAAAACGCAGGCCATTGCGGATGGCGCGTACACAGTGTTCGTACAAGTCGCCTGCATGGGCCGAGCGGCTCGGCATGTCGTAATACGAATCTTCCTCAGGCTGCACTGGCCGCCCTTCAAGGTAGTGCGCCTGTTCGTCCAGCATCGACATGTCGCCGGTGCTGGACACATAACGCCACGCGGCGAGCGGCAGCCACAGGTAATCGTCCGAGCAGTGCGTACGCACGCCGCGGTCGGATGGCGGGTGCCACCAGTGCTGCACATCGCCTTCCACAAACTGGTGTGCGGCGCACAGGATCAGGTGCTCGCGCAGGATGTCGGGACGCGTGTGCACCATCGCCATCGCATCCTGCAACTGGTCGCGGAAGCCGAACGCGCCGCCGCTCTGGTAGTAGCCGCTGCGTGCCCACATGCGGCAGGCGATGGTCTGGTACATCAGCCAGCCGTTGGCCAGGACGTCGATCTCCGGCTCGGGCGTCTGCACCTGCACCGCGCCCAGCACCTTGGCCCAGTGCTCATGCACCTCGCCCAGGGCCTGCAGCGCCGCGCCGCGCCCGCCGTGCCGCTGCACGACATTGGTTGCGTCGGCATTGCGGCGGCCGCCCATGCCCAGCACGAACACGATCTCGCGTTCCTGCCCCGGCTGCAGCTCGAACGGTGCCTGGATCGCCGCGCAAGCGTCCAGCCCTGCGCCGGCCTTGCCCGACATGCGTACGCGCCGCAGCGCAGCCGGCCGCGCCAGGCTGCCATTGCGGCCGATGAATTCCGTGCGGTCGCAGGTCACGGTGCGCACCGAAGCGTCGGCATTGAAGAAGGCCACGCGGCCGGAGAACTCGGTGTTGTAGGCATTGCGTGCGAACAGAGCGCCGGTCACCGGATCGATTTCGGTCACGATATGCATGCCCGACTTGGAGCGCATATCGCCCAGCACCCACTCCACATAGCCCGTCACAGACAGCTTGCGCGCGACATCGGAGTCGTTGCGCACGCGGATCACCGTGTAGCGCACCGGCGCATCCAGCGCCACGAAAGTGGTCATGCGGCTGCCGATCCCTGCTTCCGAATACTCGAACGAGGAATAGCCGAAGCCGTGGCGCGTCAGGTAGCTGCCTGCCCCCGGCGCCGGCAAGGCGCACGGCGACCAGAAGCGGCCGCTCTGTTCATCCCGCAGGTAGAAGGCTTCGCCGCTCAGGTCCGACACCGGATCGTTATGCCACGGCGTCAAACGGAATTCGTGCGCATTCTCCTGCCAGGTATAGGCTTGGCCACTTTCCGACACCACGCTGCCGAATTGCGCATTCGCGATCACGTTCGACCATGGCAGCGGCGTGCGCTGGCCGGCGCCGGTGGCGATCACATATTCCTTGCCGTCAGGAGTAAAGCCGCCCAGGCCGTTCACCAGGATCAGGTCATCCGGCAATGGCACGCCAGCCGCAGCGTCGCGCTCCCGTTCAAACGCCTCGGTTCTTGGTTCCGCCAGCAGCGGCGGCATGCGCAAGGTCTGCGCCACGCCGCGTTTCAACTGGTCGGCCAGCGTGCCGCGTTCATCGCTCAGTACGGCGCGCGCCACAGTCTGCAGCAGCACGCGGTCTTCCGGTGCGATGCCGTCGGTCGGCCGCACGAAGATACCGCCTGGCCGGTCGATGGCCTGCGCGTCGAGGCCGGAGGCGATCAGCCCCATGATCTGGTCATGCAGCGCCTGCCGATAGCCGGAACGGTCTTCATACCAGATCACCAGGTCCACCACCAGGCCTTTCAGGCGCCAGTAGGCATGCGCCTGTACCAGTTGCCGCGCCAGTTCGATATTGGCAGCGTCGCGGATTTCCATCAGCACGATCGGCAAGTCACCGGAAATCGCGTAGGCCCACAGCCCCGACTGGCCGCGCTGGTTGCGGGCCAGGATGCCAGCGTCGGCGCGCAGGGCAGCATTCGGATAGATCACATGGTTGGCCAGGCGTGCGTACAACTGCGCCTCGGCCTCGCTGGCATTCAGCTGCCGCAGCACCACCTGGCTGTGCGTCCACGCCAGTTCGAACACGCGGTCCGCCATGTGGCGGTCCTGGTATTTGTCGATCAGGTATTGCGCGGCATCGCGGGTTTCGGTCATGCCGGTCACCACGTCAATCACCGACACCTGGCCCGGTTCCAGCGCTATGCGGTAGCGGATTGCCACCACCGGATCAAGCACCGAGCCTTCGCTGCCGGACAAAGGCCCCGGCTCCTGCAGGGCCAATGGCGACTGCGCCGTATTGCCGCGGCCAATAAAGCGCGCGCGGTCGGTTTCATACGATACTTGCTGGACTTGCGCATCATGCACCGTCATGACGTGCAGCAGGTAGGGCGTCTTCTCGTCCTTGCCGCGTGGACGGCGCGTGCACAGGATGGCGCTTTCGTCCTCCACGATCTCGGTCTGCACGAACAGCTTGCTGAAAGCCTGGTGCGCGTTGTCGGCCGGCGCCGGCGCCATCACCACTTCGGCAAAGCTGGTGAACTCGATGATGCGGCGGCGCTCGGAGTGGTTGGTGACGCGCGTGCGGCGCATCTCGATATCGTCTTCCGGCGACACCACGATTTCCGTGTACAGCTCGATCTCGTTGTCGCTGCGGCGGAACTCGGCGCGGCCTTCGGAGAAGATCACTTCCAGCCGCTTCGGCTCGGCCTGGGTCGGCTGGTAGGTGGTCGACCAGACCGCACCGTCCTCCACGTCCTGCACGTAGCAGAACTGGCCCCAGTTGTCGCGCGTACTGTCCTCGCGCCAGCGCGTCACGGCCAGGTTGTTCCAGCGGCTGTAGCTGCCGCCAGCGCTGCTCACCATCACATGGTAGCGGCCATTCGACAGCAGCTGGGTCTCCGGCACCGGCGGCGTGTGCTGGCTGGTGATGCGCATTGGCGCCGCCTGGTCCGGAACCGTGCTGCGCACCGAGGCCTGCTCGGCACTGGCCGAATGGAAGGCGCCAATGCGCGGGCTGCGTTCCTGCAGCACCAGCAAGGTGGATTGCAGCAGCGGATCGGATTCGAAGCGGCGCTGCATCGGCCGGTCGTTCAGCACATAGCTCAGGGCCAGGAAGCCCATGCCCTGGTGGTGCACCATGAAGGACTTGATGATGGCGCATTGCTGGCCGCGCGGCAGGCGCGCCGCCGTGTAATCGACCGCCTCGTAGAACCCATAGCGCCCCATGAAGCCGAGCGCCGCCATCTTCTGCAAGTTCTGGCAAGCGGTGTCCGGATCGACCATCAGGCCCAGCATGGTCGCATACGGCGCGATGACCAGGTCTTCCGCCAGTCCGCGTTTCAGGCCGATGCCCGGCACACCGAAGGCACGGTACTGATAGTTCAGCGCCGCGTCGGTGGTGTTGTAGCCGGATTCGGAAATACCCCAAGGCACATTGCGCTGGCGGGCGTACTCCACCTGCGCAGCCACCACCGACTGGTAAGTCTGGTCCAGCAGCGTGTTCGGATAGGTCGGCATCACCAGCAGAGGCATCAGGTACTCGAACATCGAGCCGCTCCACGACAGCAGCACCGGCTGGCCGTGCACGATGCAAAGCTGGCGCCCCATGGCAAACCAGTGTTCCTGCGGCAGCTGTCCCTGCGCAATGGCGACGAAACTGGCCAGCCGCACTTCCGAAGCCAGCAAATCGTAGCAACTCGCGTCCAAGCGCCGTTCGCTCAGGTTGTAGCCGATGGCCAGCAGCTTGGTGGTTGGGTTGTACAGGAACCCATAATCGCACTGGGCGAACTCGTTGGCCTGGTGTGACAGGCGGTTCAGCATGTCGAGCCGCTCACGCGCGCGTGCCGCTCCCTGCTCCACCAGCGCCGCCAGTTGCTGCTGGCGTTCGCGCTCGTCCGGCGCCAGGTCGCTCAGCGCCGCGCCAGGCAGGGGCCAGCTTGCCAGCTCGCGCAGGCTCGGCACCCGGTCCAGCGTGGTGTCGTATTGCGCCTCGGTCTGCGCTGTGATCCAAGGCGCGAAGCCATCCAGCTCTTCCAGCATGCTGCGGCACTGGGCATGCAGCGCGCCAGCCCACGCGGCAACTTGCGGGTCGAGCGGCACCGATGTCTGGCGCAGGAAATGTTCGGCGCCGTCGCAAGCGCGCACCAGCCACGCGCGCTGCTGCCGCAAGCTGGCGGGATAGACCGGCGGCGGTGCAGCGATTGCCGCTTCCAGCGCAGCCAGGGCGTCGGCCGCCACGCTGCCCGCGGAAGCGGCAGCTTCGCGCACCATGGCGCAGGTGGTCGCCAGGCCTTGCGCCAGGTTTGGATGCACGATCGGCAGTTCGGCAATGCCGACCAGGCCTGCCTGCAAGGTCAGCAAGTGCCCGGCCAGGTTGCCGCTGTCGACAGTGGAAATATAGATCGGGTGCAGCGGCTTCATCGACTGGGTGTCGTACCAGTTGTAGAAGTGGCCCTGGTGCCGCTCGAGTTGCGACATGCTGTCCAGCGTGCTGGCTGTGCGCGCAGCAAGCTGGCCGGCAGTGATGTAGCCGAAGTCGTAAGCGGTCAGGTTGGCCAGCAACGCCATGCCCATATTGGTGGGCGAGGTACGATGCGCCACCACCTGGCTCGGATGCTCCTGCATATTGTCCGGCGGCAGCCAGTTGTCTTCCGGGCCGACGAAGGTCTCGAACCAGAGCCAGGTCTTGCGCGCCAGCTTGTGCAGGAACAGGTTCTGGTCTTCCTTCAAGGCGCGCTGCACGCGCGCGATCGGGAGGCTGATCCACCATGCCACCATCGGCGATACAAACCAGGCCGCGAAGAAGATCAGCGCCGCCTCAAGCGCCTTGGGACGCAGCACGGCCAGGCCGGCCGCGGCGCCCAGCGCAAGCAGCGGGGCAATCCACATGGTGCGCCAGTTGCTGGCCAGGCTGGTGCCGGCGCGCGAAAGGCCCGAGGCACGCCACTCCAGCAAACGGCGGCGAGAGACCAGCAGGCGCCAGCCGGTGCGCACGATCGCATCCAGGCTGACATAAGCTTCATAGGGCAGGAACACCAGCGTCAGCAGGGCATGGGCGAACTGCAAGCCGCTGCGCCGCAGCGAAGCCGGCGCATGCTGGCTCCACAGTGTGTCGTCCGGCTTGTGCAGCAAGTCATGGACGGCGCTGACCAGTGGCGGCAGGAAGATTATCGCCAGCACGGACAAGGCCCAGAACCACGGATGCGGCAGCGCGGCGAAGGCCATCAGCAGCGACAGGGTCAGCACCGGCGGTACCAGGCTGCGGCGCAGGTTATCGAACAGCTTCCAGCGTGAAAGTGCAGACAGCGGATTGCTTTCGTGCTTGCCACCGGCCAGCGGCACACGCCGCATCAGCCACGGCAGCAGTTGCCAGTCGCCGCGTATCCAGCGCTGGCGGCGGCTCACGTCATCGCGATAGCGCGCCGGATAATGTTCATAGAGCTGTGCATCGCTCAGCAGGCCGGCGCGCATGTAGCACCCCTCCAGCAGGTCGTGGCTCAGGATGCGGTTGTCGGGCAGGCGCCGGCCCAGAACTTCCTCGAACACGTCGATATCGTAGATGCCCTTGCCGATGAAGGAGCCTTCCGCAAAAACGTCCTGGTACACGTCGCTGACGGTACGGGTATAGGGATCGATTCCCGGCTCCCCGCCGCACAGCTTTTCATAGCGCGACGCGTCTTCGCTCGGCAGGCTGACCGCCACGCGCGGCTGCAGGATGCCATAGCCGGCCACCACGCGCCGCAGGCGCTGGTCGATACGCGGCATGTTGAGCGGGTGGCGCATGCTGGCCACGAACTGGCGCGCCGCATCGCGCGGCAACTGCGTATCGCTATCGAGCGTGATCACATATTTGAAGGCAGGCAGGTCTTCGATATCGCCGACGATCAGCGAGAACGCATCCTGCGCGCCGCCGCGCATCAGGCGGTTCAGGTCGGACAGCTTGCCGCGCTTGCGTTCCTCGCCCATCCAGGCACGCTGTGCGGCGTTCCAGCGGCGCGGACGGTGCAGCAGCAGGAAGGGCGCAGGCGCGCCCTCTTCCCCGTATTTCAGGTTCAGGCGCGCGATGTTGGCGGCGGCCCGTTCGGTCAGCGCGGCATCGGTCGGCAGGGTTTCTTCCTGCGCATCGGCGAAATCGGTCAACAGGCAAAAGCGCAAGTTGGGATCGCGATTGGCGAGAAAGCGCACTTCAAGCTGCTCGCACAGTTCATCGACATTCTCGCGGCTGAACAGCAGGGTCGGCACCACGACGATGGTCCGTGCATCAGGCGGGATGCCGTTGCGGAAATCCATGCGCGGCAATGGCCGGGGATCGACAAACAGCGTAGCAACCCAATTCACCAGGGCCAGTGCCAGCTGGCTGCTGCCCATCAGGCCGAGTAGGCCCAGCACCACCAGCGCCCCGGGCTGCACGCCGTCACGCCAGGCCCGTTCCAGCATCAAGGCAGTGGCGATCACGGACAGAGCGCCAATAGAGCCGAGATAGGACAGCAGCGGCGAGGTGCGCATCGTGCGCTTCAGGGAACGCAGCGGCGGCAGGCGCACGCCGACCTGGCGCTCCAGCAGCAGCATGCCATCGCCCACCAGGTAATAGCCGACGTGATGCAGCCGCGTATCGTGGTCGCCAGCACGCGTACGTGCCAGCTCGAGCGCCTGCTGCGCCACTTCCGCCTCCGTCGCTGACGAGTAGCGTGCCATGCGCTCCACACTGTGGCGGTACTGGTCGCGCGTGGAGAAGTCCATGTCCGGGTAGGTGCCGGCAGGATCTTCGCGCAAGGTCTGCTCGACCACGCTCATGGTCTCGACAAACTCCTGCCAATCCATGGTGCTGAGGAAGCGCAAGCTGCCGATACTGTTGGCGATCGACACCTGCTCCGCAGCCTGCATGTGGATCTCCGCCTGGATCTGCTGCTCGATGGTCTGGCCCGATTCAGCCAGGCGATAAGTGATCCAATTAAGCGCCAGCGTCAGCACCGGGCTTTGCCCTTGCAGGCGGCGCGCCAGTTCGGCCACGAAGCCGCTGGTGATCGGCGGCTCGGAGCGCGCCATGTCGGCCACCAGCAGGATCAAGCCACTCGGGTTCTTGTCGGCGATTTCGACCATCTGGTCGGCCCAGCTATTCGCCAGGTCGCGCTGGAAGCGGTTCTCCGCCACGCGCGCCGCCACGCGGCGCAGGTTCTCGATCAGCGCCAGGCGCAGCATGATAGGAATGGCCCACAGCTCGCCAAGCTTCAGCGTCGCCACTTCCTGGTAAGCCTCGACGAAGCGGCTCAGGCTTTCAGGATCAACGCGACCGTCGCCGTGAGCGATGATCTCCAGTGCGATCTGGTAAACGCGCGGCGTGCCTTCCGGCGCACCCTTGGCCAGGCGGGGCAACTCCTTGCTGTAGCCTTTCGGCAGGTGACGCCGCGCGGTGCGGATCTGGTCTTCGATCAGGTAGAAATTGTCGAGCAACCATTCGGAAGCGGGCGTGATCTGGCGGCCTTCCTTCACCGCTTCGGTCAGCCCCTCGCAGGTGGAACCGATCAGCGCTTCATTCTCACTCAGCCGCGCCAACAGGCGATCGCCGCCACCGCGCTTGCTCAGCTCATGGCTTGCAGCAAGCGCACGGCCATGCTGCTCCATTTGCTGCGCACTGAACAGCTCACCGCGCAACGGCAAATCATCATCCTCACCAGTCCCCTTTTCCAGGGACCCCGATTCCGATTCCTTGAACCCGGCACTTGCGGCCGGCCATAAAAAAGGATGCTCTTTCAAGGGTGGGCCTCACATTTATTCTTGGAACTGCCGCGCAGACCGGCAGTATGTTCCAAGCAATGTTAGGCGGGCGCACGACATGCGACTGTTCGCTAGCGTACATATGGATCGGTTACAGATCAGAGCGTTTTCATGCGCCGAATTTCACCTCGGCAAGAGCACGAATTTTTTTGCTAACCCGGCGTGCTGAAAACGGGATCGCGCACGCCCTGCACGCTTGGTGCTTCCATTGCTCCATCAAGGTCGAGGATGATGATTTCATTGTCGCCCTTGCGCAGCCATGGCGCCGGCAGGAACAGGCTTTGTTGCGGGCCAAGGCGCCAATAGCGGCCGAGGTGATGGCCGTTGACCCAAACATGTCCTTTGCCGAGTGCGCGCGTGTCGATGAACGTGCTGCCTTGCGCATCGGTGCGGAAATGGCCGCGCCAGAAAGTGGGGCCTTGCCGAGCTGGTGCGCCGCGCTTGAAGCGCAAGGCCGACAGGTCATCCAGCGGCATCGTGAGTACTTCCCAATCGAGCAGCGGCTTGCCGGCCAGCGATACAGCGCGCGTGAGTCCCTTGCGTTCATCTGCAAGCATCGGGCCGAAGTTAACGCGCCCCATATTTTCTACGACCACGTCGAGTGTGCTGCCCGCTGGGAGGTCGAGCTCCGTCGCGTTCTCGTTGCGGCGGCGATCAAGCGTAGCGAAGGTAGTGCCATCCGCCAGCACATGTGCATAGTCACGCACCGCGCCGAGATCCAGCTTTCCGCGCGCACCATCGGCGAAGCGCTTGCGGTAGACGATGAAACCGTAGCCCTGCCCGTACGCCTCCATATTGCGTGCGAGATGCGAAGTAACGGGCTTGGGCAGGGAATCGACCAGCGCTACCGATTCATCCAGCGAGAAGCGCGGCACGGCGATGGTGGCTGCGCTCTTCGGCAGTTCAGGCAGCCGCTCGCCCGGCGGCAGGTGGCGCGCGATGGCATCGCGGATGGCGAAGAACTTGGGTGTCGGCCGGCCTGCCTCGTCGATCGCAGCATCATAATCGTAGCTGGTCGTGTCGGGCTGGTAGCTTGTGCCCGCGCTGTTGGCCCCGGGCTGCCAGCCGAAGCTGGTGCCGCCATGCGCCATGTACAGGTTGAAAGAGATACCCTGCCCCAGCATCCAATCCACCGCATCCGCCGCCAGCTTAGGACTGGTCTGGTGGCGCCGTTCGCCCCAGTGATCGAACCAGCCGGCCCAGTACTCGCCAGCCATGCGCGGCACGTTCTGGCGGAAGGCGGCCAGTTGCGCAAAGGCTTCCTTGACGTCATCCACGCTGCCGTTGAAGTTCACGACGGCCGTCACGCCGGGCAGTGTGCCGCGATCGAGCAGGGTCGGGTCAGGTCCGTCCGATGTGAACAGCGGCGTGTCGAAGCCCGCTTCGCGTATCTGCTTCTGGATGGCGGCCATGTATTCGTGGTCCTCGCCGTAAGAGCCATATTCGTTCTCGACTTGCGTCATCAGGATTGGACCGCCGCGAGAGGACAGCAGCGGCGCCACTTCTCGTGCCACGCGTTTGAAGTAGCGCGCTGTCGCATCGAGGAAGCGCGGATCCATGCTGCGCACGCGCAGTCCTGGAGTCCGCAGCAGCCAGGCCGGGAAGCCGCCAAAATCCAGTTCCGCGCAAACGTAGGGTCCCGGACGCAAGACAACGTTCAAGCCCACTTCCTGCGCCGTACGGATGAAGGCCGCCAGGTCGAGGTTATCGCTGAAGTCAAAGCGGCCCGGCTCAGGCTCGTGCAGGTTCCAGAACACATAGGTCGTGATCGTATTGAGGCCCATGGCGCGTGCCTGCTGCAGGCGTTCGCGCCAGAAGGCGCGAGGGATGCGGGCATAGTGCATCTCGCCGGCACGGATGACATAAGGCTTGCCATCCAGTTCGAAGCGGTCGCCCACCACGGCAAAGTGCGGCCCGGCCGCCTGGGCGGAGAGGGCCGTCATCACCAAACCCAGCGCAGCCAGGCGTTTCAGTCCTTTGAATCGCAATGTCGCCTCCATTATCGAAAGGAACATGAGATCACAACGAAAGATAATATGTCAATGTGAAAGATTTTATCGATTGAAAACGAAAGAATCCTGCGCCGCCTTCAGCAGTTTTGTTATCCCTTTGTAACTGGTGATTAATTACCTGTCAGGTGAAGGAATGGCGGTGTATCCTGCTATGTTTCCAAAGAGCCACCGCCATTTGCATGAAGAAAATCGCTTTCCCCCTCCTGCTCATCGTCCAAGCCCTCAATTGCGCATACGCGCAGGAGCAAGCATCTACCGACAAGGTCACGCCCAAAGTTGAGATCAAGGGCAGCGCGGCCATGGATATCCGCCGCAATGACACCGCCACCAAGATCGTCGTAACGCAGGAAGAAATCCTGAAAAACGGCGACACCAGCATCGGCGAAGTCCTGAAGCGCCTGCCCGGCATCACCCTGGACGGCGTGCAAGGCCGCGGCGGCAATATCCGCATGCGCGGCCTGGGCAGCGGCTACACCTCCATCATGCTGAACGGCGAACCTGCGCCACCAGGCTTCTCGCTCGATTCACTGACGCCGGACATGATCGAGCGCATCGAAGTGATGCGCGCCGCCACCGCCGAATTCAGCACCCAGGCCATTGCCGGCGGCATCAACATCGTGCTGAAGAAAGCCATCTCCACGGCGCAGACCGAAATCAAAGCCGGCCTGCAAGCGGAAAATGGCCAGCCTGGCGCCAGCGTCAACCTGCAGATGTCCGATCGCAAAGGCCCATGGTCGTATTCGATCGGCGGCGGCTTCCTGCATGGCGACTTCGACCGCCCAAGCCACACCATCACCGAAGCGACCGGCACTGCGCCCTTGCTGCGCCGCTCCGAAGCCACCAGCGACGGCTATTTCCGCAACTTCAACCTGGCGCCACGCATCAACTACGCGATCAAGCCGGGCGACGTGATCACTTCGCAGAGCTTCATCGCAGTCAACCGCTTCCGCGCCCACAACACTGAGCGCATCGCCACTTTGTATGGCGCAGAGCCGATGTTCAGCACCCTGGACCAGGACATCAAGGCCGATATGGAGTTGTTCCGCACGGACCTGAGCTGGGCGCGCCCGCTGGCCAATGGCGCCAAACTGGATATGAAGGCAGGCCTCAACTACAACCACCGCAACGTGGAAGCGCCGAACCTGCAGACCGGCACCCTGTTCGACCGCACCCGCACCGTGACCTCCGAATCAACCGACAAGGGCTTCACCACCACCGGCAAATATTCCAGCCCGCTGATTCCGGGCCACGCACTGGCGACCGGCTGGGATATCGGCTACAGCAAGCGCGATGAAGACCGCATCCAGCGCGAACAATACCTGCGCGCACCGGCCGGCATCACGCCGCAGAACCTCGATGAAATCTATTCCGCCGACGTGACGCGCCTCGCCGCCTATGCACAGGACGAATGGAACGTTACCGACCGCTGGTCCGTCTACTTCGGCCTGCGCTGGGAAGGCGTGAACATCAAGAGCACCGGCACCGACTACGGCAGCATCGACAACAACTCAAGCGTTTTGAGCCCGCTGTTCCAGACCTTGTACAAACTGGGCGAGAAGAAGAAGGACCAGGTGCGCTTCGGCCTGACCCGCACTTACAAGGCGCCGGGCGTGGGCGACCTGATCCCGCGCCGCTTCACCTCCAACAACAACAGCTCGACCTCGCCCGACATGATGGGCAACCCGAACCTGAAGCCGGAGCTGGCCTGGGGCTTGGACCTGGCGTTCGAGCACTACCTCGGCGAAGGTGGCGGCCTGCTGTCAGCCAGCACCTACGCGCGCCGCATCGAAGACATCACACGGCGTCGCGTGGACTTGATCGACGGCGTATGGGTCTCGCGTCCGGTCAACGCCGGCACCGCGAACACCTATGGCATCGAACTGGAAGCCAAGCTGCCACTGCGCTCGATCATGAAGGAAGCGCCAGGCGTCGAAATGCGCGCCAACCTGACGCGCAGCTGGTCGAAACTGGACACCGTGCCGGGCCCGAACAACCGCCTGGACCAGCAAGTGCCTGTGAGCGGCACCGTCGGCGCTGACTGGAAGCTGGACAAGCTGCCGCTGACGCTCGGCGGCTCTTACAGCTATCAGGGCGGCGGCGAAGTACGCATCTCCGACAGGCAGTACGCCTACTCGGTGCCGAAGCGCGCGCTCGACGTTTATGGCTTGTGGAAGTTCACGCCGAAGACGCAACTGCGCCTGTCGGCATCGAACATGCTGCACCAGGATAACCTGACGCAGTCGTCCTATGTCGAGGCGACTGGACGGCGCAGCGATACGACCATCACGCCAACCAGCGTCTTGTTCCGCGCGATGCTTGAGATGAAGCTGTAAGGGAGCTCAGTACAACTTTATTTCGAGGACCAGAGCTGTCGCGCGGTGTTCAATCCCCGCCGCCGACAGCCTCGAAGACAACTCGTCAATGTCTTGCGAACGCAGGCCGCTCTCAAATTGGCCTGCCGCCGTACGCGACTCCCAATAGAAGGTCCGCGGAATGACTACGTGCACTAGCTCCGAGTAGCTAAAAGGCTGTCCCCACACGCTGCCATCTGCAATACCAATCGCGCCAATATCTTCGATTGCCGGAAGCCCGGAAGTCCAATAGCCAAAGTCCTCGCCAATCCGGCGATAGGTCGTCCAGGCGCACCACGATTCACTCATCGACGCGAGTCGATCGCCCTTCCCGAGGCACTCCGTACAAATCCGAAAGAACTCCTGCCAGTTTCTGTCGGTAACCATCTTCTTTATATGGCCAGCCCTACCATATAGGCCGCGAGCGCAAAGCCGATCAATCCAAATAGGAGGCTAACGTTCCAGCGAATCTTATCACTCATACTTTAAATCACTTCTATTGAGGGGCGTCCGAATTCCAGTGTTCAAGCGGTTGACTTCCGGAAGTACTGAACGATAGCACTAATTGCACTCAGCAATCTATCCAATGTCACCCGAGATCCCGAAAAAAAAACGGCGGCCCGAAGGCCGCCGCAAGCAGGATACAACCTCACAAAATCATGCAGCCAGCGCCAGTGCTGGTGAGGCCAGGGCGATTCCTCCCCCCAGGCTGTAGGCGTTGCGATAGCCGAGGCGGCGCAGGCATTGCGCGGCTTTGGCACTGCGGTTTCCGCTGCGACAGAAGAACACCAGGGGTGGTTGTTCTGGTGCGTGCAGCCAGCCTGGCACGAAGGCTGCCAGCCGGCTCAGTGGCACGCTTTGCGCGGCGCGGCCGCCAGGGATGCAGGCGGCTTGTTCGTAGACTTCACGCACGTCCACCAGCACCGCTTGCGGGTATGCTTCCAGCAGGCGCGCAAGGGCGATGCTGTCCATGTTCAGGTCTGCGCTGGCAGTGCTGGTTTGTGCTTCGGCGCGCAGGCTGGTGCAGCAGGCGTTCAATTCTTCACGGCCCGCGCATACCAGCGTATCGTCCGGAAGCTTGCCAGCCAGTGCGGACAACGGCGCCAAGCCGGTGAAGGCGTAATCGACCTTATCGCCGCTGCAAAGCAGGTATGCCTGTTGGTCGGCGCCTAGCGCGACGCGGCGCAGCGTGTGGATGCCGAATGCCAGGCTCTCGCTGTCGGCCGGCCACGAAGCATTACCATGCGTGCTGAAGCGTGCGGCAATCTGGTAGCCGTGGCTGCGCAGCAGGCTGTCGATGCGTTCGCCTAGTTCTTCCTGATGGTCGATCACGATGCATTGGCGCGATGACGCGTCCAGCAGCAGCCAGGTGTGGTTGCCGGCCAGGCTCAGTTGCAGCACGCCTTCCGGCACGTCTGCAGCGGCGCCAGGCGCATCCAGCAAGCCGGCGGCGCGCAGCGCCTGCCCGCAGCGCTCGATGCGCGCGCAGGCTTCGTTGATGATTTCTTCGCTGGCGAGCGGGCCGAAGGACATGCGCACGGCGCTACTGCTGCGCCAGGCCGGTAGGCCCATCGCATCCAGCACGTAGCTTGGCGCTGCCTTGGCGGCGGAGCATGCACTGCCGGCGCTGACACGCACGTTGGCGGCGTCGAATACGTCCAGCAGTTCTTTGCTGGACAGGCCCGGGACGGAAAAATTCAGGGTGGTCGGCAGCGCCTTGTCGAATGGCGCATTGAAGACGATGCCGGGGAACGCGGCACGCAAGCTGGTGGCGAGCTTCTCGCGGAAACCATGCAGTTCCGCCGGCGAGCGGAAGGTGCCGCCCTCTTCCAGCGCGGCCAGCACGGCGCCCAGCGCCGCAATGCCCGCCATGTTTTCCGTGCCGGAGCGCAGACCGGCTTCCTGGCCCCCGCCCATCACCAGCGGCGTGTAGGGCGCGCCTTCGCGCACGTACAGCATGCCAATGCCTTTCGGCGCATACAGCTTGTGGCCGGAGAATGGCGCGTAGTCGATGCGTGAGTTGCCGAGGTCCAGCGGCAGCTTGCCCAGGCCCTGCACGCAATCGACCATCCACAGCGCCTTGCTGCCCACCAGCGTCGCACTGATGCCGGCCAGGTCGGATACCACGCCGGTTTCGTTATTCGCGGCCATGGTGCAGACGAAAGCGGCTTGCGGCGCCAGTGCGCGCAGCGCTGCCAGGTCATGGCGGCCGTCGCCATCGACCGGCAGCTTTTTCAGTTCGAGGCCCAGGCCCAGCAAACGGTTCCAGTGGGCCAGCGCTTCCGGCACCGCCTTGTGTTCAGTGGCGCCGTAGACCAGCAGGCCGCCGATGGCTTCACCGCGCTCGCGGCGTTCGCGCAGTGCGCACAGCGCCGACAGCACGGCGGTCTGGATGCCTTCCGTGGCGCCGCTATTGAACATGATGCGGCCGCTGCCCACGCCCAGCAGGCGTTTGGCGCGCTGGCGCACGGTGTCCATCATGGCCTTCGCCTTCAGGCCGGTAGCGTGGGTGCTGCTGGGGTTGCCGAAACATTCGCGCATGGCTTGCACCGCCGCGTCGATAGCAGCTGGCAGCACGCAGGTGGTGGCATTCCCGTCGAGGTAGATTTCTTTGCTCATACTCAATAGTTTACGAACTGGCTGTGAATCAGACGTTCTAAAATTACCTCAAACAGGCCCTAATGTAGAATAAGCATTCCAAATAACGATATAAATAAAAATGAACGATCTTGACCGCTACGATTATGCGATTCTGGGGGCATTGCAGGTGGATGGCACGCTGTCTGTGGCTGAGCTGGCAGAAAAGGTTGGCCTTTCGACCACGCCTTGCTGGAAGCGCCTGAAGCGGCTGGAGGAGGATGGATATTTCGACCGCCGCGTGGCGATCATCAACCGCCGCAAGGCGGGCTTGCCGGTGACCGTGTTCGTCAGCGTGCGCACCAGCCAGCACGATGAGAAGTGGCTGGCGAAATTTGCCGCCGCCGTGGTGGCGCTGCCGGAAGTGCAGGAATTCCACCGCATGAGCGGCGATATCGATTACCTGCTGAAGGTCGTCACCACCGATATCGAAGGGTATGACCGTTTTTACAAGAAGCTGATCAAGGCCGCACAGTTGACCGGCGTTTCATCCGCCTTCTCGATGGAGCAAATCAAGTACACCACCAGCCTGCCGCTTGACCTGGTGTCGCACGGCGCGGGTGGCTGAGAGTAGCTGCCAACCGTGGGATAATGGCCGGATGCTGAAATCCGTGCTTCTCTCCCTGCTTCCCGCTCGCAGCAATACCAGCCAGCGCCAGCGTTTGCGCGCCAGCGCCGGCGCCCTGCTTGGCCTTTTGATAACCAGCTTCGTTGCCCACTACCTGCTGGGCGAGCATGCCATGTGGTTGGTGGCGCCGATCGGCGCTTCGTCCGTGCTGCTGTTCTGCCTTCCTGCCAGCCCGATGGCGCAACCGTGGTCTGTCATTGGCGGCAACGTCGTTTCCGGCTTGATGGGCGTGGCCTGCGTGCAGTGGTTCGGTGCCGGCCCGCTGGCGGCGTCCCTGGCGACGCCGGTGGCCATTGCCGCCATGTTCGCCTTGCGCTGCCTGCATCCGCCCGGCGGTGCGACGGCGCTGATGATGGTGATCGGCGGCCCGGCCGTGCATGCCATGGGCTACCGCCTGCCCTTGGGGCCTGTGCTGGTGGACTGCTTGCTGATCGTGCTGGCGGCTGTCCTGTATAACAACCTGACCGGACGCCGCTATCCGCACAGCCAGCAACTCGTGCACCCGAACCCGCATGCGACGAAAGACGAGGTGCCGACAGCGCGCTTCGGCTTCCAGCCGGAAGACCTGGATGCGGTGCTGCGCCAGTACAACCAGGAGCTGGACATCAGCCGCGACGACCTGGAAGAGCTGTTCCTGAAGACCGAAATGCGCGCCTACCAGCGCCGCTTGGGCGTCATTACCTGCGGCGACATCATGTCAAAGGACGTGGTGACGGCGGAATTCGCCACGCCGCTGGCCGAAGCCTGGCGCGAAATGCGCAAGCACCGTATTGCAGCGGTGCCGGTGCTGAACCGCGTGCGGCGCGTGATCGGCATCGTGACCACCAGCGACTTCATGACCCACGGCGGGCTGGATGATTACCACGGCATGCGCCGCCAGTTGCTGGATTTCCTGCGCCCCTCGGGCACCACGCATTCGGAAAAGCCGGAGGTGGTCGGCCAGATCATGGTGCGGCAGCCGCGCACCGCCAGCATCGACACCCCGATCACCGAACTGGTGCCGCTGATGGCCGATTCCGGCTTCCACCACATTCCCGTGCTCGATCACGAAGACCGCTTTGCCGGCATCGTGACGCAATCGGACGTGGTGGCTGCGCTGTATGCTAGAAACGCTTTGTCAGCGTCAGGGTCCCCGACTCCGTCTTCATATCAAGCCGCTTGAGGACCGAGTTACCGAGCAGGATCACGTTCAGGCCCGCTTCGTTGATGGAGCCGTCCACGTTGGCAAATTCGAAATCGCCGACCTTAACCTTATCCAGCTTCACGATCCACACCGGCGCCGTGCCGGCTGCCGTCTGGGTAATGGCGCGGCGGCCCTTGTTCTGGTAGTCGATGCCCATCCGGCTCGCCATCGCGGCAGGAATCGATACCAGCGTGGCGCCGGTATCGAGCATCATTTTCACCGGGACGCCATTGATCTCGCCGGCCACCGAGTAGTGGCCATTTGTATCGGGCGACAGCACCATCGAATTGCCGCCACCATTCGATTTGGATGCCGCGTACTCGCCCAGGCGGATGACATAGCGCTTGCCGCCATCCTCAATCGTCGCCTCGCCCGACGTAACGCCCACCAGTCTGCTACCATCAGGCAGCGTTGCCCCAACCGGGAAAGTACGAGGCGCACCACCATTGACCGCCAACAAGGCCCTCTCTTTCATGGTGCCCACCAGGCTTACATCGGCCTGGGCCGACACTGCGGTTAACATCAAGGCGGCAACGAACGCGATACGCATTACTGGAAACTCCGGTCAAAATTGCATTTTGACACAATTTTGACCGTTAAATTGTTGACTCTTGGGCGCAACATTTCGATAGAATCTAGGCATATGCAAACGTTGAAAAGGGTGCTTGCACTCGCCCTAGAAGAAGCGCAAACCGGATTTGCGACACTGTGCAAACGGATGACCGACCGGGCCGACGAAGTCCTGGGCGAAGCCTTGCGTACAGCGCCGCCTGCGGAACAGCGCCTGGCCGGGGTATGCCGCGTCTTCCTGCGCGAGCAGGGCGCCGGCATGCGCGCGCGCATGGAACGCTCTTACGCTGGCCTGCTGTCGCGCGCCATGCAGACCATGCACACCGACCTGCGCACCGGCCTGCACGACTTCCGCGCCGACACCCTGACCCTGATCGACGATGAAGTGGTGACGCGCCAGATCGAAGTCGAGCGCCTGCTGCTCAAGCTGCGCGACGCCGACGAACTCAGTCTCGGCCACCTGAACCTGATCATCGCCCAGATGCACGGCGACAGTGAAGTGCGCGAGCGTGAAAACCCGTTCCGCCCTTACCTGCTGGCGCGCTCGCTGTACGACGCGCTGCACGCCATGGTGCCCGATGAGGCGCAAAGCAAGCTCCTGTTCGACACCCTGTCGCAAGCGATGACGGCGGAGCTGGGCGACTTCTACACCCGCCTGCGCGAAGTGTTCGAATCGCGCGGCATCCGTTCGCGCCTGGTGGCCCGCCCTTCGGCGCTGAACCGGCTGGAACAGGAGCGCCTGGCCTGGCAGCGTGCCGCCACCGGGCAAGCGGACGTCGACGCCGGCATGCGCCAGCGCGTAGCGCGCCTGGGCGCGGTGCAGCAGGAGATCCGGCAAGACTCGCCGCCGAGCATCCTGCAAGGCCAGCCGGACATGCCGGCCAAGCCCGAACTGCAGGAACTGGTGTACAGCATCTTCAACCCGTCCGGCATCCGGCGCAGTGCGCCGCAGCCGCAGAACACGCTGCGGGCACAGCTCGATACCGCCTTGCGCCAGCTGCAGCGAGAACATGCCGGCAGCGGACCGCAACCGCCGCTCGCCCTGCTGAACCGGATGGCAAACCTGCCGCACGGTTCGGAACGCATCGTGGTGGAACTGGTCGGCCTGCTGTTTGAATTCATCCTGAATGACGACCAGCTGCCGAAAGGCATCCGCGAACAACTGAGCCGCCTGCATGCGCCCTTCCTGCGCGCGGCGCTGAAAGACCTGGCCGTGCTGCAAGGCGCCCACCTGCCGGCGCGCCACCTGCTGGACCGCATTGGCAGCGCCGCGGTTGGCATTGGCCCCGACTCGCCGCTGCAGCAGCCGCTGCAGGCCGAAGTGGAACGGCTGGTGAACCAGGTGCTGCAGCACTACGAACACGATCCTTCCGTCTTCGCCGACGCCGGGCTGGAACTGGATGGCTTCCTGTCCGCCCTGCTGCGCGAATCCGATCCGGTCGTGCAGCGCGCGATGCCGGCGTTCGAGCGCGCCGTGAAAGTGGCGCCCTTCGTGGCATCCCTGGCCGATAACCTGCGCAGCCAGCTGGAATCGGTCAACGTCGACCGCCGCATGATGGACTTCATCACCGGCACCTGGGCGCAAGTGATGGTGCATACCTATGGCCGCCAGCCCGATTACGGCAAGCTGCTGCCGGAACTGGTGTGGAGCGCCCAGGAAAAGATCCTGCCGGAAGAACGCGCGGTGCTGATGAAAATGCTGCCGGCACTGGGCCGCGAGCTGCGCGCCGGCCTGGCAGCGATCGGCATGAGCGAGGCGGATGCGCAGGCGGCGCTGGACCAGCTGGTGTCGCTGCACATGGATGTGCTGTGCAACAATATGCCGATGCCCACCACGCCACGCATGAACGTGGCAGGCTTGCGCGAACGCTTCGCCGCCATCGATCCGGGCCAGCCCGGGCTGATGGCCAACACCCATGCCGATGCGCTGCCGGCGCAGGCACAGTTCAGCGCCGAGTTCGCGCTGCATGGCGTGCTGGCCACGGTGCAGCCCGACCCGGCGCTGGCGCCGGTCACGAGCTACGAAGACGAATGGCTGCATTGGGCGCAGGCCGGCAATGGCTTTGAGCTGCTGTCTGGCGACAGCTACGTGCCGCTGCGCCTGGGCGCAGTCGCGCCACGCCATGCCGGCTTCCTGTTCACGGCGCCCGACCAGGCCACGCCGCTGGTGTACTCGCGGGCAGCGCTGCTGGCAGCCCTGCGCGACGGCAGCCTGCGGCCGATAGAGTACTCGCCGCTGTTCGAGCGCGCGGTGGAATCGCTGATGACGGGTGCCGAGTCGCTGGACGCCGCTTGAGGCTCAGGACTCGGCCTGCCACAGCTCCCAGCAGCCGCCTTGCAGGCGGAAGCGGTAGGTGAAGGGTCCCGCTTCAAGTTCGACCTTCCCATCCCCGCGGTGAAGGGCCATGCCGTGCTTCTTGACGATATCGCCCAATAGCTCCTGGCTGCGGTACTCGGTGCGCGGGACCTTGACCGTGGCCGGGCCATGATCACCATTGAGCACTTTTTCCAGCGGGTCGGCGGTACGCGCATTGGCAAACAGGCGGTCGGTCTGGTAGCGCGGCAGGAAGGCGTCGAACGATTCCGGCGCGTTCGGGCCGCAGCCCTTGCGCATGGTTTGCACCCCCTTCGCCAATGACGGCAGCAGACGGGTCGAATACCACATGCCGCCGACCATGGCGCCCGCCAACAACATCAAAAACATTCCGCGCTTGCTCAACATATTGTCACAGTGATGAATCTTCGAATTGCCACAGGTACCAGCAGCCGTCCTGCTGGCGGAAGCGGTAGAAATGAACCAGGGAATCGGAGTCGGGCCGGAACACGTTGAGTTCCATGCCACCCGCTGTTGCTTGCTGTTTTAGCGACAGGTGGTCGGCCTTGATCATGTCCGCCAGCAGGGTTGAAGCCGCGAACTGTTCGCGTGTTACCAGCGTCTTCTTTCCCTCCGCTGTCGCCAGCGATTCCAGCGGAAACACCGTGCGCCCGGTGGCGAACTGGCGATCGCTCATGTAGTGCGGCAGGAAGCTCTCGAATTTCTCCGCCGCGCAGGCGTGCCGCACGGGTGGCGCAGCGCAACCCGCCAGCGTCGCCACGGCGGCCATCATTGGCAGGATTTTTTTCATAGCGGCCCGAAGTCCTTGCCTTCCGAGAGCTTGTAGACCTTGATCTTGTCGCCGGTGCGCACCATGCGGCGATCCAGTGCCGGGAAGTCCGCCACCTCGCTCCCCAGGTTCTCGCCGCCCATCAGGTAGACCAGGTCCTCGCTGCCGCGGTTGATCATCTGGTGCGCCTTGGACGGCGTAGGGAAGCCGACGAAGTCGCCCGGCTCCAGCGCATAGTCCTCGCCATCGATATGCGCAATGCCGTGCCCCGAAAGGATATAAACCCATTCTTCCTCGTTATGGTGCAGGTGGTAGGCAAACGACTCCTTGCCCGGCTTGATGCGGCCAATGCTGACGCCAGTGCGCTTCAGGCCCGCCATGCGCGACAGCTGGGAACCGCTGATTTCCGAGTTCGGATTCCAGGGATGCGAGAACGTGCCTTCCGCCTCCTGGGCGGCGGCCTTGCGAACGATGTGCGGATACGACATGCGGCTTCCTCCCTCCTGTTTGGCGATCTGGCAACATTGTAGCAGCGGCCTTGCTCGGCTATGCTTGTCGCTCCTTCATTTATCCGGATCAAACAAATGAAACATCGTATTACCCTCGGCGCGCTGGCGGCCGCCGTTTTGCTGGCGTATGCCCCTGTCCACGCCAATGCTGCCGCGGCCAAGCCGGCGGCGCTGGAGAAGGCACCGGCCAAGAGCAATGAAGCAGCCAAAAAGCAATTCTGGGCATTGGCCGACGAGTACTACGATGCCATCGCCAAGTTCGATCCGGTAGGTGCTACGCAAAACGGCGACAACCGCTTCGACGACCAGCTCGGCACCGCCATCTGGCCAGAATCGCGCGCCAAGCAGTTCGACCTGTACCGCACGTTCACCAAGCGCCTGCAAGCAATCCCGCGCGCCCAGCTCAATCGCGGCGACCGTATCAGCTACGACGTCATGGCCTTCGAGCTGAAGACCTACCTGGCGTATGAGCCGTTCCCGGAACACCTGCTGCCGATCGAGCATATGAGCAGCATGCCGGTGACCCTGGCCAACTTCGCCGGCGGCGACGCCTCGCAGCCACTGACCACGGTCAAGGAATACGAAGCGTACCTGAGCCGCCTGAGCCAGCTGCCAGCCTGGATCGACCAGGCCATCGCCAACATGAAGGAAGGCATGGCCAAGGGCATCACACAGCCGAAAGCCATCATGGTTGCCGCGCTGCCGCAGTTCCAGAAGCTGGTCAGCGAAACGCCGGAGAAGAACATCTACTTCACGCCGGTGACCAAGTTCCCGGCCAGCTTCAGCGACGCCGACAAGCAGCGCCTGGCCGCCGCTTACCGCGCTACCGTGGCCGACAAGCTGAATCCAGCGCTGGCCAAGCTGTCGGCCTTCGTGGAAAAGGAATACCTGCCGGCCTGCCGCACCAGCACCGGCTGGAGCGCCCTGCCGAACGGCGACGCCTGGTACAAGGTGCGCATCGCCGACTCCACCACCACCAGCAAGTCTGCCGAAGAAATCCACCAGACCGGCCTGCGCGAAGTAGCGCGCATCCAGGCCGAATACGCCAAGCTGGGACCGAAACTGGGCTACAACGGCCCGGCAGCCGGCTTGCCGACCTGGGTCTCGCAGCAGCCGAAGTTCTTCCCGTTCAAGACTGAAGACGAGGTGCAGGCCGTGTACCGCAAGCTGAACGACCTGCTGGACACCAAGCTGCCATCGATGTTCACCCTGATCCCGAAAGCCAAGCTGGACCTGCGCCTGGAGCCTGAGCTGAGCCGCGACACCGCCTCCGACCACTACACCGCGCCCGCGCTGGATGGCTCGCGCCCAGGCGTGTTCTGGTCCGTGGTGACCGACCCGACCAAGTATGGCAGCACCGGCATGAACACCCTGTTCCTGCACGAAGGCAAACCAGGCCACCACTTCCACATCGCCCTGATGCAGGAACTGGACATGCCGAAGTTCCGCAAGTTCGGCGGCAACACCGCTTTCACCGAAGGCTGGGCGCTGTATGCCGAAACCCTGGGCAAGGAAATGGGCCTGTACGAAGACCCGGCGCAATATTTCGGCCACCTGAACGACGAGATGCTGCGCGCGGTACGCCTGGTGGTCGACACCGGCATGCACGCCAAAGGCTGGACCCGCGAGCAGTCGATCAAATACATGACCGAAACCCTGGGCGATGAAAGCGTGGCCCGCAACCAGACCGAGCGCTACATGGTATGGCCGGCGCAAGCACTGGCCTACAAAACCGGCGCCCTGAAGATCCAGGAACTGCGCGCCAAAGCCGAGAAAGCCCTGGGCAGCAAGTTCACGCTGGCCAAGTTCCACGCCATCGTGCTCGGCGACGGCACCGTCCCGCTCGCCCTGCTGGAATCCAAAGTCGACGCCTGGATCGCCGCCTCCCGCTAACGGACGAGCCCGTGTCCCACCCTGGGGTCACACCCCAAGCGGGACACGAGCTGGGCAGCTATTTCTTGAGGGCGTAGCGCTTGATGCGCTTGATCACCAGCTCGGGCAGGGGCGAGATCTGTTTCGCGTGGTTGGCGAACACGATCTGCTGCCGGCCTACCGAGACCGGGTGGCCGTCGGCATAAAAGCGGAACTCGAGCCAGAACGAACATTTCCGCACGTCGTAGGTATTGACCTCGCAAGAGACTTCCTGGAATGGGAAAGTCTCTTGCAGATAATCATTCTGGGCATGCTTGGTAATAAATACCCCTTCCGCCTGCAGCATGTCGCGGGAAATGCATTCATAAAACCACTTTTCCCTGCAAATGCCTTGCCATTCAAAATATCGCGCGAAATAGGTATTGCCGTAGGCATTGGAGTCCTTGAGGAAAATCGATAGCTTGTGGTGAAAGGTCATTTCGGCTGCAGCAGGGGCGTCGGGGGCTGGGACGTGCATGTACATAGGACTATTTCTCCATAAAAGTAAAACGGCTTAATGCCAGCCCTTACTTTTTCCGATTGGCGCGCCGAACTATTGATATTCCTCAATACTTGGCTAATTTCTTGCCAATAAGCTGTTAACAATCCGTTTTCAAGCTGAGGAAACTCAATGTATGCGCTAATACCGGCATTGGTCTCAGCCCTATTTATTTGTTATGGGCTGTATGTGTTGCGCTCGCGCGGCCCGAACCGGGTCGGCCTGACCTTTTTTTCCGTGTGCGCCACGACCTTCTTTTGGCAGGCCAGCTGGGCACTGCTGTTCCTGACGCATAACAACGCCACGGCCATGGCGCTGGCACGCCTGGGCTACCTGCCCATCCTGTTCCTGCCCACCACGCTGTACCACTTCATCATCGAGCTGACCGGCAGCAAGGACGAGCGTCCCGGGCTGTACCTCAGCTACCTGTTCGCCTGCGGCCTGGGCCTGCTGTTGCCGGGCACGGACTGGGTGCTGTCCGGCCTGCAGCACTACTTCTACGGCGCCTATCCGAAGGCCGGCTGGCTGCACCCGTTGCACCTGGCGCAAACCGTGCTCGTCATTGGGCGTGCCCTGTGGCTGCTGTACCGCCGCCAGCAGCGTGCCGTGTCGACCGAACGCACCCGCCTGCGCTATGTGTTCGTCAGCATCCTGATCTACTTTGGCGCAGCCAGCGATTACCTGTGCAACTATGGGATCGAGATCTATCCGCCGGGCGTGGTGTTCATCCTGGCGTCGCTGGGCCTGATTGCCCAGGCCATGGTGCGGCACAACCTGCTGGCCGATCCGATGGCCGCGGCCGCCACCATCGCGCATGAGATGCGCACCCCGCTGGCCAGTATCCGCAGCCAGACCCGCATCCTGGCGCGCACCCTGCCAGAGCTGATCGCGGGCTATCGGCCCGAACACCAGGGCGCCCTCGGCACACGCCAACTGGAACACCTGGGCGAAATTGCGCGCAGCATCGATGCCGAAGTGTCGCGCTCGAACTTCATTGTGGACATGCTGCTGGCCTCGGCGCGCGATGGCGTCATGCGCAGCGAAAGCTTCGCCGTGCATTCGGTCAGCGTCTGCGTGGACGAAGCGATGGCCTGCTATCCCTTCTCCGGCATCGAGCGCTCGCAAGTGCGCGTTACCATTCGCAACGAGTACAGCTTCCACGGCTCGGACGTGCTGCTGATGTTCGTGCTGTACAACCTGCTGAAAAATGCGCTGCAAGCGGTCAAGGTGAACGCCAGCGGCGCGGTGGAAGTCGAGTGCTATTCGCACGGCATGCACAACTGGCTGGTGGTGACCGACAACGGACACGGCATTGCCCCCGATGTCCTGCCGCACGTGTTTGAACCGTTCTACACCACGCACCACAATGGCGGCGGCACCGGCATGGGCCTGGCTTTCTGCAAGCGCGTAGTGTCGTCCTTTGGCGGCGAGATCGGCTGTGAGTCGGAAGCGGGGCGTTATACGCGCGTAGTGATCAGCCTGCCGATGACGGCGGCCTCACCACGCAATCCGGCCCGTAAGCATATCGCGGAACATTACCCAGTCGCCCATTAGGCTGAACAGCGGGTATTTGAAGGTGGCCGGGCGGTTGTGTTCGAAGAAGAAATGGCCGACCCAGGCGAAACCATAGCCCACCACGGGCAGCAGCCACAACAGCGCGAGCTCGCCCGACATGCCAGCCATTGCCACCAGCAGCAGGACAATGCTGGAGCCGGCAAAATGCAGGCGCCGGCAGGTGCTGTTGGAGTGCTCCTGCAGATAGAAGGGATAGAACTCCTTAAACGTCCGGTAACGCGTCTCCATGTTCAGCCTCCGGGTGGACTTCTTTAATGATGTTATCGAGGTCGGTATCGTCGCCCAGGACGAACACCTTGCGGTCTCCCAGCATCTTGAGAATGAACGGCTGCTGCTCGCGCAAACGGCGCTGGAAGTCATCAACGGAATACAGGTTGGGATTGATCTTGCGGCGCAGCAGCCGCTCGGCCACCGGCAGCCGGTTCAGCAGCTCGCCATAAGTGGTATTCTCGCCAATCAGCAGCAGCTCAACCGGCGCGGTCGAGTCTTCCGCTTCCTTGACGGTGGTGCCATAGACAAAGGCCACGCTGAGCTGCTTGCGCATCGGCGCCAACGCGGAGTTCAGCACGCTGACCAGGCCGAAGGTTTTCTTGACCAGGCTGGCCAGTTCGGCATAGACCAGGTTTTCCTTATTTGGGCGGAATTGGCGTACATTGCCAATACGTTCGGAGACGATCAGCCCCGATTCGTGCAAGCGCTTGAGCTCGCGTTGCGCGGAAGCGCTGCCCAGCCCGGTCAAGCGCATGATTTCATTGAGGTGGAACCCCTCATTCACGCGCACAAACAGCAAACCCAGCAGTTTTTGCTGGGCGGGAGTAAACAAGGCCGAGGCGATCATAGACTAAATGTTAGCATGACCTACCATGCCAATCCACCACCTGACCATAGCAAAACTTAAAGACCATTGCGCCAGCCTGCCCGGCGCCGAAAGCCTGCTGCACGCGCCGCCAGTTAACGTGCTGAGCTACAAGATCGGCGGCAAGACCTTCGCCTATTTCAAGACCAGCGAACCGGAGCGGTGGCGCTTCAGCTTCCGTGCCACGCCGGACCGTTTCCTCGAACTGACCGGGATGCCGGGAGTGAAACCGGCCCGCTACATGGGCCGGTTTCACTGGGTCACGATCGTCGACGTGCGCAGCTTCCCGCCGGACTACCTTGTCGAACTGGTGCAATGGTCCTACGACAAGGCATTCACCGCCCTGCCGAAGGTGCGCCAGCGCGAACTCAAGGCTTAGGGAAGGCGTAGGTCAGCGAGTAATTGCCGCTGCCGGAATACGACTTCACCTGCGCGTAGTAGTAACCCGCCGTGCCGTTATAGCTGATCGATTCGCTGGAAGTATTGCCTTCGCTGGAAGCGACCTTGGTCCAGGCACTGCCCGACCACTTGAACAAATACAGGTCGAAGTCGGCGCCGGATGGGCCGCTCAGTTTCAGCGAGAACGTACCGTTGCCGGCTTGCACCCAGCCTGGCGAAGTCGGCGCAATTGCGCTGCCGCCGTTGGCCAGCGTGCCGGTCTGCGTCACCGAGCCAGACCCCGTGTACTTGGCAAACACCTTCTGCACCGCCCCCTCGTTCACCGCATGCCACGGATAGCCCAGCGTGCGCATGCGCGAGTTTTCCGTCGGACGATATTTGCCCGAGCCGCAGTATTGCGCGCCCACGAACGTGCCGACCGTGCCGTTCGGATAGACCCCCAGGCCAGTCGGGACGGCGGTGCTGCCGGCAATCAGGTTGCCCCACTTGACCGAACGCGTGCCGTTCAGCGATACATTGACCTCGGTCGGTTCGCTGCTGGTGTTGCAGGTACCGTACTCGTACTCATCGGCCAGCGCAAATGCGGTGTGGCCGATCTCGTGCAGCGCCACCTCGATCGATTGCTCATGCATCGACAAGGTCGCTACTGCGCCACCCGAGCCGCCGTAGCGGGTGGAATTGGCGATCACCACGATCACATCGCGCGCATCGGGCGCCAGTACCGAGGCTGCGATATTGGTGGCCTTGGTATCGTTCACGCACAGCAGTCGCTCGATGTTATAGCAGCCGAATTCCGCATCCATAGCGGTATCGCGATAAATGCCCTTGTCGATTTCGTCCACGCCCGACTGGTTGCTGGCCACGTCGACGCGATGGATATTCATCGAAGCCCGATTGGCGTTAAACAGCGGGTCAGCCAGGAAGCCGTTGATCACCTTCTGCGCATCGGCGCGCCACTTGTCCATTTCGGCCGCGGTATAGCCATCGCCGATGAAGACATAGTCCATATGCGTGGCCGAGCTGCCATTGTTCAGGATAGTGGTCGCCGTGGCAGCCGGCGTAGCGGCCAGCGCGGCCGAACGCGCGGTCCTGGCACTGGCCGCCGCCTGTTCCAGCGTGCTGCGCTCGAAGCGCGCCAGCGGCCCCGCAGTAGTTACGGCCGACTTGGCGCCGGTCGCAGCGCCCTGCTTCGGCAACACTTCCACGCTGGCGGTAGCCTTGTCGAACGGCAGCGAGACTTCGAAGCTGCCTTCATGCTTCTGCACCGTGGTCGACAGCTCGATGGAGCCCGAACGCGGGTTAAAGGTCTCCACATGGCGGCGCAAGCCATTGTTGACGCTCACCTCATGCAGCACGCGGCCCTGGGCATCCTTGGCAACCACCACCCACTGGTCGCCCTCAGCGCCTTGGCGCACATTCGGCGTTACGGCAAACTTGCCCACCTCCGCATGCAGCGGCTTGAACTCCGCGCCGGCACGGCCCTCGCTGAAGCCAATGCGCAGCGAAATATTGTCAGCCTGCGCCACACCGGCCGCAGCCAGGGCAAGCAGCGCAAGGGAATTACGTAGTAAAGCCATCTTCTCTCTCCATAGTTTTGTGGACTGGGACTGGAGATTCTGTGGCCGAGCGGCAGCGCCGCGCGTGCACAAACGCGCGCAAATTGCACAATCCTGCTATTAACAATTGTTACAGCGGCTGGCGCGCCATGCCGCCGGCGACAGGCCGTAATGCGCCGTAAAGGTGCGCGTGAAATGACTGGCGCTATGGAAGCCGAATTCCTCCGCGATGTCGACGATGCGCGCGTCCCCTCCCGCCAGCGCCAGACAGGCTTGCTCAAGGCGGCGCGTCAGCACATAGCGATGCGGAGGCAAGCCGACCGCACGATGGAACTCGCGCGAAAAATGCGCCGCGCTCATGCCGCACAACGCAGCCAGATCGGCATTGGCCAGAGGCGAATCGAGGTGCTCCGTGATATGGCGCAGCACACGGCGCAGGCGCGTGCCCGCAAGCGAACTCTCCTCCACCCGCGCCGGCCGCGAATAGTGCTCGATCAGGTAGCAGGCCAGGGCCATGGCAAGGTGGTCGCACATTTCCGCCGCCAGCGGCCCAGCCAGCGCCTGCGCATCGAGCATCTTGCGCACCAGGTCGAACACCATGCGGTCCGAGGTGAACTGGCTGGCAGCCAGCGTCGCATCGATCGCCTCCCCGCGCTGCGCCGCCAGGCGGTCCACTAACTGCACCGGCAGGAAGACATTGACGATATCGCAGCCACTGAGCTGGCTCCAGCGCCCCTGTTCCCCCGGCGGGCAAAGGCGAAAGCGATTGGCGCCGATAGTACCGCCCCAGACCGGCGTATTGCCCTGCCAGATGCGCGCCTCCAGCGGTTCCATCATCAGCGCCAGGCGATAGGTGCCCGGATGCGGGCTCACGGAACGGACGGCGTACTCCGGCCCATCGCTGGTCCACCGCCCCAACGCAGCCCTTGATCCCGGCAGCGGCCCGATACAGGCATGCAGCGAACTCACGCCCGCCATCCTGAACCACCGCTCAAGCTCTTCGACGCTCTCCATCGAAACAATATACCCCACCTACAGCCGAGCCCGTGTCATACCATGGGGTCACACCCCAAGTGGGACACGGGCTCAGCCGTATTCGCGCCCTGCAACGCCTGTTTGGGCACAGGCTTGTCGTTGCCGGCCAACTTGGAATTCCGGATGGATGGGCTATAACGATAGGTGGACGCCGGTTTTCCGCCAACCACAACAAGAAGGAGCGCCACCATGAAAACAATGGCATTTGCGGTACTTGCGGTTTCCACCCTGCTGAGCACAAGCGTGCCAGCCAAAGACAAGCCGATGGAAGATGTGGTCTGGCCCGCCGAGTCAGTGAAATGGGAGGCCGGCCCGGTCGCCGGTACCAAAGTGGCCAAGCTATGGGGCGACTGGATGAAAGGCGGCCCATATGGCGTGCTGGTCAAATTCGATGCCGGCCAGATCAACGGCCTGCACCACCACACGCATGCCTTGAAAATCGTGATCCTATCCGGCACCTTCACGCACAAAACCGATGGCGGCGCCGAAACCAAGCTCGGCCCCGGCTCCTACCTGCTGCAAGCGGCCGGCAAGAAGCACGTCAGCGGCTGCGCGGCAGGCGCTGAATGCACCTTCTTCATGAGCTCGGACGGCAAGTTCGACATGATCGACGACTCCAAAGCCGCTGCCAGCGATAAGAAATAGCCAGCCGCCCTGTGAATCTCGGGTGCCGGCATCACTCCGCCGCCGTGAGCACCCGTTACTTTTATGTGAGGCAAATCAATATCAAGTTCCGACGCATGACTAGGCTGAAGGCTCAACATTCCAAAGGAGCCCCATGGAAAGCCCAGCCCCATCTGACAGCCGCGGCTACTTTTTGATCCCACAAGCATATGAAGGTGGTGGATTTTACGTCTATGGCACGCCTGACAAAGGACGTGGCCAATATGCACATCCGAAGCTGATCTCTGCCCTACTGCAAGTCGACATTCCATCCCATGCGGATAGATGGAAACCGTTTGCCCTGTTCAATCTTTGATAAGCAATACGACCGCGACGCAACCGTCGCATTGATCGGGAGTAAGCCATGCCTCGAACCACAGCGACCACTTTCACGTTCAGATCGCTGTTACTGCTTAGCCTCGGCGTAAGTGCTGCCGCAGGTCGGGCACCGCAAACCGCAGAGCCAGAGTTCAAACGCTTCGATGGCAGCTACATGGTGTACAGCCTTGGCGGGGGCGATCCCCAGCCAGCGAAGGCAGACGACAGCAAGATCGCGTTTGCAATCGAGGGAGTGGCTGCGCGCAAGATGTTTGATTCAATGGCGCCGGACATACGGGACGCATGCACAGCCGGCTCCGCCATTCGGGTTCGGACCAAAGGTCACGTCTCCTACCAACGCGAAAAGTCCGGAGACTACCGCTGCAGCTTTGGCTTCGGCCTTCGAACGGGGAAAAGCATCAGCGGAAGCGTTTGCTAGCGCTCAGCCCTTGCCGTAAGTGAGCAGGAACTGGAGGATGGTACGAATCTCTGCCTCGGTCGCGGACGGCAGGTGGAACACGTCACGGTCATCCCAGGTCATTTTTGACTCGGTCAGCTTGATCATGCAAGCGCCGAAATGATCCATATTGAAGGCCGCGCCCAGCACATGCCCGCGCGGCGGCATGGTATTGAAAATGATCCGGAAACTGCGATCCGGCATCTGGCGGATCACAGGCTCGCAGTTCGCGTCGAAACCGCGCGCCTGGACTTCGCCATAGGTGCGGGCGTGTTTCGCAATAATCGACGCATAGCTGAAGCGACGCACGCCACCATAGCGCTGGTTCACGTGCACCGTAACGTCATTGTCCAGCGGGACCGTAACCACGGCGCCCTGATCATTCTTCGCCTCTACCTCGATATGTTCTCCGGCTACCAGTGCATCGAACAGCTTTCGTTTAACGGGATGGAGGCGTGCCACGATTTCTGCATGATTGTTTGGCAAGTCGAACATACCGCTGAACATCGATTCATGCAGGTACATTTTTCCATCATTACCCACCGTCGTCGCGTCACAGGTGATTTGCAGGGGTTCGGCCATATCGCTCTCAAACAATTTCAGAAATACTGATTGTAGTATGCAATTGGCGCCTGACAATATTTCTGGGGCCATCGCAAATAAAAACGCCGCCCGAAGGTGGCATATTTGCAGCAATTTGTTAAATTGCCCGTTCCGGCATGCGCCATCGGGGCCCCCGCAAAGCAGCATAGCGAGGGATAAAAGCGCGATCCCCCTCGCATATACTGGTGGGCCCGGACTTCCCTTCTTGGAGCATGATGACGACCCGCCGCCGTTTGCTGCAACTCGCCTTCCTGGCGACTCTTGCCCCTTCCGCCTTTGCGCAGCAGGATGCAACGCTGAATATCGCCACCTATAACCTGCGCATGAACACCGCGAGTGACGGTCCCAACGCCTGGCCGCAGCGCAAAGAACTGGTCAAGAGCCTGGTGCGCTATCACGATTTTGATGTGTTCGCGACGCAGGAAGGGCTGCCGGACCAGATCACTGACCTGGACGGCATGCAGGAGTATGCCCACGTTGGCGTCGGCCGCGATGATGGCAAGCAGGCGGGCGAACACTCGGCCATCTTCTACAAACGCCAGCGCTTCACCCTGCTGCGCCATGCCGACTTCTGGCTGAGCCAGACCCCTGATCGCCCCTCGCTGGGATGGGATGCCACGTGCTGCCACCGTATCGCGTCCTGGGCCCAGCTGCAGGACCGGCAGACTGGCCGCAAGTTCTACTTCTTCTCCGTTCACTTCGACCACGAAGGCGAGGTGGCGCGCCGCGAATCGGCCAAGCTGATGCTGCGGAAGGTAAAGGAAATCGCCGGCGCCACGCCGGTGATTGTGGCCGGGGATTTGAACTCCGTGCCGGAGACCGAACAGGTCGGCACCATGAAGTCGCAATTGGCCGATGCACTCGATATCAGCGCGAAGCCAGCCTATGGCCCGGTTGGCACCTTTAACGGATTCAAGATCGACAGCCCGCTAAACGAGCGTATCGACTACATCTTCGTCAGCCCACAGTTAAAGGTGCTGAGCTACGCAACGCTGACCGACTCGCGCAATGGCCGCTTCCCTTCCGATCACCTGCCGGTGCTGATCAAGGCCAGAATCAACTGAAGAGCTCGTGTCCCACCTTGGGGTCTGACCCCATGGTGGGACACGGGCTGAGCTGTGAGTAGCAAAAAAAAACGCCACCCGAGGGTGGCGTTTTTGCTGGCGTTGAAGCGGATTACGCTTCGTCGCTGTGGTGCGGTTCGTCCGCTGGCAGTTCGGCCACGATCGCGGCGCGTTCTGCTTCCAGCAGCGCTTTGCGCTCTTCGGCTTCCCACACTTCCTTCTCTTTGCGGGCGCGGTGGAAGGCCAGGCCGGTACCGCCTGGGATCAGGCGGCCGACGATGACGTTTTCCTTCAGGCCGCGCAGACCGTCGCGCTTGCCCATGATCGCTGCTTCGGTCAGGACACGGGTGGTTTCCTGGAACGATGCGGCCGAGATGAAGGAGTCGGTCGACAGCGATGCCTTGGTAATACCCAGCAGGACGTTTTCGTACGTTGCAGGGATCTTGTTCAGGGCATTGACGCGGTCGTTTTCTTCCAGCAGTTCGGAACGCTCCACCTGCTCGCCGACGATGTAGTCGGTGTCGCCGGCGTTGGTGATCTGCACGCGGCGCAGCATCTGGCGAACGATCACCTCGATGTGCTTGTCGTTGA
>Ga0209130_1000227_pt1 | contig 73760 bp, 62 predicted proteins | sample AraplaMF_Cvi_mLB_FD_184264 | JGI IMG/M metagenome (GOLD analysis project Ga0209130, IMG submission 184264) | Arabidopsis root microbial communities from the University of North Carolina, USA - plate scrape MF_Cvi_mLB (SPAdes) (version 2) | ecosystem: Host-associated > Plants > Roots > Endosphere... | reverse complement strand
GTGTGGCCGGCGCTGCAGGCGCCGTGGCAAGTGCTGGGCGGCGCCCTGCTGCTGGCCGCCGGCGCCGATGCCTTGCTGGCGCGCCGCCGCCCGGCCCTGCGCGCGGAACGCAGCATGGCCGGTGTGCTGCCGGTCGGCGCCTGGCACGACGTGCGCCTGACCTTGCACAACGAAGGCCAGGCCGCACTGCAGCTCGACGTGTTCGACGATTACCCGGCAGCCTGGGAGCTGGAAGGCATGCCGCACGCCACCCGCCTGGCGCCTGGCGCGTTCTCCACCGTCACCTACCGCGTGCGCCCGCTGGAACGGGGCGACGGCGATTTCGGTGCGCCATGGCTGCGCGTGGCCGGCCCGCTCGGCCTGTGGCAGGCGACGCACCGCATCGGCCCGCAGCAGACGGCCAAAGTATTCCCCGACGTGGCGCGCCTGCTGGGCCAGGCCCTGCGCGCCACCGACCGCCAGGCGCCCACGGCCGGTTCGCTGGTCAAGCGCCAGCGCGGCGAAGGCACCGACTTCCGCCAGCTGCGCGAATACCGCCGTGGCGACAGCCTGCGCTCGATCGATTGGAAGGCCACGGCGCGCCACCGCAAGCCGATCAGCCGCGAGTACCAGCTCGAGCGCGACCAGCAGGTGGTGTTCCTGCTCGATACCGGCCGCCGCATGCTGGCGCGCGACGACGACACCGGCCACTTCGACCATGCGCTGTACGCCGTGCTGACGCTGGCCTTCGTGGCCGGCAAACAGGGCGATGCCGTGGGCTTGATGAGCTTTGGCGTCGACAACCGCTGGCTGGCGCCGGCCAAGGGCCGCATCGGCCTGGACCGCATGCTGGCCGGTGTCTACGACCTGCAGCCCGGCGAAGCGGCGCCCGACTATATGCGCGCCGCCAATGACTTGCTGAACCGGCTTAACCGGCGCGCCTTCGTGGTGCTGGTGACCAATGTGCGCGATGAAGATGATGTGGCGCTGCGCCAGGCCGTCGACCTGCTGTCCTCACGCCACCTGGTGATGTGCGCCAGCCTGCGCGAGCGTGCACTGGACGCTGCCAGCACGGCGCCGGTACAAGGCTTCGACGATGCGCTGCGCCTGGCCGCCAGCGAACATTACCTGCAGCAGCGCCAGGAAGCCATCCGCCGCCTCGGCCTGCGCTCCGGCCACCTGGTCGACGTGGCGCCGGACCAGCTGGCCGGCGCCCTGCTGAACCGTTACCTCGACATCAAAGAAAGCGGAGCCCTGTAAAGGCCAGCGGCAAGGCGCATCCCAGTGCCACGCCAAGCTTCACGCCAAAGTCGGCCCGTACCGGCACCGCGCCGAAACGGTTGGCTTCCGGCGTGCCGGGTGCGACCACCAGGTAAATCAGGAAGATGAACTGGAAGATTGGGAACAGCAGCAATAAGGCCCACCAGCTGCTGACATCCAGGTCATGCAGGCGGCGGCGCGTCGCGAGCACGATCGCCAGCGGGATTAGCAGCGGGACCGAAAAACTCAAGGCATCGTGGGTGCCGGATTCCAGGGGAATGTAGCGGCGCACCCACGCCATGCCGAAGGCGGTCCCCAGCGCGAGGCCGTACAGCAACGCCGCAGGAACGCCCAGCATGCTGTACGCCACAAACCGCCAGCGCCCGATGCGGCTGTTCCAGGAAAACAGCCGCGCTTCGCCCGTGGGTGCGAAAGGCAGGTCCAGCCCTGCCTGGGGCGCGGCGTAAGGGTTATGCATGCGTTATTGGCTGTCGCGCATCTGCGCAGCGCGCGCGCGGTCAGTGTAGTCCTTGTACGCAGGAATGGAAATCGCTGCCAGCATGCCCACGATCATGACGATCGGCAGGATCCACGCCACGACGATCACGCCGGTCGTGTTCGGTGCTGGCGCCGGGCCGTATTCGTTGGCGCCCTCATCGCCCGAGCCGAACAGCAGCCACAGGCCAAAGATGATATTGACGATCGGAACAATCATCAGCAGGCCCATCCAGCCGGACTTGCCCATGTCGTTCAGGCGGCGGCGCACCTGGCTCAGGATGGCGACCAGGTACAGGGCATAGCCAAGCAGGCCGCCAAGCGCGCCCGCCAAACCGGCGCCATTGGCGCTGGAACCGGTCAGGGCGCCCAGTCCGGCCAGCAGGAACACCACCGGCATCATCAGCAGGCCGGCACCGAAACCGTACGCGAGATAACGCACACGGCCGATGCGGCCGCTGAGGGAAAAGAATTTGGGCATGTAGGTCTCGTTGCTGGCACGTTCCACCAGGTCCGCTTGCGGCATCGAATAGGGATTACTCACGGTTGCTCCTAAAAGGTATGTATTCGTTATTAAAGTTACCACCGAGAAAATCTTACATTACTTTTTTACTAAGACACAAGGCCGATTTGGATACAACACACGGCTTGCGGCTTGCACCCGCGGCTGCGATACTTTCCTAACAGACCGGACGGTTGCACCAATTCACGATCGCCGCCATGCATCCCTCACTCAAGTGCCAGGGCAAGTTTTCCCTGAACTGGACCTACCTGAATGCCATCGCCTCCGGCGTCTCCGCCATCGACCTTGGCGGGCTGGCCCTGCGCAACAAGCACGATGCCCACCAGTTCGTGCGCGAATATGGCTTCGACATCGACAACCCGCACGCGCGCGACGTGATCGCCCGCGCCCATCGAGAAGCCCTGGATTTCATCTGTACCAGCTTCCTGGCGCCCGAACAGGCGGCGCTGGTTCCGCCGGACGTGCAGCAGCCGCAAGACCCGCTGGACTTGCTGGTGTTCGCTTCCCTGCACGGCAATGAGCAGGTCGAGCTGCGCCGCATGTGGTCCTGCGCCGTGCTGAAAGTCATGCATGGCATCTTCTACATCGATAACAACCTCAGACTGCGCTACTTCAATACGATCCGCCAGCAAGTCTTCGCCAGCCTGGACGAAGTGATCCGCGAAGAAGATGGCCAGTTCTACCTGAGCGATGGCGAGGTTTGCCTGCCTTTGCTGCATTTTGACCGCAAAAACAACAAGAGCCGCGGCAGTATCCTGTTGAAGCTGCTGCAAAAAGCGGCCTACCTGGCAGCCGACATCTTCGACCACCTCGGCGTACGGCTGATCTTCAACACCCGCTTCGAATGCCTGCTCGCCCTGCGTACGCTGCAGCGCGCCCACCTGATTTCCGTCACCAATGTGGACTCGCAACGCACGCGCAACACCCTGCTCGACATGGAAGCGGCGAAGGAAGTGTTCACCCAGTACCGCTGCATGCTGGAAGCGGCCGACGGCTACCCGGCCGAACTGCTGGAGAAGATGGACGCGGAACTGATGGCGATTTCGTCGCCGCAAACCCGCGCCGACAACCCGCACAGCGGCACCGGCTTCAACAGCATCCAGGTTACGGTGCGCAAGATGATCCACCTGCCGCCGGAGGACCCGTCAGCCAGCGGCCCCGACTATGACGTCGGCTTTTTCTTCGAGTACGAGATCCAGTTGATGGACAAAGCCAGCCATGGCCGCACCCTGGAAGGTCCAGCCAGCCACGACGCCTACAAGAAACGCCAGGTCGACACCGCGCGCCTGCGTGTGCTGGGGCGCGAGCTGATCCGATATCTCGACACCCAGCCCGCAGCGCAAGCGGCTTAATGCGGCCTGATGCCTTCCGGCACGCCTGTGCTTGCCCCCGGCGGCATCGCATGTTCCGGCGGCATGCCCTCATGGATCAAGCCACGGATGGCGCTGCGCAATTCAGGACTGTCCGTATGCTTGTGGACCGAGACGGCGTGCTGGACAGCGACTTCCAGCAGCTCGTCTTCGCTGTCTGCCGATATCGCGACGCTGCATTGCGCATCGCTGGGAAATTCGCGGCAGTCGATATATTTGCGGGTCATGGCGACCTCCCTTCCGAAGAGCTACTTACACTATAGGCCGTTTGGCCGGCATTTCCATGCTACATTTGCCTGCCCGTTAACCTAAGCTCGGAGGTGTGGCCGGATGATGTTCTCGCCGTGGTGGCTGCTGCTCCTGGCCTTGCCGCTCCTGCTGCTGGGCCAATATGTGCTGCGCAGCTTGCCTATGCTGGCGCGCATCAGCATCCCGGTGCCGGTGGCAGGCGGCTTGCTGTTTGCCTTGGCCTGCCTGCTGCTGCGCTTGGGCGGCGTGGAAATCGGGTTTGCCACCAAGGTCGATGCGCCCTGGTGGACCTGGCTGGTCACGCCCGACACCGAATGGCTGTCGCGGCCGGCGAAAAACATCAACCTGCCTTTGCTGGTCGGCTTCTTCACCTGCGTCGGCCTGGCCGCGCCGCTGCGGCTGCTTGCCAGCGGCGGGCGCATGCTGCTGGTCCTGCTGCTCGGCACCACCGTGCTGGCAGTGCTGCAAAATGCGGCGGGCGTGGCAGTGGCAACCGCACTGGGGGTGCCGGCTTTGCTGGGCGTGATGTGCGGCTCGCTGACGCTGGTAGGCGGGCATGGCACCGCCCTGGGCTTTTCGACGCGCTTCGAACAGGCCGGGATGGCTTCGGCAGCGGCCATCGGCGCTTCCGCAGCCACCTTCGGCCTGCTTGCCGGGGCCTTGCTCTCCGGCCCGCTCGGCATATGGCTGCTGCGCCGGCAGCAGGCAGCCGGCCAAGGCGCAAACGCTGCTGTCCTGGCCGCGCCCACGCCGCCCGCGGCGCCAGTGGTGGCGGACTTCCTGGCGGACTTGCGGTCGCTGGCGGCGCACGGGCGCACCGCAGCCAGCCATCTGCTGTTGGTAGGCTTCTGCATCAAAGCCGGTGCCTGGATCAGCTTCGGCCTCGACAAGCTGGACGTTCCCCTGCCCGCCTATATGGGCGCGCTGCTGCTCGGCTTCGCCTTGCGCGCCCTGCACGATGCTGCCGGCGCGAGGTGGCTGCGCAACGACGTGATCAACGGTATCGCCGCCGTGCTGCTGCCCTTGTTCCTGGTCGTGACCCTGGCGCCGCTGAACCTGGCCGAGCTGGCGGCCGTCGCCGGCCCCATGCTCGCTATCCTTAGCATCAACACCGCGCTGACGCTCGCCTTCGCCGTCCTCGTCATTTACCCTTTGCTGGCTAGCGACAGGGAGGCGGCAGTTGCGACGGCCGGGCTGGTGGGTTATGGCGTAGGCTCCACCGCGACAGCCGTCGCCGCAATGGATGCCATCACTCGGCAGCATGGCAGCGCTCCCCGCGCCACCACCATCGTGCCGCCGACCGGGGGCTTCCTGATCGACCTGACCAATGCCCCCGTGATCGGCGCTTTCCTGCGCTGGCTGTGAATCAGTTTTTCTTCTTGCTCGACTTTTTCTCGAGTTCTTTGGAAGCCGGCGTCGAACCGCCCTGGACGCCCAGCGCGCCGCCGGTGCCCATGCCGCCCGCCACTTCCTGCGCCTTGTAGTTGCGCACCGCCTTCACGAGCTGGTTATACGAGTCCATGAAGGAAGCAATCAGGATCTTGCCTTCCGGGGTGTTGGAATAGCCGCCGGCCGCCCCAAAACCGCCGCCACCGAACAATGCGCCGCCGACATTGAAGTCATAATTCTTGGCGCTGCCTTCCGCCGCTGCCAGCTGGATGCCGGAACGGTTATCCACCATCAGCAAGGTCGTGGACGCTTCGTTGGCTTTCAGCCCGCCAGCGACGACACCGGCCACGCTGCCCAGCAGCCCCAGCCCGCCCAAAGCGCCGCCGACACCCTGCGTGCCTTTCTGGCTGAAGGTGATGCTCGGGCTCATGGTGTAATCGGCCGCCACCATCTGGCCCTTGCCGTAATTGCTGCCGGCCCGCATTTCGCCGGACGAGGCCAGCGCACGTTCCTGCATCAGCTTGCCCATTGCAGCGCCGCGCTCGACCACGACAAAGCAATTCGACTGCTGGATCATCATGCGCAGCACAGGTACGGTCGAGCCGAGCTTGTATTGCGAAAGGTGGTGGTACCAAGGCGCAGCCGTATCTTCCACCACACCGAGCGTGCCGAGCGGCTTGTCACATTTTTCCAACTGTGTGTTGGCATTGGACGCCGTGGCGCCGCCAGCCGATCCAGTTGCCATGGTTGGCGCCCCGCCCAGCTTGGGGTCTGTGCCGGCGCAGGCAGACAACAGCAGCATCGCCATGCCGGCGCAGGTAGTTCCTGCCTTGAAGACCTTGTTCTTGTCCATGTTCACTCCCCAGTAGAAACGTCCGTTTGAACTCATCGGCGTTCTTTGAGAATAGGCCACATCGACAAAAAATCTATGTATAGTTACTACCGCAAGACCAACTCAACTGTTAGAAGGAACCCCTCATGAAAAAACTGATCATTGCCGCCCTGGCCCTGTCTTGTTCCGCTGCCTTTGCCGCGGACCCGGCGCCGGCAAAGAACTCCCAACAATCCAAAATGACGACCTGCAACAAGGAAGCCGAGGGCAAGAAGGGGGACGAACGCAAGGCCTTCATGAAGGAATGCCTGAGCAAGAAGCCTGCTGCGCCGGTGACGCAGCAGGACAAGATGAAGACCTGCAATGCGGACGCAGCAGGCAAGAAGGGCGACGAGCGCAAGGCCTTCATGAAGGAATGCCTGAGCTCGAAGAAAGCTGCCTGAGCAGCGATCGCCTTATTTTAAGCCGCTGGCGAGGCGCGGCGAGGACAGCAATGCCTTGAACGCTTCCCAGCGCTGCTTGCGGGCGGCCACCGGGTCGGTGGCCGTGGCCTGTTTTTCCACCCAGGCCTTGACCATGTCCTTGCCCAGGTTGTAGTTGATGACGTAACCGCGGTTGGCGTCATAGAAGGACAGGCGCTGCGCCGATTTCTCCGGCGGGTAGAGGGCCACATTCACCAGCCATTCGATGGCCTGCTCGCGCGTCCACTTCCCCTCCAGGTAAGCCTGCGCCGCATCGTTGTCGGCGTAACTCAGCTTGCCCAGCAACTTCATCAGTTGCGCGTATCGCGGCGCCAGGGCCGGGTCCAGTCCCGCCAGCGGGTACAGCACTGTCTGCTCGAAGGCCAGCCGTTCCTCATCGGTGAAGGCCATCTCGATGCCATAGTTCGCGCTGCCCTCGGCAATCAGCGACATCGGCGAATACAGTGGATAGACGCTGAACTCGACCCAGTTGCGCTGCCTGACCAGCGACTGCTCCAGCAAGGCATTGTAGACATGGTGGCCCGGATAGCCTTCGTGGCAGCCCAGGTCTACGGCACGCTCGATGTAGATCGGGAACTCGGTGTTAATCTGGATCAGGCTGTGCGCATTGCCCTTGTACCAGTTATAGCCGGACCACGGCTTGTTGCTGACGAATTCCAGCACGAAGCTTTCCTGTTGCGGCAGCGCCATGAAGGCGGCCGTGCGCTCGCGGCAGGCGGCAATGGCAGCATCGAAGACCGGCTTCAGCTTGTCTTTCGGAATGGCGAATTTCGCGCGAAAGGCTTTCAGCCGCTCGGGCAGTGCGCCATCGCCCGGCAGCAGCTTGTCGACCTGCGCCACCAGCGCCATGTAGTAAGCGCGGTCGTGGTGCGGCGTGACGGCGTCGTACAGCAGTGCGGTCTCTTCATCGAAGCTGAACTTGCGGCCTTCCAGCATTTCCACGCGCGCCTGCATGGCTTTGAGCTGCTTGGACAGGAACTCGATACGCAGCGCTTCGTCGGCGCCGCCTGCCTTCTGCTGCGCGATGTCGCGCTGGGCGGCGGCCACCCCAGCCTTGATCGACGCCAGGCTTTGCTTATCCTTTGCAGCCTGCTGTTCCAGTTCCGGCGGGCCGTAGTAGGCGTCCACATAACTGGCATCATGCTGGCCGATCGCCAGCACCAGCTTGCGGTAGCGCTCCGCCACGTCCTGCACCGATGCCGCCATGGCGCTGCCTGCCATCAGCATGGCCAATCCTCCCATTACGATTTTCTTCATCTGTCCCCTCTACGGCGTGTGTCAAAGGCGTAGAGTGTAACTCAGCCCGTGCGCAGCCTGCGGGCCAGGTCGGCCAGGCGATACGGCTTGCCGACGATGGCGAATTCCTCGTCCGATTGCGGGAAGCCGGAAGCCAGGATGATCTTGATGTGCGGGTAGCGCTGGCGTACTTCACGCGCCAGCTCAAGCCCGGTCATCCCGTTCGGCATCATCACGTCGCTGAACAGCACATCGACTTCGCTATCGCGCTGCAGTACGCGCAGCGCGGCCGCCGCATCGTTGGCATGTACGGTACCGTAGCCCATGGCCTGGAACAATTCGCGCGCCGATTCCATTACCAGCGGATCGTCGTCCACGATCAGCACGCGTTCTTCGCGCGTAGCTCGCGGCGGCACCGACTCCGGCAGCGACGCATCAAGCGCGGGCAGGAAGAGATTCACCGTGGTTCCCTTGCCGGCTTCGGTATCGATGGTCACCGCGCCGCCGGATTGCACGATAAAGCCGTACACCTGGCTCAAGCCCAGGCCGGAACCCTTGCCGACTTCCTTGGTGGTGTAGAACGGTTCGAAGGCGCGCTGGCGCACTTCCTCGCTCATGCCGGTGCCGGTATCGGCGACGCTCACGCGCACATAGTCACCGGCCGGCAGCGCGCCGGCCTGGTTGGCTGCCAGCGTGACGTTGCGCGTGGTGACTTCCAGCGTGCCGCCTTCAGGCATCGCATCGCGCGCATTCACCACCAGGTTGAGCAAGGCGGCTTCGAAGCGAGCATCATCGATCGAGGCCTGGCACAGCTTGGGATCGAGCTCCATTTCAAAGCGCATCAGCGGGCCCGCAGCCCGCCGCAGCACGCCTTCGAAGCCGAGCACCAGGCGGTTCAGTTGCTGCACGCTGGGCGCCAAGGGCTGCTGGCGCGCAAAGGCCAGCAGTTGCTGCGTCAGTGCGGCACCGCGGTCGACTGCGCGGCGCATGCTGTCCAGTACGCGCACGCTTGAGGTTTCCGGCGGCGCCGTACGCAGGATGTCGATACCGTTCGACATCACCGCCAGCAGGTTGTTGAAGTCGTGCGCCACGCCGCCGGTCAGCTGGCCGATCGACTCCATTTTCTGCGCCTGGAACAAGGCGGCACGCGCCTGTTCCAGCGATTCCTGCGCCTCACGCTGCCGGGTGTTGTCGCGCGTGACCTTGGCAAAACCGAGCAGCTCGCCATCGTCGTCGTACAGCGCATCGATCACGGCATGGGCCCAGAAACGCGTGCCGTCCTTGCGCACGCGCCAGCCTTCGCTTTCATAACGTCCCTCGCGAGCAGCGATCTCCAGCGCCCGCTCCGGCACGCCCGCGGCCTTGTCTTCTTCGGTAAAGAAGCGGCGGTAGTGGGTGCCGAGCACTTCGTCCGGCGCGTAGCCCTTGATGCGCTCACCACCCAGGTTCCAGTTGGTAATCAGCCCTTGCGGCGACAGCATGTAGATCGCATAGTCGATCACGCCTTGCACCAGCAGGCGGAAACTTTGCTCACTCTCGCGCAACGCTTCCATGACGCGCTTGCGCTCCGTGATGTCGCGCGTGACGTTGGCAAAGCCGACATGCTCGCCTTCTGGCGTATAGATCGGATCAATCACCACGCTGGCCCAGAACAGCGAACCGTCCTTGCGCATGCGCCAGCCCTCGCACTCAAAGCGGCCCTCCCGCAGTGCTGTCGCCAGTGCACGCTTGGCCATGCCGGCCTGCAGGTCTTCCGGCGTGTGGAAGCGCGAGAAGTGCGTGCCAAGTATTTCCTTTTCGCTGAAGCCGTTGAAGCGTTGAGCGCCTGAATTCCAGCTGCTGATACGGCCTTCAGTGTCCATCATGTAGATCGCGTAATCGCTGATGCTGGACACCAGGAGTTCATACCTGGTCGACAGACTCTCAAGCGCTGGGGCTTCGTTGATCATCAGTAACTTTGCGCACGGCTGCGCGCATTAATTGTGCGAGGATTTCGGCAGGATGCCACAATTTGCAATTATGTGGAAAACGACTATCTTGCTGTCGCTGGCCGCAGCCTTGGCCCTGCCCACGGTGGAGGTGCCGAGCACGCGCTCGCCGGTGGACAAGTCCTACCGCAAGATGCTGCAAGGTGCGGAGCGCTTCAGGCGTGAGCACGCACTGGCGCCGCAAGCCACCTTGCGCTTCCGTCTCCTGCCGCGCCAACCGGGCACGGACATGCGGGGCATCCAGCTGAAGGTGGTGGGCGATACCGGCAGCATGGCGGTACCGGTCAGCGCCGACAACAGCTTCACACTGGGTTACAACGAGTTACTGTGGCGCGAAGACGCTGCGGTACTGGCCAACCGCAAGACTTTGTCCATGACATGGCGCGCCGAAGTGCGCAGCCCTGGCATCCCGGAGGGCATGCGGCGCCTGGGCGACTTGCGGCTGGAATGCCTGGTTGGCATGGAGGCCGGCCTGGTCTCGAACAATGCCCACCTGTTTGCCTGGCTCGATGAGTTCCTGCGCAGTCCCGACAAGGTATGCAGCGACCCGAATGGCAATTACCTGTTCTTTGCGGAAAAGCCCCTGTTCTCCATCACCGTGCAGGCAGGCGAGCGGCGTGCCACCCTGCCCTTCCACGCGCTGTATGCAGGCAATCCGCCGCCCGCCGAAATGCCTTACTGCGATTGCCAGGTTCTCCTGGACCGCAGCTATTTCGCCCCGGTATGGGACCGTTCCTGGCCCGACGATACCCTGCTGAGTTTTGAGTACATGGACGACCCGCCCCCAGCCAGCCCGGCAGCGCCGCGCGACCGCTCGGCGGCGCAGGCGGCGCTCGGCCCGCCGCAACTCAGCAGGCGCTTCGACAGCGGGCGCGAAGTCTGGCTGTACCAGTCGACGCCGCCGTTGCCGCTGCAGGCCGGGCCCGATGGCCGCCCGCGCATGGGCGAACACGTCCTGCTGTTCGCGGCCGACGGCAGCACGCTCAAGTCGCGCCAGCGCGCGCCCTAGCTGTCGTTCGCTTCCGGGCTGTACTTGTCGGCCTGGACACGGCCGCCAACGCCGTGCGTACGCACATCGCCGGTGATGGGCAGCATGCCGGCATTCCAGCTTTCCCACTGCGCCCGCAACCGCGCTAGGCGTTCCGGTTCGCGCTGCGCCAGGTTGGCGCGCTCGCGCTGGTCGGAGGCCAGGTTGAACAGGAATTCCTGGCTGCGGATCTTCAAGTACTTCCAGTCGCCCTCGCGCAATGCCCGCTGCGCGTTGGACTTGTAGCGCCAATACAGGGTGCGCGGCTGCACGCCCTGTTCTCCCAACAGCACCGGCAGCAGGTTCACGCCATCCGGCGGATAAGCCGGATCGGGCGCCGTACCTGCTGCGGCCAGCAGCGTGGGCAGCCAGTCCATGCTGATGGCGACTTGCTGGCTGACCTGGCCCGGCTTGATGCGGGACGGCCAGCGCACCAGGCCAGGCACGCGGATGCCGCCTTCCAGCAGTTCAGTCTTTTGCCCGCTGAACGGCCAGGTGCGCGAAAAGCGCTCGCCGCCGTTATCGCTGGTGAAGATCACGATTGTATTTTCTGCCAAGCCGCGCCGTTCCAGCGCTGCCAGCACGCGCCCGACCGAGGCGTCCAGCGCTTCCACCATGCGTCCATAGGTTTCGAGGCTACCGCCGTCGTAATGGAAGATGTTTTCGACCTCACGCGACACGGCTTCATCCTTGGGTCCCTCCCATGGCCAATGCGGGGCGGTGTAATGGAGCGACAGGAAGAAAGGCTTGCCGCGCTGCTGCTTGCCGATGAACTGGGCAGCGCGGGCACCCAGCAAGTCGGTGTAATAACCTGCCTGGCTGACTGGTACCTCGCCTTCGAACAGGTCCTCCTTCACGTTCGGCCCGACTCCGGGCTTATGGGTGAAGTAGTCGATCGCACCGCCGTAATTGCCGAAGAAGCTGTCGTAACCGCTCTTCAACGGGCCATAATCGGGCAGGTAGCCCAGATGCCATTTGCCGAACAGTGCGGTACTGTATCCCGCTTGCTTCAACAGCGAAGGCAGGGTCGGATGGCCTGGCGGCAGGCCGTGGTTGCCGCCGCTGCCGGCGATCGGTTCTTCCAGCCCACCACGCAAGCGGTATTGGTAACGGCCGGTGATCAAGCCGAAGCGCGTGGCCGAGCAGACCGCGGAATTGGAATAGGCTTGCGCCAGGCGGACACCCTGCCCTGCCAGCTTGTCCAGGTGTGGCGTGCGGTATTCCACCTGGCCGTACACGCCAAGGTCGCCCCAGCCAAGGTCGTCGGCCAGGATGAAGAGGATATTCGGCTGCCGGGCCTGGGCAGCCCCCTTGCCGGCAAAAGCCAGCGCAGCGGCTGGCGCCAGCGCCAGCGTGGACAGGCCGCCGACCACGGCGCGGCGTTTGCGGTTGATCGTGCTCATATACTCGCTCTGTTAGTCATGGGAGCCTGCATCATATGCAGCGAACCATGCACCAAGGAACGAAGCGTTCCTCATAACTTAAGATGTTTTTAAGGTTTGCTGAGGAAGTTTTTAAGAACGCGAAAATGTCTTAATGACTACCATTCTCTTCGTACCAACCCGAGGATGAATGACATGAGCAAACCACGAATCAATATGTACGCCGGCATCCACAAGGCACTGCGCAACTTCATGAGCGATACTGAGCGCCGCCTGTCCCGCACCGATGCAGGCGATAACGAAGACTTGCACGGCGCCCTGGCGCAAGTGCGCGAGCTGCTGGGCATGATGCGCCAGCACCTCGAACACGAGCGCAACTTCGTGCACCCCGCCATGCACGCGCGCCGCCCTGGCTCCGCACAGGTGGCGGAAGGCGACCATGACCACCACGACTGGGCCATCGACAAGCTGTTGGCACTGTGCGGCCACTGCGCTACAGCCGTCGGCAGCGCGCGCTTCCAGCACCTGGAACACCTGCACCTGCAACTGTCTGTCTTCATCGGCGAAAACCTGGTGCACATGAACCTGGAGGAAACCGAGCACAATGCCGTGCTGTGGGCTTGCTACACCGACGAGGAACTGCACCAGATCCACGAACGGATCGTGGCCGCCATCGCGCCAGAGGAAATGCAGGCGACCATGCGCTGGATGATTCCCGCCGTGAGCCCGGCCGAACGGGCCGGCATGCTGCTGGGCATGCGCGCCGGGATGCCGCCGCCGGCGTTCGAAGGCATATTGGCGTTGACGCGCAGCTTGATCAGTGCACGCGATATGCAGAAGCTGGAAGCGGCACTGGCAGCGCCGCAGCCAATCGCCGCATGACGCTTGGTGCAGTCAAGCTTCCGTCAACTGCAAGGGGCGCTGGACGCACAGGCGGAAATGTCCGCGCCCGGTTTTTTCGATCCGCACCGGCGCCTCGCGTTCGCACAGGCGCCGCGCCAGCAGCACCAGGCGTGCTTCCAGGTTGTCGCTGACGTCCGGCAGTCGCACGCGCTGGTCCAGCCGCAATTCGCGATTGCTGAAGGCCGTCTTGCCATGCGCGACAAAATCCTGCAGCAAGGCCCACAGCACCGCCCCCGCCACGCCCTTGATCATGTAGTCGCTGCCAAAGAAGACGGAATCATTGTCGGCGAAGTGGCGCACCGCCAACGGCGCCCCCTGCACGTCGGGCGCCGCTTCCACTTCGGGTTCCGGCTCGGGAACCGGCACGTTCTGCATGATGTGCATGGCCATCGCCAGCTGGCCGCACAAGGTCACCAGCGCATCTTCATCGTCGTAGGTAAAGCGCAGGTCCTGCGGGCTTTCCACGTACAGCACGCCGATCAGGCGCTCGCATCCCTGGATCGGCACCGCGAGCTGGCTGCGCGATTCGGCCAATCCCGGGAAAGGGATTTCCGTTTGCAGCGCATGCGCCAATCCAGTCCCTTCCGCCTGCAGGCGCACCGCCCGGCTGTAGCTGTATTCAGCCGTCATATGGCTGATGCGGATTGCCGTGCCTTCACGCGCCGCGACACCGATCACTCCTTGCCCCAGCAGGATTTCCGAACCTACACCCGATTGCGCATAACCCTGGCTGGCCACCGTGTACAGGCATGCCGCCTGCGGATCATGCATCAGCAGCATGGCGTGGCTGATGCCCAGCTTCTCATTCAGGCAAGCCATGGTCTCGTCGAACAGTTGCGCCAGGTCGCGGCAGGCCAGCAGCCGCTCGGAGCATACGCGCACCGCGGCCAGGGTATTGCGCGGTGGCGGCGGGGGCGGAGCCACATCGCGGTCAACGCACACGATCTCCGTTACGCGGAATACGTCGGAGCCGAGCAGCTTGAACACGCCTGTCATGCCGACGTGGGACGCCAGGCCGGCCAGCTTGGCCTTCATGCTCTCGAACAGCTGGCCGGAAGTCTCGGTACGCAGGTATTGCAGCGCCAGCGAGTATTGGGCGCCGGTGTAGGGATTGACCACCGTCAGCCGCGCATGCGGGTTGGCCAGGATGTTGGCGCGCGTCTTGTTGAAGAACTGGTAGGACAGCGCCACGTGGTCGCGGTCCATGTACTGCACTTGCGACAGGTAGGAGGCATTCGGCATGCCGGCCAGGTCGGCCGTGCCCAGCACCGCCGGGATCACGCCCTCGAAGCACTCGCGGATGGTATCGAGCATGATGGCGCTCATTCGCCCGCCTCCAGCTTCTTGCCGGCGTTGGGACCTGGCGTCTGGCTATATGCCTCACTGGGGCAGAAACTCAGCGCCACCAGTTCTTCGGGCGCGCAGGATAGCAGGGTGCGCACCATTTTTTCGTGGAAGCCGATGGCGCCCACTTCCGCCACGAAAGCATCGCGGTAAGCCTCGACCAGTTGCGCATCGTCCGGCCGCAGCGCCGCCACCCGCGCGTCGCGGCTCTTCAGCTGCATGGTGCGGTGGGTCGAGGGCTGGGTAAACGCGACCGCAATCGCACCTGTGGCGAAAATGTCACGCTGCACGGCTTGCGACTTCGCCTCCGGCACGAAGACCGTGATCCGGGCCCCGTCATCGCTCACCCGGCAACCGATAGCCCTCACCAGCTGGGGCATGCCGTGGCGGTCGCAACTGGCGACACTGATCGATACGCCACTGCGCATGAAGGCAATTTGGCCGGCATCGAAGAATGGTGCATTCATGGCAATATTTTAACGCGCGGCTTGGCTGACTTCGCCTCAGGGATGACTTAGAATGGCAAATTTACTTTTGTGTAACGGAAATTTCAATGCAGCAAAGCGATAATTCGACGATCGCAAACAGGGCCACCTGGGGATATTATGCAATTGCATTTACCGTCGCTCTGCTTGCCTTGTTGCCGAGAACCGGGTTCGTACAGTTTGATCCCGCACGCTACTTGTGGGCGGAAGACGGACCCATTTTCCTGAACGAGGCAAATGAGTTTGGATTGGCGGCGATTTTCCACCCCTATGCCGGCTACCTTCACTTCTATCCGCGGATCGTCACCGCCCTCTCCCAGCTGGTAACGCTGCCCAACCGGCCAATGGTGCTGACCTTGGGCTGGATCTTCAGCTACCTGGTCATGATGTATGCCGTGGTCCGCGTTGCTGCAAAAACCAAGCGGAGCATCGTGGCGCTGGTCATGCTAGTGTGCTTGATCTCGCTCCAGCCCAATTGGGGCGAAGTGTTTTTCAACGTCACCAACTCCCAATGGATGATTGGGGCAGCCCTGTTCATCTTTGCCTTAGTCGAAGCAGAAGGTTCTGAGCGCCGTAAGCAAATCAAGGGAATTCTGCTCGTACCGATGGCCCTGACTGGCCCATTTTCGGTCATCTTGAGTCCTATTTTACTGCTGCGTATGCGGCTGAAAAAGGACTGGGAAAGCCAAAAATACATCTACCTGCCAATCTTCTTCGGCGCCATCGTTCAGACCAGCATTTTGCTGACCAACAAAAGGCGTTCGTCCGGGTTCACCAACACTGACCCCCTGTTATGGTGGGACGTTTTCACCAAGCTCGCGCTGTTTGAACCGGACACCTTCGCCGTGTTTGTGGTGGCGGTAGCAATCTGGGGCATCCTGGGCTACATGGTCTATACCCACCAGCGGGGACAAGCTTTCCGCGAGCGACTCGCCCAACCCGCTGTGCTGATGCTGCTTGCAGCATTACTCATGATCATGGGCGCAATTCTTGCCAACAAACATGATCCAGCCGACGTTGTTGCGCTCGGAGGCGGCGGGCGCTATACCTGGGTGCCATATGCCCTGATCCTGGTGGCCGGGTTCATGCTTTCTCACGGCCGGAAAATCATTGGCGCTGTAGTGACACTGCTCTTCGCCTTCATCTGCGTGGAAGAATTCCATGCATGGGTTTTGCCCAACCTTCAGTTCGAGGCGTTTGCGCATTTTTCCCAAACGGAGCAGGTGTACATGCCCCTGCATCCTGTCTGGGAGGAATTCCCTTCGTGGCATATCTTTGTGAAACCTGAACAAACAAGCACGCGTCCGGCGAGCCCAATCGAGCTTGATTTGAAGCAGGTCACATCCGAGCACCTTAACATGCGCTATTCCGGCAAAGACTTGGTCATCACTCCTACCGGCGGCCCGCCACTGCTGACGTTCACCCAGAAACTGTCCTGCCCCAATAACAAATTCGCCGGCGTGAACATTTATATGACTCGCTACGAGGACGAGGGCGTTTTGCAGTTGTTCTGGGATGAGCAAGGCAAATTCAAGGCATCGCATTCCCTCAAACGGTGGTACCCCGAAGGCGAGGTAAAGGCGCAGTACGCCTTCCCTATGCCGCCAGGCGGGGTCATGTTGGGCTTTTCCCCCGAGGAGTTGGAAGGTCCTGCTACGATCCGTCGAGTTGAATTGCACTGCGTCTAGGCACCTGGGCTCCAGGCCTTGGCAAATGGAAAAGCCGTCTGCTATAATTGCGCGCCTTGGCCTGGTAGCTCAGTTGGTAGAGCAGAGGACTGAAAATCCTTGTGTCGGTGGTTCGATTCCGCCCCGGGCCACCAAGAATAAAAAGTGAAAACGCCGACCCATTCAGGTCGGCGTTTTTGCTTTGGGGCTTTGCTTGACGCGTCAAGTCAGCATGGCCAATAATTTCATTTGACAACTTTACAAGCCTCGCCCTCCCCTTCTCCCCTTCTTGACGCGCCCATCCCCATGATTGACAAAATCGTCTACGCGATCGCCCATTACTTCTTCTTGCTGGTCTTCCTGCTGGCCTGCTGGGGCGCCGGCCGAGCCTCGCTGCGCCGCCTTGCGCCAAATGCAGCCCTGCCTGAAGCCGACGCGATGCCTTTATGGCATGGCATCGCCGCGGCACTCGGCTTGGGCCTGTACATCTGCCTCACCCAATGGCTGGCAATCGCCGGGCAACTGCGCATTTTGCCGTTGTTGATTGCGCTAGCAATTGGCTTGGTGCTGGGCTTGCTGGAATGGCGTGCACTGCCAGAGCGCCACGGACCGCCACTGGCCCAGCGCTGGCGAGGCACAAATTGGGCCGAACGCGGCACGCTGCTACTGATCGCCCTGCTGGTCCTGCCGACAATCATCGCCCCGCTTTGCCCACCGCTGGCCTGGGATGAAGTGATGTACCACCTGCCCCACGCCAAGCAATGGTCGCTGAATGGCCGGCTTAGTGTGAACGAATGGCTGCGCTACCCATGGTTCCCATTCAACGCGGACCTGCTCTTCAGCGCGGCCCTGCTCACGTACGACGACGTAATGCCCCACCTGCTCAACGCACTGGCCGCATGGCTTACCGCCTACCTGATTTATCAGACCGGAAAACGCTTGGCCGGCAAAGGCGTAGCCAGCATCGCCGCCATCATTTTCCTCTGGTTGACGCGAAACGAGTTCGACAATGCGATGGTCGATACGCTCACCACGCTCTTCGTTTTTGCAGGCTGCCTGGTCTTCCATCTGTGGCAACAGCAGCCCCAACTGCGCGCGCTGCTGGCCACGTCTGCCTTCCTGCTTGGCGTTGCTGTCGGCATGAAATACCAGGCGCTGCAAGTCTTGCCGGTATTCGCAATCGCCCTGCTGCTGCGCACGCGCGCCCCTCGCAACTGGCTAATCGCCGCCGCCGGGCTGCTCTTGCCGTGCGCTTATTGGTATGTAAGGAATTACTTACTGACGGGCGATCCGTTCAATCCGATTGGTGGCAAGCTGTTCGGCTTCAGCGACTGGAATCTGGGGGACTACCAATTCCAGTTTGAAGATATCAAACGCAATGCTGGCTGGCCAAGCTGGATTATCTGGCCCGCTTTGCTGGCGCCATTGATCGGCAAAGTACGCCGCCTGCCCGGCGCGCCAGCTGCCATGGTCCTTGGTGGCGTTGCGATCGTCGTCTGGTTGCTGACTTCGCGTTATCCGCGCTACCTGATGCCCTTCTATCCAATCCTGGCGCTGTTGGCGGCAGCCGTCTGGCAATGGCTATTTGAAACGGCATGCAAGCGCTTTGCTCGCGAGCGCGAATCCGGCCTGTACGGCAAAGGTGTAGCGATCTTTGTCGCCCTGGGGATAGTGTCTGTCTTTCCATCTGCACTAAAGACCAGCCGCAAGAATTGGCAACTGGTGGCGCCGACAGCGATCGCCCGCGAAGAAATCTTGCAGCGGGAGATTACGGGTTACCCGGTGCTGGCCTATTTGCGTGAGCATCCGATGGGGCGGACTTACCAGTTCGGACTTGAAGATTCGCTCTATTACGCTCCACTGCGCACGGGCGGGGACCACTTTGGTCCGGGACGCTATCGGGATTTCAAAGACCTGGCACCTGCCGAGCTGGCGAAGGCCTTGCATCGTGCCGGTTACGCCAGCCTGCTGATCCACGCCGAGCGCTGGCCGGGCATTAATACACGGCCAGACTTCACACAATTCTTCACGCTAGTCCATCAAGACGGTCCCGTATCCCTGTACCAGATTGCCGCCCCCGTATCAGGCGGCATAGCTGCTCAGTAACCAACTCAACGCCCTGCCCTTCCCGGCTGGGCGGCGTCCTTAGATGGCCACAGCGCTTCAATGCCTGGTGCCGAGGCGACAAAGAACGGGTTCAACACCTCGGCTTTACCATACTGAAGCGCATGACCGCTGGGGGTGCGCACCGTGCCTCCAGCCCCTTCCAGCACAGCATGTGCCGCAGCAGTATCCCATTCGCAGGTTGGCCCCAAACGCGGATAGATATCGGCCGCCCCCTCGGCAATGCGGCAAAATTTCAGCGAACTCCCAGCCTGCAATAATTCACACTCGCCCAGGGCGGCAATAAATGCCTGCGTCTGGGCATCCAAGTGGCTCTTGCTGGCAAGCACACGCAGCGGCCCAGCAGCAGAAGGCTGCGCGGCGCGGATGACCTTGACACCTGCTGCGTCGGCACGAAAAGCTCCGGCGCCAGGCGCGCCCCAATAGGACAGGCCCAATGCTGGCGCGACAACGACGCCAAAGACTGGCCGGCCGCTGTCGACCAGCGCGACATTAACCGTAAATTCGTAGCGATGGGCAATGAATTCCTTGGTCCCATCAAGCGGATCGATTAACCAGAACTGTCCACTTATCGGCCGCACCGGAGCCTCCCCGCTCTCTTCTTCGGAAACAATGGGCAGGCCTGGCGTCAGTTCGGCCAGTCCAGCGAACAGTATCTCATGCGCCAACAGGTCCGCCTGGCAGACAGGGCTCGCGTCGCATTTGACGGACCATATCAACCCATCCGCCAAGTAGATTTTCATGATGGCTTGCCCAGCCTTTCGGGCGAGTGCAAGGACCGCCATTATCTGCTCGTCACTTATTTTTTGTCGCATCTTGCATTTTTCATTAACTTTTTTGGTACGCTAACATCAAACGATGAGTTAGCAAATAAAAATTCTGAATAACGCAAATTGCGACATGAGGCGGCATGACTTCATCTTCCCCACCACTGTTCGGCCTGAATAGCGACCGCCCTTGGGATACCGAAGGCGCTTACCGGCACCTGCAGGAATTGGGCATCGCCGATACCAAGCGCACGGCTGAACGGGTGTTGCATAAGCTAGGACTGCTGCCAACCTCGCTCGAGCCAGCTTTGCTGCGCGACGAAGGCGGACACCAGCCAACCCCTGCGGTGCTCGAGTGGGAAATCAGCCAGGTACGCAGCAAGCGGCTGCTGACAGTGTTCGCACAATTGTCTGCCATGCCCGGAGGGCAAGCCTGCTTGCATTTCAACGATGCGCGCGGCGCCCGCCACTGGCTGCCGCTTGGGGCCAGTCAAGCTGATGCCGCCACTGTGGCCAAGGCCTTGGCCAGGTTGCAGGCGCATATTGGCAGGCCCCTGGCATTGTTCCCGCATGGCCCGCTGACCGGCATTTGCCGCACCCAACTGTCGACAAGCGATATCCAATACTGCCTGCTCAGCTACCGTGCCGCCCCGCCCGAGGTCCGCCGCGGCCCGGTACTCGGCATGTCTCCGCACCTGAAGCGGCTTGAGGCGGAGAGCATCGAAATCCTGCGCGAGGCCGTTGCTGCCGGGGGCAATCCCTGCATGCTGTATTCGCTGGGCAAGGACAGCTCGGTCATGCTGCACCTCGCGCGCAAGGCATTCTATCCATCACTGCCGCCTTTCCCGCTGCTGCATGTCGACACGCGCTGGAAGTTCCAGGAAATGTATGCCTTCCGCGACGCCATGGTGCGCGAGAGCGGCATGCAGATCCTGGTCCACACCAATCCGGAGGCGATCGAGAAAAACATCAATCCCTTCGATCATGGTTCCAGCCTGCACACGGACATCACCAAAACCATTGGCCTCAAACAAGCGCTCGACCAGCACCAGTTCGACGTGGTATTCGGCGGCGCCCGGCGCGATGAGGAAAAATCACGCGCCAAAGAGCGCATCTTCTCGTTCCGCTCCACCAGCCATCGATGGGATCCGAAAAATCAGCGGCCCGAGCCCTGGAACCTATACAACACCAGGAAGCACAAGGGCGAAAGCGTGCGCGTCTTCCCGCTGTCGAACTGGACTGAACTCGACATCTGGCAATACATCCTTCAGGAAGGCATTCCCGTCGTTCCGCTGTACTTCGCCAAAGAGCGCCCGGTCGTCCGGCGCGACGGCATGTGGCTCATGGTGGATGACGCGCGCATGCCGCTCGGTCCAGAAGAAATCATTTACAAGAAAACAGTCAGGTTCCGCACCCTGGGCTGTTATCCACTGACTGGCGCCATCGAATCAGCTGCAAATTCCTTGCAAGACATAATTATGGAGCTCGTGCATGCTCGCAGCTCGGAGCGGCAAGGCCGCGCGATCGATAACGATGCGGCGGCCAGCATGGAAAAGAAAAAACAAGAAGGATACTTTTAATGCCTCGCTCCCAAAAGTCAGCGTCAACGCCAGGTGCCTGCGCGCACCTGCCAGGCCCACTGGCCACCCTGGAGACGCTGCTGGAGCAGCAAACGCGCCAGGATGTGCTCCGTGTTATCACCTGCGGCAATGTCGACGATGGCAAAAGCACGCTGATCGGTAGACTGTTATGGGAGTCGCACCAGCTTTTTGATGACCAGCTCGAATCACTGCAAAAGGATTCCCGGAAATACGGTACCCAGGGCGGGCAGATCGACTTTGCGTTGCTGGTGGACGGCCTGGCGGCTGAACGGGAACAAGGCATCACGATCGACATTGCCTACCGCTTCTTTGGCACCGGCCAACGCCGTTTCATCATTGCAGATACGCCAGGTCACCAGCAATACACACGCAATATGGCCACCGCGGCGTCAACCGCCGATGTCGCCGTGCTGCTGGTCGATGCCCGCAACGGAATACAGACCCAGACCCGGCGCCACGCATTCATCGCCTCGCTGATGGGCGTGCGCCGCGTCGTCCTGGCCATCAACAAAATGGACCTGGTGGCCTTTTCGAACGTAGTATTTAGCCAGATCCACGAGGAATTCACTGCGTTCACCACGACCTTCAACTTTTCCGGCGTGACGGCCATTCCCCTCAGTGCACTCAAGGGGGACAACCTGTACGCACGCTCCCTGATCATGTCCTGGTATGCAGGGCCGACGCTGCTTGGCTATTTGGAAACCGTCAAGCTGGAACCGCCGCCCGGAGACCAGCTTGTCTTTCCCGTGCAATGGGTAAACCGCCCGGACGCTTCATTCCGCGGCTTGAGTGGCACCGTGGCACAGGGGGCGTTGAAAGTGGGGGACGAAATTCGCGTCAGCGCCTCGGGGCAGACCAGCCACATCGCAGAAATCGTCACCATGGATGGCTCGCTGCCGGGCGCCTCACGCGGCGATGCCGTAACACTGCGCTTAGCGAGCGAGATCGACGCCTCTCGCGGCGATATCCTGTCGCTGGCAAGCGTGCCGCTTGACATGACCGACCAGCTGGAGGCAACGCTGGTCTGGACCGATGCCGAGCCAGGCTTGGTGGGGCGCAGTTATTACATCAAACTGGCGACCCAGGACGCGGCAGCGACGATCACGAAGATCAAATATGAAATCGACGTCAACACACTGTCGCGTCACGCCATCAAGCACCTGCCGCTGAACAGCATCGCCGTCTGCACGCTTGCGCTCAGCAAACCGCTGGCCTATGGCAGTTATGAGAACTCCCGGGTGCTTGGCAGCTTTATCCTGGTCGACCGGCATACCAACGCCACCGTGGCAATGGGCATGGTGCGGCATAGCCTGCGCCGCGCCCAGAATCTTCACAAACAGGCCTTATCGATCACTCGTGACGCGCGCGAAAAACTCAATGGGCATGCTGGCAAAGTGGTCTGGCTCACCGGCTTGTCCGGCTCCGGAAAATCAACCATCGCCAATGCGCTTGAAGTAGCGCTGCATGCGGAAGGAAAACGTACCTACCTGCTGGACGGCGACAATGTGCGCCAAGGCCTGAATCGCGACCTCGGCTTCACCGATGCCGATCGTGTCGAGAACATCCGCCGGATCGCCGAAGTGGCCAAGCTCATGCTGGATGCCGGCATGATCGTGATTACCTCGTTCATCTCGCCATTCCGGCGCGAGCGCGAAATGGCCCGCGAGTTGATCGGCAGCGACGATTTCGTGGAAGTGTATATGAGCGCACCGTTAGAGGTGTGCGAAAGCCGTGATCCGAAAGGCTTGTACAAAAAGGCCCGGATGGGGCAACTGCCCAATATGTCGGGAATCGACAGCGCTTATGAGGCGCCGCTAGCCCCACATGTCACCATCGACACTGGAAAGCAAAGCATTGCGGACTGTGTCGCGCTCCTGTTGCAGGAAGGGCTGGCATAAGCCAGCCGCTTCGCGGCGTGCTCAAGACTTGCGCAAGTAAAAAGTTTCTCTCCAGCCTTCGTGGTAATCGTGCATTGCTTCTGCGTGCTCCGGATGGGCAAGGAAATGCGCTGGCCAGTCATATTTGCTGCTCGCATAGCCGAAATGATCCGCCATGAATTGAATTGCCGCACGCGACGGGCGTCCGACCAAGGTCTGGCCATTACGGGTTAACGAATCGACGCAAGCCATTTGCTGATTGTCGACCGGCTCCCGTATCAGTTGAATGCCATAAGGGTTCTGGAAAGTCAAACGCGGATCTTGCGAGCCCTGCAGCGGCAGTTCATCTACTGCGGGTGTGACTTCGGTATCGATGATAACCAGCTGGGCACCGGTACGCTCAATCCTGTCCAACAGTTCGGCATGCCGGACGGTGTGGTAATAAAAGCCTAAGCAAAGCACTATATCGAACGCCTCGCCGCGCAGCAAATCGAAGACATCGCCACAGGCGAACTCATAACGCGGGTGCGCGATGTCATAGTGATTGAATGTGGCCACGGCATTGTCGATCAGGTCCTGGCGCGGTTCGATGCCCTTGACGTAAGCCGCACCTGCCGCCAGCGCGGCAAACGTCCAGCGTCCGTCATGACTGGCGATGTCGAGAATTTTCTTGCCTGCGAATGCGGCCGCGTTATTGGCAATGATCGCCTGGTAACGGGCATTTAAGCGGTGCGGGAACGGGCTGGTCTGGCTGGTCGCGTAAAACCGGTTGAACTCATTAAAGAAATCCACTTGAACACCTTAGTTTGTTGGCAAGGAACGTTGGATGTTACACCAGGAAGTGGCCATGAACCGGCCTTTTCCCTGCTGAAGTTCGATCACCGATCAGGATAAGCTTTACATTTGCAAGTTCGGAGATCAACGATGATTCGAAACAATCATTGCATCTGAGTTAGGTTAGAATCAATGCATGGTGAAATCCACGCAGTAGGCATTCTCGAGTAATTCGTACTCTCCGCGTGCAGTCGTTTAACCAACTATGGCAAACCGATGATCTACTGGTCTCAAGAAAATTTCAAAGCGTTCCATGATGCCTTCTGATGTCGCGATCAAGGTCGAGCATTTGAGCAAATGTTTTCAGATCTACGACAGGCCACGCGACCGGTTGAAGCAAATGTTGGCGCGCAATCGAAAGCAATACTTCCGAGAGTTCTGGGCGCTGCGCGATGTGTCATTTGAGATCAAGCGTGGTGAAACGGTCGGCATTGTCGGGCGCAATGGCAGTGGTAAATCGACACTGCTTCAAATCATTTGCGGCACACTGACCCCGACCAAAGGGAACGTGCAGACATTTGGCCGAATCGCGGCGCTGCTCGAACTGGGTTCGGGATTCAACCCCGAATTCAATGGACGTGAAAACGTCTATATGAATGCAGCCGTGTTAGGCTTGTCCCAGGCTGAGATCGATGCGCGCTTTAACGATATTGTTGCCTTTGCCGATATCGGCGATTTCATTGATCAGCCTGTCAAAACATACTCGAGCGGCATGCTGGTGCGCTTGGCGTTTGCCGTTGCCATCAACGTCGATCCTGAAATTCTCGTCGTTGACGAAGCCTTGTCAGTAGGTGACGAATTATTCCAGCGCAAATGCTTCTCGCGCATCGAAGCGATCCGTGCCAACGGCGCTACCATTCTGTTCGTTTCGCACTCCGGCGGAACTGTCGTCGACTTGTGCGACCGAGCCATCCTGATGGATACGGGCGAAAATCTGGCGATCGGCGCCCCCAAACAAATCGTCGGGTGGTATCAAAAGCTGATGTATGCGGAGCCGGACAAGCAAGCGGCGATCCGTGCGCGTATGCGAGCTGCTGATCTGCCTGCCGCCGTTCCTGCCGAGCATGACGGCAACGGGGGCGCGAGTGCTGCCGCGATGGACGTTGCCAGCGAAGATGATCAGGAAAGTTTCGACCCGACCTTGGTCCCGACCAGTACCATCTCTTATGAGGTGCGTGGCGCAGAAATCAGCGACCCTCGAATCCTCACCATTGCTGGCAAGCGTGTGAACAATTTGCGGCGAGGGCGGACCTATCGCTATGCGTATACAGTGACGTTCGACCGCGACGTGCGCAATGTGCGATTTGGCATGCTGATCAAGACCATCAATGGCGTCGAGCTTGGGGGCGCTGTGTCCGCCAACGCCCCATTCGATCGCATACCGCTTGTTGCGGCAGGGGCGAAGTACAAAGTCGAGTTCAGGTTTAATTGCAGTTTAAATTCTGGCGTATATTTTTTGAATGCGGGTTTGCAGGGGGATATTGACGGTGTCGAGTCATTCCTCCATCGGCTGGTCGATATTGCGATGTTCAGGGTAGGTCACGAAATGGACAATCTGGCGACCGGAATCATAGATTTTTCTTGCTCTCCGGATGCCGAACTGGCTATTGCCGAGGATTGAAAGTGTAGAGATGAGTCAACCGATGAGAAAACAGTTGTATGTTGTGTTGGGAATGCACCGCAGCGGAACAAGCGCCATTACCCGGAGTTTGGCTGTGCTCGGCATCCAGCTGGGAGAGCGCTTGCTGCCCCCAGTCGCAGGGGATAACGACAAGGGTTTTTGGGAGGATATCGACCTTCACTCCCTGGATATCGAGATGATGAATTTCCTGGGTACCGAATGGTCCCACGTGGCAATGATCACGCCAGCGGACGTCAGCCGATTGCAGCAGCACGGATTTTTCTTGCGTGCCGTCGAACTCATACGAAGAAAGGTCAACGAGTCGACTCGTTTTGGCTTCAAGGACCCGCGTGCGGCGAAGCTGATGCCGTTCTGGCGCGAAGTATTTGCCCATTGCGATTTCGAACTGACGTATGTGTTCGCGATGCGTAATCCACTGAGTGTCGCGCGCTCACTGGGCAAGCGCGATGGGATGGCAAGCGAACAGAGCTATTGGGCGTGGTTCGGTCATGTCATCACTGGGCTCGTCCATAGCGCGGGCAATACCGGTGTAATGGTTGACTACGACCGCCTGATGCACGCGCCGGAAAGTGAACTTGCGCGCCTGTCCCAAGCACTCAACCTGGAAATCGATGAAAGCGCCTTGCAAGCATACAAAGAAGACTTCCTGGATGAGAATCTGCGTCACACCGTGTATTCCGCTGATGATCTGCTGGTTGACCAATCCTGCCCGCCACTGGTGCACGAAGTGTATGCGACCCTGCTGGAAGTGGCCAGCGACAGATTGGATTTGCAGGACCCGATGCTTCGTCGAAAAATCGAGGATTGGTCCAAGCAATATGAACAGCACCAGGCCCCCTTACGCCTTGCAGATAAGCTGCTGAAGCAAAAGGCTGATGCTCGCGCTCAGATCGTGGAGCAAGAGGCGCAATTACGTGCGCTGCAACAGAAGTACGAAGAAGCCCAGTCCGCCAACCAACTGGCCATCAGTGAACGCGATACGCGGCTCGGGACTTTGGGGGAACACCTGAAGTCACATGAGCAGCAGGTTGCTGTGCTGGAGCAAGCTATTGCGGAACGCGACCAGGAATTAAATGCCACCAATGCGATGTTGGCCGAACGTGATGTGCAGCTTAACGCCCTGCGCGCTGATATGGCAGAAAGCAATGTGCAGCTGAACAGGGTGCTGACTGCATTAGGGGTGCGTGACGCGCAGCTAAGCGAGTTGACCGCCCTGTTGGCGGAAGCGGAGGCAAGGCACGCCAGTGAAATGGCGCATCTACATCAGACCATGCTTGAAAGCGAAATGCAGATCACGAGCTTGCACAAGACCGTTGAGGAACTGCACAGCTCCACCAGTTGGCGTATCAGCGCGCCTGTTCGATGGCTGGGTAGTGCGGCACGTGCACTGACTGGCGGCACGCCATTTTGGCGCTAGGCCAAGCGGTGCGGGGGGCACACCGCCAGCGAGATTGAAGGGCTCACGTGCGGCACTTGGCGCTTCGGCCATGAAGCCCGAATTCTGTCCCGGAGCACCGAGCATATTGAGTGAAAACGCCGCCCAAGCAGGTCAGCGTTTTTGATTTTTGATCTGGGATTTGCTTTGACGCACCAAATCATGGCAAATCTAAAGACCTGGAATCTGCCCACGTGGCCAAAAGGCCTTGCATCTTGCCGGCTACACCAGCTTGTCGATCGCGCCGCGCGTTGGCCGGTATCAATAGCCGGCCCGGGTTCGCACAGTTTTTCCCACTGGTCCATGGGAGACGTTTTGATTAATTCGGCAAGTATTCCCTCGGCATCCCCACGCCAAGCCATTCGCCCCAGCCAGCGCCGTCGTCTCTTGCAATGATATCGATCGGGCCCGTCTGGCTCCCGATCGGGATCAGCAAATGGCGCCAGGCCGCAGCAGGCTGAACCGTCCCGTATCGATAAATCAGCACACCCGTGTCGTGCCGCCGTGCCTCGATAGACAGACTCTTGGAAACCGGCCCTGTGATGATCGGCAGCACCATAAAATTCCCGGCTTTCGGCTCGATGGTGATTTTCAGGGCGCCAGTGCCGGCATCGCTGCCCGACCACGAAGCGTAGTATTTTTCGGAATTGAAGGAGTCGGCCTTCAGCGCGTAGCCGCCCGCGACAGTCCAGGTTGGCTCGGGAAGTGTTTGGACAACGCTCTGCAATGCGCCGACCCGGGTCTTGGGCACAAACTGTGGCTTGTCCGGGCCGCATCGGGCCATGTCCCCTTCCTTCAAGAGGTAAATCCTGGACGGCGAAAAATACGTATGCAAGGTGCTCGGGGAAACTCCGGCATATGGCGATTCAAACACGCCGACCTCGCGGTAACCGTTCTGCCGTTTGAATTGCTCGATCACGGGCGGCAGGTACTTATCGCCGGCATACAGCAACTCCAGCAATCGCGCTTCGCAGTCACCGGCAAACTGGGAGTCGGCACTGTCCAGGTTAATGGTCCAGTCCATCCGCACCAGTACCGCCCCATTGCTGTCCTCCATATCGCGGCGCATCGCTTCCACCCGTTTCTTGTACTGGCCTGGCAGTTCGAAGAACCTAAGCTTCGCCGAGGTCAGTGCAGGTGGTACAGCAAGCAGCGCGAAGACAACGGCTGCCAAGACCCACTTGCCCTGACGTACCACCGCATTGCGCGCCTTCGCAAGCATCTCCATCAACCAGGTCAGGCCATACGCCGCAAGGATAATGAACAGCGGCAGGATGTGGCTGAAGTTCCTTTCAAAGAAAGTCCGGTATGACGCAAACCAGAGGAAGAACAGCAGGAACGAGAGGAAAGCAAAGAACAGGCGGAACTTGCGCTCCCGCAGCAGGATGATGGCAGCGACAGCGGAAAGCAGGAATAGTGCGCAGCCCATCGTTGGAAAGAAATAGCCGAAGGCGTAGCTGATCCTCTCCAGGGCGGTACCGTCCGGCTGGCCGTGCGGCCAGTGGCCGGTGGTGTACTGCTCGTTCAGCTTGCCGAAGCCGTATAGGAAGGCTTTGTAATTCGGGATAGCGTAAGGCGCACCGGCCGCAAAGCCCAGGATAAAAGGTACAGGGAAGACGATCAGGTTCCCAGGCAGGCGCCTGAAGCATGCCACGATATAGTCGCGCACATCGCTATACAGCGAACCCGAATTACCGATGCTGGACTCGGCCAGGAACAGCAGCGGCACCAGCGCCAGCAGGGAAATCTTGGTCGCGACAAGGACGCCAAGAATTGCGGAGGCGAACGCCAGGCGCGCCATTTGCGACAACTTGCTGGTCCACAGTACGCACAGCAGGAGCAGCACCAGCAAGGTGACGAATGCTTCGGGACGCGCATACAGGCCATCCTGGTACAGCAGCGGGTTGACGGCCACCAGCAAGCCTGCGACCACGCCGGTAGCCCGGTTGAAGAGCTGCGTGCCCAAATACGCACTGAGCAGGATGATCCCGATCGCGAACAGGCCGCTCACCAACCGCAGGACTGGCTGCGCTTCGAGCCGCGAATGTGGCGCCAGCCTGTCTTTTGCGGCCAGCACGCCTCCTGAAAGCAGGTTGTATGCCGAGAAGTTGTACTGCGGGTACTTGAAATACTGCGGCAGGTCGGCATCGTTCCAATTGGTATCCAGTGTGCCCTTCTGGGCAACGCGTTCCGCTACCTTGAACGTGATCACTTCATCGGGATGAAAATAGGGGGAGCCGATTGAACTCAGGCGTATGAACCCAATGATGCTTGCGCAAAAGATCAACGACAGCGCTAACACCCTGCGAATAGTCACTAAAAAACTCCTTGGAAAAATTCAATCAGGCACGCGCTTGCGCGATGCCGCCAGCAGGGATAAGGCGCCAATGGCCATCCCCAGCCAGAGTGTCACCAGACGAATAGCGATGGCCAGCGACACCGCCGCCCCATTGCCGACGCCGCGTTCGGTCAGTTGCAATACAAGCGCGGCCTCCATCGCCCCAAGCCCGGCGGGAACCATGCTTGCTGCCCCGAACAGCGTTGCCTGCACAAAGATCAACACGCACACGGCCGGCGGCACGCCGGTCCCGGCGGCATGGCAGAACCAGGCGAACACCAGCGCCTGCGTGCCGTAGGCCAGCATCGCTGCGCTTGAAAAAGCCGTGACACTGGGCAGTTTCCATACGCTGGCCCAGCTTTCAAGGACGGCCTGGCCGCCCTTCACTGGCAGCTTTTGCCAAACGCGCTGTTCCAGCCGCCCCCACCAGGTCGCGCTGAGCGGATGCAGCAGCAGGTAGGCGAAGGCGCGGGTACCGAGCAGCAAGGCGACGAATGCCAGCAGCCAGGCCCAGAAAAATCCCTGGCCAGATAGCAATGAAGCCAGAAAGCCGAGCAGGCACATGCCAAGCACATCGGTGGCCCGGTCCACCAGGAAGGCGGCCAGGCTGTGCGGCGCGCGCACGCCTTGCTGCAACAACAGCGCCGTGCGGAAGGTCTCGCCCGATTTGCCCGGCGTGGCCGTCAGTGCCAGGCCGGAAAGATAGACAGCCAGGTGGTGCACACGTGGCACCTGGTAGCCGAAGCAGCGCAGCACAGCCTCCCAGCGCGCAAAGCGCCAGAGGTATGCCGACGATGCAAGGCCGGCGCCGCCAAGCAAAATGGCCGGGCCCAACGCCGCGAGCGCAGCGGCCGTGTCCTGCCAACCGAACCAGAAAATGGCCCCAAGGTATAACAGGACACCGGCACTGACGAACAGAACGATTGCCCGGATGATGCGCGGGTCGCCAAGAATGGAATGGATGCGCGCAACAGCCCTGCTCATCGGAAGGTCAGGAACTTATGGCCGAAATAGCTGGTCACGACCGGCACCAGCACGCCAGCCAGGTGCGCCAATGCCTCGGCATGCTGGACGATGCCGAGCGACGGCAGGACCCAGCGCGCCAGCAGCAGGCTGATGGCCAGCGTCTGCAGCACGGCCAGCACGTTCACGCCAACGAATTTGCCGACCTGCGCGGCAAGCGCGCCGCCCTGCGCCTTGAACACATGGCCGCGCATCAGCGTGAACGCGACCAGCATGCCCACCAGGTAGGCAAAGAACACCGCTGGAGCGTAATCGAGGAAGGTGCTGAACACGAAGCGCGAGCCGAAGTTGGCACCGGCGGCAATGCCGCCGGCGACCAGGAAGCGCAGGAACTCTTTATTCAGCATGGGCCGCCATCTTCGCCATGTTGCGGCCGAAATCGATACTCTCCGAGATGCCGCGGTCTTCCGGGTAGTAGTACGAGGTATCCGCCACCCACAAGCCCTTCACCGGCAGTGCCACCGGCGGCAGCTTGTCCAGGTAGCCCGGGTCGCAGATCGGCTGCGCATACCGGTAGCGGCTGGCACGCATGTCGAGGAAGTCCTCGTCGCGCAGGGCCGGGTTGATCTTCTTCAGGTAGCTGCGCACCTTGTCGAGGAAGACCTGGTCGGCATCGGCGAATTTCGGATGCTCGCCCGGCATGTAGAACGGCACATAGGTGATGTGCTCGTCGAGCGGGCGCAGGTTGGAATACTCGACCAAGCCCGGGATGTCCATCTCGGGGTCGTTGGTGTTGAGCCAGAAGTTTTCCGTCACCGGCTTGCGCAGCTTGGCAATCACGCACACCACGGCGATGTTCTTCACAGCCTGGAACTTGCCCAGCACTTCAGGCGGCAGGTCCGGCATCACGCGCGGCACGTACGGCAGCGGGATGGTGCTGACCACCTTGTCGAAGGCCTCGAACTGGCCGCCGGCCTCGATGCCGCGCACCTGGCCCTGCTCCATCACCACCTTGCTGGCCGGGGTGGACAGGCGCACTTCGCCGCCATGCTTGACGATGTCGTCGCGCATGGCATTGAGCAGCGTCTCGGAGCCGCCATCCAGATAGCCCAGCTTCTCTTCGAACAGGCTGGCGCGCGAGGTGCCGATGCGGCGGATGCGGCTCCAGATCCAGGCCGCCGACAGGTTGCTGCTGTAGTCGTAGAATTTGTAATCGAACAGGCGGCGCCACAGGACTTCCCAGGCTTCCTCGCCGACCCAGCGACGGATCCAGCCGGTTGCTTCAACATTGTCGAGCGGACGCCACTCTTCGCGCTTGCGCTTGGTAGACAGGAAGGCATGCAGGCCGTAGCGGAACTTGGCAATCGGGCTCAGGCCGCGGAACTTCAGCAGCGCGAGCGGGTTGCCCCAGGGCTGCAGGCGGTTCTGGTACCAGTAGCCCATCTTGGTGGCCACCCAGTGCATCTTCGACTGCAGGCCCAGCTCGTCCAGCACTTGCAAAAAGCCGGTATCGGAGATGCAGTGGAAATGGTAATAGCGCTCGATCGACAGGCCCGAGAAGTCGAAAGCGGCAGCCATGCCGCCGACACGGTCATCGGCCTCGAACACCACCGGATGGTGGCCGTCGCGCGCCAGTTGGTAGGCAACAGCCAGCCCCATAGGACCGGCACCTAAAACAGCAATACGTTGGCCCATGCTTAGAATTCCAGGACAATAGAGTTGTAGCGAGCATCGTTGAACGTCGCTTCGATGGCGGTGTTAAACGGGGTATACGGCACACCGAATTTACCTGGCCAATCAATCACCTCAAATTCATCCTTGGCGGTGAGTGCGGCCAACTGCTGGGTAGTGAACGGCGGCTTTTTGTCGAACAGCGACCAGGTCCACATGAGCGCGTAGAACAGGCTGTAAGGGATCTTCACGATCGGGGTCCTGGCACCGGTGACGCGCTTGATGATGCGGATAATATCGATGTAGTCGATCTTCTCGTGGCCGGAGATATTGAAGACGCCCTGGCCGACACGCTGCTCGAAACAGCTGATGATGATATCGGAGAAGTCGCGTGCCCACAGCGGCTGGCGCATATAGCGGCCATGTCCCGGAATCGGGAATACCGGCACTTTTTTCATGAAGCGCGACAGCCAGCCCAGATGCTTGCGGTCGAACCAGCCAAACATCAGGGTCGGGCGCAGGATCGGGCAAGCGATTCCGCTGTCGAGCACAAGCTTTTCCTGTTCGATCTTGCTGCGCGTATAGAAATCATCGGCCACGGAACACACCACCGACGAACTGATATGGACCAGGTAGGGCTGCTTCGGGCTAGCCTTGATCAGGTCAAGAATGTGCTTGGTCGAATCGATGTTATTGCGCTGGAAGTCCGAGTAATCCAGGCCGCCGATCTGCGCTTGCAGCATCAGCACCACATCGGCACCTTCGAAATGGCTTACCCACTCGCCCGGTTCAGCCAGGTCGGCATATACGCAGGTGATGCCAGGCTGGGCTTTCTTGAGGATCTCCAGGTTGGCACGGTGCTTGTCCAGCACGACAAGATTGGTGTAGCCGCGGTCAATCAATCGGGCCACGAGGTTCTGGCCCACCAGGCCCGCGCCGCCAGGCAGGAGTATTTTTTGATCGAGAGAATTCATAGGCAATCCTGTAGAAAATTTATTGTTGAATAGCGATGGCCGACCATTCGCCCCAGCCGTTGCCCTGATCGGTCAACTTGGCGATGAAGGGCTCCTTCGGCAGCGCCTCGCCGGAGAATTCGAGCAGTGTCCACTCGCGCGACAAAGGCAGGTTCACGGTCCCGAGACCGGCGATTTCCAGGGTCTGCTGTCCCTGCGCCGGACCGGAACGATAAAACAGGCGGTCGCCGCGCTTGACGCGCAAGGCAATGGTGCCGCGGTCGGCATCGGAGCCGATAAAGCTGCCATACACACGCATGCCCGGCACCTGGGTCTTGAAGAAATCCGCACCTTGCCATTCATTACCTTCGAGTACGCTGGCACTGCTCACAGTCGCCCGCTGCGGCGTTGGTTCTTCGCGCGTAATGATATATGGCAATTGCTGCGGTGCTTTGAGGCGCTGCTCGCAGAACGGCCCGGAACGGCCCTCGCCCCGCAGTGTAACGGTCGGGCCGAAGTCCGAGGCGGACAGATAGCCGCGATAGCCCGCGCTGCGTGCCGGCGTCCCCACTGCTGCTGCGACGTCGTTCCGCACCCGGCCGCCTATCGCGTAACCCACTTGCTTGCCGCTGGCATCAAGGAAGCGCACTACTTGCGGCGCCATTTTGCCGGCCGGCTCATACAGCCAGCCTTCGACGCGCAAATAGCGGGCGTCGCCCTCGGCCATATTGGCGATGTCAATGTGCCCCTCGCAAGCAGGCAAGACCTGCTGTGCAAACATGGTGCCCATTTGCGCGCGCGCACCGCGATACGGGTACATGCCAAACACGGAGCGCTGGCTGTCTGCAGCCTTTTCGGAATAGATGATCACGTCCGGGCTGGGATACACATGGCCGATTTCCTGCTGGTCCCTGATGCGCAGCTCGATCGCCAGGGCCCCAGCCGCACGATCGAACATTTCATCGGCACGGGACTGCAAAGCTTGCGACTGGAAGGCCAGCATTGGCAGCAGCAGGAGTCCCAGCGCGCCATACGCCAGGCGGCGGCGCCAACCTTGCAGCGCGAGCAATGTGGGCGCCGACAATATCAGCAGTGCGACCCAGGCCATCAGTGCCGGCGTGGTGTACCGGTGGGACAAGGCCTGGTCCACGCCGAACTTCGCCCGTCCGGCTGCAGTGCCGACGGCCGTACCGCCGATATAGGCAAGGAAGGACAGCAGTGCCAGCTGCAGGCTTGCCTGGCGTGGCGCGCGCAGGGTCTGCCAGGCAACGCGGGTCACAGCAGCAACAAAGAGCATGCCTGCCACCAAAGCGGCAATCTTGCCCAGCTTTCCGCCGCCAAGCGCGTAATTGAATGGACTGCCCAGGTAGGTGAACACATATCGGGCAAAGTGCTCAGGACTTTCCTTGAGCGCCTGCGTCAGCGAACCATGCCCGGCGGGTGACGAGTAGTCGTGGAAATAGGCCCACACGGTCAATACCGCCAACACCAGCAGCACGCCAACGCGCCGCACGCCCTGGCGCGTCAACAGCGCGTAGAGTCCCATCAGCGGCAGGGCAAGGATGCCATTGGCCATTGTGAGCGCACTCAAAATGCCCAGCATGCACGCCAGCGCGAACGCTCCGGCGCCGCGATCGAGCGCGCGGTGCAGGGCATACAGGGCCGTCAGCGGCAGCAGTTGTGCGAGGATGAACTGGCTCTGGAAGCCCCAGGTCAGGTTTTCACTCTGGCTCCAGAAAAATAGGCAGATGACGGTGAATGCGGTCAGTGCGTGCAGCGCGATACTACGCTCGTGGGCAGCGGCATGTTCGCGCAGCATGCGGCAGAACAGCAGCGCGCCCAGCGCAACCAGCAGGTAATTGACCGTCACCAGGAACCAGCCGGCACCGTCAAACCAGCGCAAGTCCGCCCAGAAAAACAGGCGCGACAAGACAATGCGGTGCTCATTATGCTGGTGCCACCAGACAGACCAGTCGCCGCTTGCCACCTGGTCAAGGAGCGGCAGGTAGCTGTCCCACATATCCCAGTACGGCACCGCCGAATAACTGCGGAAGGCGCCGATCAGCGCCAGTGCAATAAACAGGCAGGCCAGGCCATTCAGGCCGTAGCGTTGTACCCGGGGAGATGCCAGGAGGCTGACAATCATATGTCCATCCGGTTGAAAACGAAGCGCGGCAGGTTGGCGATCACCAGCATGATCAACGCCCACTTGCCCGGCGTGTACAGCACCGGCTGGCCCTTGGCTGTCGCCGCGACGATCTGGGCCGCGACGGACTCGACGCTGGCCATGCCGCGCTGTGGCATGTGCGCCGTCATCGGCGTCGCGGTCGGGCCCGGCTTGACCAGCAGCACTTTGACATTGGTGCCGGCCAGGCGGTGCTGCAAGCCTTCCGCGTAGCGCGTGACCAGGCCCTTGGCAGCGCCATAGACGTAATTGGATTTGCGGCCACGCTCGCCGGCCACCGAACCGATGATGGTCAGGGTGCCGCGGTTGACGCGCTGCATATGGCCGGCAAACGCTTCGGCAAACAGGGCCGGCGAGATGCCGTTCACGTCCATTGCCTCGGCCGCCAGCGCCAGGTTGTCCTGGCACGCTTGCTGGTCGGGCAGCGAACCGTGCGCCACCAGCACGATGTCCGGTACGCCGCCGGCGACAATGCCGTCCACCGTGGCGCGGATCTGCTGCGGGTCGCTGAAGTTCGCTTCCATGACCGTGACCTTCGATTGCGGGCTGCGCACGCGCAGGTCAGCCGCCACGGCTTCGGTCTTTTCACGGTTGCGGCCCAGCAGGGTCAGGTCGAGCGCCTGGCCCGCCGCCCACAAGCGGGCGCAGTGTTCAGCCATGGCGGAGGTCGCGCCGACGATTACGATTTTCTTGTTAGCAGACACTTATTTCCCCATCAAGCGGCGCGACATCGCGGAACTGATGCCCGGGTCGCGGTATTGTAAAAATTCGGCAAGGCGCGGATAACCGGCCTCGAACAATGCGCGCGGCATACGCGCGTCTTTGGCCATGTAGATGCGGCCGCCGGCTTCGGCAACGATGGCGTCGAGCCGCTCGAACAGGCGCAGCGTGCGCTCGCCACGGTTCGGGAAATCCAGCGCCAGCGTCACGCCGGGCTGCGGGAAGCTCAGCATGCCCAGCGCTTCGCGTTCGCCGAAAGTCTTCAGCACAGCCAGGAAGGAACCCTCGCCGCTGTCGCTGATCGCCTCCAGCATGGCCTGCACCGCAGCGCGGCCGACGGCACGCGGGACCACGCTCTGGTACTGGTAGAAGCCGGTAGGACCATACATCCGGTTCCACTCGTGCAGGTTATCCAGCGGATAGAAATAGCTCTCGTAATGCGCCACGCCCTTGCCGGCCCGGCTCTTCTGCAAGTTGTAATAGGCGAAGTTGAACGGCGCCAGCGACAGCTTGTTCACCAGCGACACCGGCGGCACGAAAGGCATCGTGCGCGCGCGGGGCACCGGCGCTTCCCTGCCCTCGATGGCGCAATGGTTGGCACGCAGGAAAATGCCGCGCCCGTTACCGGACAAGCAGTCGATCCACGACACCGTATGTTCCCAGTCCGCTTCGGAAGCATCGGACAGCGCGAAGAATTCGTCGAGATTGGTGTACGGCACGGTCTCGGTTTCCAGCCAGGGGCCGGCAACGCGGCGCAACTGGATGTCGGCCGTGCTGATCACGCCGGTCAGGCCCAGCCCGCCTACCGTGGCGGCAAACCATTCCGCGTGTTCGCCCGGGCCGCACAGGATGCGGCTGCCATCGGTACGCAGCAATTCGATGCGGCGCACGTGGTCGCCGAAGGAACCCACTGCGTGATGGTTCTTGCCATGCACATCGTTGGCGATGGCGCCGCCGACGGTGACCAGTTGGGTACCTGGCGTGACCGGCAGCATCCAGCCGCGCGGAATTGCCATGCGCTGGATATCGCGCAGCAGCACGCCAGCCTCGCAGCGCAGCAGGCCTGTTTCCTGGTCGAAGCTGATGAAGCGGTCAAGCCCGGTGGTACGCCACAGTACTCCGCCCGGATTCAGGCAGACGTCGCCATAGCTGCGCCCCATGCCATGTGCCAGGCCCGGCACACCGGCCTGCAGCTGGCGCGCCACTTGCGCGCGCTCCGCCAGCGGCCGCACCTCGTGCTCCCACCGCCCCAGCCGTCCCCAGGAAGAAACCATTACCACGGCCACCCTGCCGCGCCCACTGCCAGGACGGCAGCAAAGCAAACGCCGGCAACCAGGCTGGCTTTATCCTTGACCGCGAAGACCAGCGGGTCATCATGCATGTGGCCGCGATGCGCCTGCATCCACATCCAGCTGACCCAGAACAGCATGACCGGCACCGCGCCCCATACGATCTCTGGCGTGCGGTACAACATCACCACCGCGTCGCTATTCAGGTACAGCGCCAACACCACCAGCGCAGCATTGCCCGCGCTGACGCCCAGCATCTGGATCAGCGGCGCATCCGTCGTGTAGTAGCCGCGGCCATGGGCCTTCTTCTTGCCGTGCAGGACTTGCACTTGCAGCTCCGCATAGCGCTTGACGAAGGCCAGCGACAGGAACAGGAACACGGAGAAGGCCAGCAGCCAGAACGACAACGGCATGCTCAGCGCCGCAGCACCGGCTATGATGCGCAGCGTATACAACAATGCCAACGTCACGCAGTCAACCAGCATCAGCCTCTTGAGGAGCCAGGAATAGGCGCAAGTCAGCAGGAAATAGCCGGTCAGCCAGCCGAAGAAGCTGCCGCCGACCTGCCAGGCCACTGCCGCACTGGCCATCAGCAGCAACGGCGCGCACAGCACGCCCTGCCAGGCGGGCACCTGGCCGCTGGCGAAGGGGCGGTTGCGCTTGCGCGGATGCTGGCGGTCGCTTTCCAGGTCGAGCAAATCATTGGCGATGTAGACCGACGAAGCGCACAGGCTGAAAGCAATGAACGCCAGCAGCAACGGCATCCAGTTCCCTGGATCCATGAATTGGTGGGCAGCGAACAGCGGCACGAACAGCAGCAGGTTCTTCAGCCATTGGTGCACGCGCAGCACGCGGCGCCATGCGGTAAAGCCGGCGCCCGGAGCGGCGAAGGAGCGCTCCACTTCGCAGCATTTGGCAGCGCGCCGGGCCAGCTCGGGCGGCGCGTTGACCACCACGGCGCGGCGCGCGCTGCGCCACACCGGCAGGTCGGCATGCGAGTTGCCGGCATAGTCGTAGCCGGCCTGGCCGAAGCGCTGCACCAGCGCGTCCGCCTTGTTCTTGCCCGCCAGGTTGACCTGGCCGTCGCTGGCCATGACTTCGTCAAACACGCCGAGGTGGTCGGCAATGGCGTTGGCGATCGACTGGTCGGAGGCCGTGCACAAAATCAGCTTGCGGCCATTGCTGCGCTCCTGGCGCAGCCACTCCAGCAAAGCAGTGTTGTACGGCAGCGAGGTCGCATCAAATTCACCGTGTTGCGCCAAGCGGCGCTTCAGCACGGCCTTGCCGCGCGCCAGCAGGAACGGGATGCGCAGCACTTCAACCGGCTTGTCGCGCAAGGTGCGGAGCGCCGACTCGTGCAGCATATCGGTGTGGATCAACGTACCGTCAAGGTCGATGATGAGAGGCAGCATGCTCATTAGATCGTATTTACAAATTAGCGCTCAGCGAAAGTCGCGATAGCGCAGCACGTGGCAGCGCGTCATGAGCGTTGGGTTGGAATAAACTACAGCACTGGCTAACAAGTTGGAACGCGAGGTGGCCAAGCGTAGGAAAAGTCTTCTCCGTCAAGCGTCAGGTTCGGGCTGTACGTTGGATCGTTCAATAAACCATCACCCCAACGTGCTGTCATGTAATCGATCTCGCGCTTGAACCGGGCAATCTTTTCCGGCGAATTCTCTTCTCCACGCGATGCCGACTCGTGGTGATTCATTTCCGCGTAGGGAGTCCAGACGTTGCGATAACCCGCAGCCTGCACCCGCAAGCAGAAGTCGACGTCGTTAAATGCCACGACGAGCTGTTCGTCGAGACCATCCATCTGTTCGAAGACCGAACGCCGCACCAGCAAGCAGGCTGCGGTCACGGCGCTGAAAGACTGGTGCAACACGGCGCGCGCGAAGTAGCCCGCCTGCCCTTTCGGCAGGTATTTGTGCGAATGGCCGGCAATGCCGCCCACGCCGACGACGACGCCGCCATGCTGCAGGCGGCCATCCGGATACCACAGACGCGCGCCAACACAGCCGACGTCTTCACGGCACGCGAACGAGACCATCTCCTCCAACCAATCCGGCGTCAGGATCTCGATGTCATTATTCATGAGGCAGAACAACTCGCCACGCGCCAGGCGGGCAGCGCTATTGTTCAGCGCGGCATAGTTAAAGGGACTGTCATCCCGCACCACTTTGAAGCGCGGCGCCTGCAGGCGGTCGAACAGGGCCTGCGTGGCAGGTTCGACGCTGCCGTTGTCGACGATGATGACCTCGTAATTGGTGTAACTGGTCTTGGCCTCCAGTGAATTGAGGCACATTTCCAGCAGGTCGGCGCGGTCCTTGGTCGGGATGATGATGCTAACCAGCGGCTGTGGTGTCGGGCACGCAAAGCGCACGCGATTCTGCGCCGGTGCTTCCGGAGCCGCTTCCACTTCCGCAGCCACGCCCCGTCGTGCCAGGTGATCGGCTACAGCGCGGCGCCCGGCAATAGCGGCATAGTTCTTTTCTCCGGCGCCCAGCGCGGTGCTGCCCGCGAAGGCACGCCAGTGGTAAAGCACGTGCGGTACATGCATCACTTGCGCAGGTTCAAGCTGTTCAATGACACGCAGTGCCAGGTCGTAGTCCTGCCCACCTTCAAAGCCGATGCGGAAGCCCCCAAGGCTGCGCACCAGTTCCGTGCGGTAAACGCCCAGGTGGCAAATCATGTTCTGCGCCAGCAGCAGTTCGTAATTCAGCTCGGACTTGAAGTACGGATCGTAGCGCCGATTAGTGGCATCAATCTTGTCTTCATCCGAGTAGATCAGTCCCGCCTCAGGATTGCGATTGATGGCCTCCACGATCCAGTACAAAGCATGCTCAGTCAGCAAATCATCATGGTCAAACAATGCGACGAACTCGCCCTGCGCCAGCGCCAGCGCGGAATTGCTCGCCTGCGAAATGTGGCCGTTGGATGCCCTGAAGTCGATTTTGATCCTGCTATCCTGGGCAGCAGCGACTTCCAGCAACGTGCGAATGCGCGGATCCGTCGAAGCGTCGTCGGCTATGCACAGTTCCCAATTGGTATAAAGCTGGCTGCGCACGGAGTCGATCGCTTGGGACAAGAACTCCGGCGGCGCGTTATAGACTGGCATCAGCACCGAGATCAGGGGTTGCAGCGCAAATCCGGCCATCTTGTTGCGCATCGCTTCACGCGACTCGTCGGTCAGGGTTGCGTAGCGCTGCACCCAAGCCTGGTAGTTGTTGCGGTCAAAGCGATCGGAACGAGTCTTGACGACCATCAAGCCGCGCCGCAAGCCGGCTATCCCTTCGCGCTGGAATAACCCATAAGCCATGCTCGCGGTTCGTCCCCAACCACCATAGCGCCGGCTGACGTTTGAAGCGACCTGCCAGGTCCGGCGCACTGTCAGCACAACACCGCCCACGGCACGCCAAGGCCGCGTCAAGCGCCAACTGGACGAGCTTTGCATCTCCAGTACCGCCTTGCTCAAGTCAGCGATATGGCGTTCGCGTTCAAGCAAGACCTGCTGTAATTGAGATACCGCCATCGCGTAGTCGGTCGGGCGGCCTTGCGCACGCCCCACTTTCTCGTAGTGCTCCAAGCCCGAGGCAAACTCATGGTTGCGCACCGCCTCCGCAACATCCGGATTCACCTTCAAATAGATAACTTCATTAAATTCCGAATTCATGAGACCACTTAACTAATAGATGATTACGGGCTGGTCGAAACCCCCCTTATTGCCATACTTGCTCCTACAACAAGTAAATATGGCCCATTTTCACCAATAATTTGCACAATGCAGGAGCGCAATTTATTATTTTAGCATTTGGCCAAACTACATCGCCGCCCAAGCGCCCACAGAAATGCTAAAAAATGCGCGAACGGGTTTGCTTGCATGAGGGGGGCCAATGCCACTTAAACACAACCAGGGATCGTGATGAATTTGACAAGCCGGGCTATAATCTCACGCTCCCCACGGACTCGAGGTAATTGATGCTGTCTCTCTTTCGAAAAAAATCTGTACAACCTTCCCCGTCGGTGGACGCGGGGCATTTGGCGTTAACTGGAGTTGGGAACCCTGCGGATTTTGGAGGGATCGTTCGGATTGAGGTTACCGTTTCACCTGAAGCACTACCGGGATCGAAACTCATTGCCCGTGAGCAGGCCGTTGCCGAGTCGAGCGTTTCCCTTGGCGTAGTCGCCCCCGGCGAGAACCAGTCAGTCGGGGTTCACTTTTGTCTCCTCGAGAATGGGGAACGACAAATTGAACTGGTGCTTGAAGAGCCGAATGGCGCCCAGTCGAAAGTCCTTGCAACTCTGCCAGTCGACAATTTTGGCGACCTGGCGCGCGAAACAGCAAAACTATTGCGGGCAGCGAAGGTACCGACTTTCTTCGTCGGGCCATGCGACTCAAGTGTGTATCCCTACACTGCCCATACTGCGTGGTTCGATCGCCCCGATGCGGGGCAGCACATCGACCAATTGCTTGCGTCCGGAAAGATCACGACGGTTGAGGCTGATCAGCTGCGCTTCTTTGTAGACCAAGGCTACCTGGTCTTCGAGAATCTGATTGACGAGCAACTGATTGATCAGGTGAATGCGGAGATCGATGACGCAATCGCAAAAGGATATCAAGGTTACCAACTTGGTTCAAGCCAGCGCATCGAGCATCTTCATATGCATTATGAAGGAGTAGCAAAGCTTTGGCTTGACCGCCGCCATCGCCGCGTAGCGGACCTTATTTTCGGCGCCCAAGCCCGGCCGTGTCAGACTCTGACCTATGTCTTCGGCAGCCAGCAGGACGCGCACCAAGACACCATCCACCTGACGCCATTCCCGGCCGGCTATATGTGCGGCACCTGGATTGCACTGCAGGACGTCGTTCCGGATAGTGGCGAGCTGATCGTTTATCCAGGCAGCCATCGTGAAAAGCGGGTTCGCCTGTCCGAAACAGGCTGCGCAAAAGTGAATGGCGACTGGTCTGAGTTTGGGCGAACCGTATGTGCCGAATGGGCTGAAATGCTGCCGCGTTACCAGCCATTCGTCTACAGGCCGAAGAAAGGCACAGTGCTTGTGTGGCACGAAAACCTCCTCCATGCGGGCTCCGTTCGCAAAAATGCCTCGCTAGAACGCCGATCGATCGTGATCCATTCGTTCGCTGACGGCGCGGTTGCCTACTATGATTCGACGGGGCTTCTTGGTAGTGCTGTAAAGCGCGAGGCTTTGAACGAAGTAACTTAATATTCCTGAACAGTTAAGAGGCCACCCTTGAGGGTGGCCTTTTTTATTGCGTGGCTACCCTGGAATCTGCTGGCGGGAGGGACAGCGGGACCATTGCGCCCCCCTGCGAGCCCTCTCCGCACAGCGCCTCAAAAATTGACGCGCTCTAATTCCACTACCAACGGCATTTTCCGCACCTGCGTATGAATGGAACCGATATATTCACCGAGCATGCCGATAAAGAACGCTTGGATTGCACCAAAGAAAAAAATACCAATCAGCAAAGGCGCCGTACCCAATTGGAAAGAATCCCAAAAACACAGCTTGGCGATGAAAAATCCTATCGCTACCATCAGGCTTAGGAATGCCAGCAGAAACCCTCCCATGGCCATCAGCCGTAAAGGTATCTTGGAATGATTGGTGATGCCCAGCATCGCAATATCATACAAGGTGTAAAAGTTATTCTTAGTGATGCCTCGCTGGCGCCGTGGTTGTTTGAACGGGACTGTGGCAATAGGGAAGCCAATCTCGCACAGCAAGCCGCGAAAATAGGGGTAAGAATCATCAATTTTGCGCAAGATATCGAGCACTGCGCGGTCAAACATACCAGCGCCAGTCGCGTTCTGCACCAGTTGCACTTCCGAGATGCGAGTAATGAACCGGTAGTACGTCTTACGTAAGAAAAACATAAGGGACGACTCTTCACTCTCCGGTTTAACCGCCAACACCGTTTTGTAGCCTGCCTCCCACTTCTTGATGAACTCCGCGATCATCTCGGGAGGATCTTGCAAGTCCGATGCGATCAACACACAGGCGTCCCCATTGGCCTGCAAAATTGCATGGTAGGGCGACTTGATGTGGCCGAAGTTGCGGGCATTAACAATGATCTTAACGCGCTTATCGCGCGCAGCAAGTTCTTTGAGTTTGACCAGTGTGCCATCGGTCGAAGCATTATCGATACAAATGTGCTCATAATCGTAGGGCTGCGTTGCCATTACAGCTGCGATACGCTGGTACAACTCATCGATGTTATCTTCTTCGTTATAGCAAGGAGTTACTATGCTGATCAATTTTTTGTCCGACATCACATCAACCTTTTTTATATACCCAATGATTCATCAACATCCAGCCCAGAAGGACGCTGAATGGAATACAGCATACCTGTCCCAGATAGGGGCCCAGAGCCCAGCAGTCAGTGAAAATGTGCAGCAGGCCTGCATTGACCACATAGATCAACGCATATGCCAGCAGAAATTTACCAAAGACCTGTCCGTTCATATGGCCGTCGAACACCATACGGCCGAAACTAAAATAGTTAAATATTACGCCCAAGATCGTGGCAAACAACAGGGCCGTCAGATACGGTAAGCCAAGCAGAAGCAGCACGGCATACACGACGTAGCCAAACACCGTGTTCAGCACCCCTGTACCGACAAAGCGCAGCAACTTCACCGCGACGCTCGCGTTAGCCAGCATTAGGACCTTCCAGAAAATCGCGGATTCGCCGCTCGACGGCGGAACGATCAAGCCCGTGTTCGCGTAAGAGGTATTCATAGCTGCCGCAATGCTGGGAAAAGCGATCGGACACACCGATCCGTAATACCCGGGTCGGAGCACGTTCAGCGGCGATTTCGGCAACCAGAGAGCCCAAGCCGCCGAGGACCGAATGCTCTTCCAGCGCGACCACGACGCGGTGCGCCCGGCACAATGCCGCAACTTGGTCGACGTCGACCGGTTTAATGAACGGTACACTCCATACGGCGGCCTCAGGATAACTGTCGCGCGCAATGTCGAGAGCAGTTCGCACCATCGCCCCTGTCGCGATAAAGGCCAAGTCGCGACTCGTCCCTGGCCTGGCCGCCAACAATTGGCCAGCGCGGGCTTGGAGCGCGGCGCTATGCACGTCGCCCCGGTCCGATTTCCCCATACGGAAATAGACCGAGCTGTTGGCACGGTAGGCCAACTCCATGCAGTGGGCCACTTCAAAGCGATCCGCCGGGGAATAGACTGCTAGATCGGGTATCACGCGCGTACACGCGATATCTTCAGTTGACTGGTGACTAGTACCCAGATGGCTGTAAACAAAACCGGCGCCATCCCCGATCAAGACTACTGGCAGGCCGTCATGCGCAATATCAAGTTTGATCTGCTCAACGACTCGAACTGGAATGAACGCACTAAGGCCGTAAACGAATGGCCGAAAACCGGCACGTGCCAGTCCCGCCGCCATACCGACCATGTTTTGCTCGGCAATGCCTGCATTGATGTACTGGGCCGGACACTCTCTGCGGAAATCGTCGAATAGCGCATAGCCATGGTCGCCAGTCAGCAACAGAACGTTTGGATCTGCCTTGGCGAGTCGCACCAACGCATCAGAGAAGGCCGCTCTCACGCCACAACTCCATCAACAGCGGCCAATGCCTGAGCGTACGTGTCCGCGTTGAGCCGCGTATAGTGCCACATATTGTTATTTTCCATGAACGGCACTCCTTTGCCTTTAACAGTCTTTGCAATCAATGCCTTGGGCGCGCTGATTTCGCTAGACCAAAGTTGGCTGATGGCAGCATGCAGCGCAGCTTCATCATGACCATCAACACTGACGACCTCGAAACCGAAGCTCTCGAATTTCGCCTGGAGCGAGCCCATGTCGAGTACCTCGCTGGTCTTGCCCATTGCTTGATAACCGTTTTCATCGACGATCACCATGAAGTTGGACAACTGGTGATGAGCCAGGAACATTGCCCCTTCCCAAATCGGCCCCTCATTAAGTTCACCGTCCCCTACCACGGCATAGGTCTTCTGGTCCGTGCCGCGCAGCTTGGCCGCCAGCGCCAATCCTGCCCCTACCGAAAATCCATGGCCAAGCGAACCGGATGTCACCTCGAGGCCTGGCACCCGCGAATCAGACAACCCCTTCAACTCACTGCCATCGGTAAAATAGCCGGTGATCGCACCTTCCGTCAGCCAGCCCAGTTCACGCATACACGCGTACTGTGCCATGACACCATGGCCTTTGCTGAGCACGAGATAGTCGCGCCCTTCAGCGCGCGGCTGCCCGCCCGGATAACGTAGATGCCGGCGGTAGAGCACCGCCAGGATTTCAATGATAGAAAAGGCGCAGCCGATGTGTACAGTGGAGCCGGCGTAAGCCATTTCCAAGACGGTGCGGCGCAGCCGCTTTGAATTAAAGTCAGGCATGGTTATGTTCCCTAGCACGCTGGCCAGACCAGGCAATGGTCTTCTCCAGCGCAGTTAGCAGATCCGTGAATTCGGCTAGGCCCAAAGCGGCCCTCGCCTTAGCTGTGGAGGGAACGTAACGCTGTGGCAAACTGCCCGGTTCCGCGCGTTGCGCAAAAAGAACAGGGATCTCGCCAGGCATTTGAGCAGCGATATGCTTAGCGAGCTCACCAATGGAAACAGCATGTTCCGACCCTACGTTATAGCTCTGGCCACTTGCGCCACGGACAAGTATTGTCAGCAGCCAAACCGTCAAGTCTGCGCCATACAAATATGAACGGCAGGCCGTACCATCACCGCGCACGGCAATTGGACGGGTTGCCATGGCATCGGCAATGAAATTGCCGGCCGCAAATTGCGCATTCAATGGCAAGTACGGCCCCAGCAGCGCGAAAATGCGGGCTGACGTCGCGGCCAAGCCATGTTTTGCAGCATGCTCAAACATGTAGGCTTCAGCAGCACGCTTGCCGCGTCCGTAGACGTCGTCTTCACCCGGCAATGCAGGGTCATCGTCCTGCCGGTGGCTTACCAGCGGGTCCTGGCGCCCATACACCGCCCCAGAACTGGTCAGCATATAACGCCGTGCCCCACAACGTTCGGCCAGCGACAAGGTTTGCTTAGCGCCGTCAACAATGTGCTGATACACCACAGCGGCGGACTGGTCCTGACGCACCACGTCGGTTGCGGCATGAACGATACTGTCATATGGACCATCCAATGCCGATAAATCACTGACCTGACCTTCAATTAAGGTCACCGCAGCATGGCCGGCCAAATGCGGCGCCTTGGCTCGGAACGCTGCGGCATTGCGCGTCAATACCGTCAGTTCCAAGCCCAGCGACATTTCTTGCTCCGCCCACAGCAACGCCTCCAGCAGCCAGCAGCCAACAAAGCCAGTGCCGCCTGTGATGAATATGCGTTCTCCGCGCAATAGCTCCCATACTTCTGCACCACAGCGCTCGAGGATCAGCGCCAGGTCGTCTGATGCAACGCCGGGCCGATAAGCATTGGCGATTTCAGTCAAAATTGACACCGAAAAACGCTTCCAGTTTGTCGACAGTGAAGTCCAGCATTTCACGCGTCAGTCCAGGGAATACGCCAATCCAGAAGGTATCATTCATGACGCGATCGGAATTGGTCAGTTCGCCCGAGATGCGGAAATTACGACCTTGCATGTACGGTTGGCGTACCAGGTTGCCGGCAAACAGCAGACGCGTACCAATCTTATGTTGGTCCAGGTAGGTCAGCAGGTCGACACGGGTCGTATTCGCTTCGGGCTTCAAAGTGAGAGGGAAGCCGAACCACGACGGATCAGAGTTTGGGGTTGCTTCCGGCAGTATCAAAAATTCCGCGCAGCTCGCCAGACGCTCCTTCAGATACGCGAAGTTCGCCTTGCGCGCTGCGATGAAATCGTCTACACGGTCGAGCTGAGCAACGCCGCAGGCAGCCTGCATGTCGGTGATCTTGAGGTTATAGCCCAAGTGACTGTATGTGTACTTGTGATCATAGCCGGGTGGCAGCGTGCCAAAGCATTGGCAGAAACGCTTACCGCAAGTGTTATCCTTGCCTGGTGCGCAGTAGCAGTCGCGCCCCCAATCGCGGAAGGACTCGGCGATCATTTTCAACTCAGGATTGTTTGTAAACACCGCACCACCCTCCCCCATAGTGATATGGTGGGCCGGATAGAAGCTGATCGTGCCAATATCACCAAAGGTACCGACCAGCTTGCCGTTATACGTTGCGCCCAGCGCGTCGCAGCAGTCCTCGATCAACCACAGGTTATACTTCTTGCACAGGGCGACAATGGTTTCGAGGTTATACGGGTTACCCAGCGTATGGGCCAGCATGATGGCCTTGGTCTTGTCGGTAATGGCCGCCTCGATGAGCGTGGCGTCGATATTGTAAGTGCCCAGTTCGACGTCGACGAATACCGGTACCGCACCGAACTGCAGGATTGGGTTGACAGTGGTTGGGAAACCGGCTGCAACGCCAATCACTTCGTCGCCAGGCTTAATGGCGCGTGCGCCCAGCTTAGGCGAAGTCAGTGTATTGAAAGCGACCAGATTAGCCGACGAGCCGGAATTAACAGTAATCAGGAATTCCACGCCGAGGTATTTGGCAAGACGGGCTTCGAACTGATCATTGAAACGACCGGTGGTAAGCCATGCATCGAGCGATGCCTCGACCATCATCTGCATTTCTGGGGCACCAACAACTTTGCCGGCCGGCGGAATCACGGTTGATCCCGGTTCGAAGGGACGCGGCACGCTGGCCAAGGCGCCATATTCTGCCACCAGGGCAGCGATCTCTTGGCGCAGTTGTTGTGGAGTTTTTTGAGTATTCATATTGCGTGATTTGGTTAAGTATTCGGAACTACGTTATTTTGATATGCATGAATTTGCGCCAGTGTCGCTGCGCGCACATCGGCGCCGCTTTTGCGTTGCCGAGACCAGTCCACGATCATGCGCAGTGCCGGTTCCAGGCGCAGCGTCGGCTGCCATCCGAGCCGAGCACGCGCCTTGGATACATCCAGCTTCAGGTAGGTCGCTTCATGTGGGTGATCGCCAGCATCAACCTGCGAGTGTGCCCCGTCGCCCCAGAGCTTAGTCATGGTTTCAACGATCCAGCCAACGGGCATCGCGTCCTGTTCATTGGGGCCAAAGTTCCAACCTTCGGCATATTCCGCACCGTGCCGATACAAGCATTCAGCCAGCATCAGATAGCCACGCAACGGCTCTAGGACGTGTTGCCATGGGCGCACCGCATTGGGATTACGAATTTGCACCACGCGACCTTGCTCGAAAGCCGCCAGAATGTCGGGAATAAGTCGGTCCCGCGCCCAGTCGCCTCCGCCGATAACATTGCCTGCTCGCGCGCTGGCAATCGCCACGCCGTGGCGTGCGTAATCGTTCGCGTTAAAGAACGACTGTCGGTAGGCCGAGGTCACGAGTTCAGCACAGCCTTTGCTGCTGCTATAAGGATCATACCCTCCCATCGGCTCGTTCTCGCGGTAAGCCCAGACCCATTCACGATTCTCGTAACACTTGTCAGTAGTGATGTTGACCACCGCCTTTACGCCAGACGCCAAGCGCACTGCCTCGAGCAGGTTAACAGTGCCCATGACATTTGTGGCATAGGTCTCGACAGGCTCGGAATACGAATAACGCACAAGTGGCTGGGCCGCCATGTGAAATACGATTTCGGGACGATGTTCAGCCACAACTGCTCGCACCGCAGCCAGGTCGCGAATATCGCCGATCACGCTGTTCATACCGGCCGCGACGTCCGCTTCTTCGAACAAGCTTGGGCTGGTAGGAGGCGCTAGAGCGTAACCCACCACTTGAGCCCCCATGGACTGCAGCCACAGCGCCATCCAGCTCCCTTTAAATCCGGTATGCCCGGTCAGCAAAACCCGTTTGCCGCGCCAAAATTCAGAATTCACGACCACACCTTCCACGGAGCTGCGCCTGATTGCCACAGTTCTTCCAGATAGGTCTTGTCTCGTAAAGTATCCATCGGTTGCCAGAAGCCTTGATGGGGGTACGCTGCAAGTTGACCTTCGCGAGCGAGACGCTCGAGGGGCTCGCGCTCCCATATCGTCTTGTCGTCGCTCAAGTAATCGAGCACAGCAGGGGAAAGCACGAAAAAGCCGCCGTTGATCAAGCCCCCGTCGCCCTTGGGTTTTTCGACGAAGCTGGCAACTTTGTCGCCGCGCAGGTCGAGTGCGCCGAACCGTCCTGGTGGCACCGTCGCGGTAAGAGTCGCCTTGAGGCCCTGAGCATGGTGGAAAGCGATCAGCGCACCGATGTCAACATCGGACACGCCATCGCCGTAGGTCAAACAAAATGCAGATTCGTTCTTGACATAGTCAGCCACCCGCCGCAGACGTCCTCCGGTCATGGTTTCCTCGCCGGTATCGACAAGCGTCACCTTCCACGGTTCAGCGTAACGCTGATGTACTTCCATTTGGTTGCGCGTCATATCGAACGTCACATCCGAAGTGTGCAGAAAGTAATTGGCAAAGTATTCCTTGATTACGTATCCCTTGTAACCACAGCAGATCACGAACTCGTTGATGCCGTATGCCGAATAGGTCTTCATGATATGCCAGAGAATAGGCTTACCGCCAATTTCGACCATCGGTTTCGGCTTGACCTGGGTCTCCTCAGAAATACGCGTACCTAACCCGCCCGCCAAAATTACTGCTTTCATGTTCGCCCTTTCAAAAAATCCAGAATAAACCCGGCTACAACGAGGCACGCCACCGTGGTCGTATAAAACAACAACCGGGCATCAGCAGCGTTACCAAACACCACTAGTCCGCCGAAATAAAACAGCCCAGACAGAAACACTGCCGTATGTGCCGGCGTTGCAGCTCGTTTCAAAATCAGGACCACAAATGCAGCTAGCGCCAGCAGGTAAATGAACCAGGGTCTGAAAATCGTCCAAGACGATTTCTGTATCAAGTAAGCTACTGCGCGGTCGCGCCATGGGGAATCAGCCAAACGATACCCGTACTCGTTGTCGTCGATTGCCGGTGCGGTAAGGATGAATTGCTGCCCGGCGTTTGCGCCAGTCATATATTTCGTTAACTCATACTTATTACTCAGGAAGCAAAACGGATGTCGTAATGCTGTGCCTCGCCAAATCGCATCGATGCCAGGCGCCTTTTTGTAGTCGATCTGGTCGAGCAGGCCTTTTGATAAATTGATGTGGCGAGCATCGTACAGCTTCGCAATTTGTGCCACTGTCAGGTCCGGTGCTGTCTCAGCAAACAGGTTCTCGCCCGCGCATACGCTGGCGCCAGCGATATCCAAGGCGCGTACAGTACGAATGAACTCGCCCGAACTGCTCGCCATCGGTATTACTCCAGGCAGTGAGTAGTTATCGAGAAATACTTTAGTATTGAAGACGCCAGCTATCGCGAGCCCCCCAAGCAGCGTTGCAATTTTGCCCGCGCGAAGCCCCTCATTGCCGCATTCGCGGCACGACACGACCCATGCAAGATAAAAGATCAAAGGTACTGCACCTGTAATTGCATTGTGTCTGCAGCATGTGCCAACAAACAAAGCCAGCAACGCCAGAAGTGCGGCCAACCTGAATACAAATTTGTTTTGGACCCGTTGCATCGCCAATGTCAAGGCAAAGCCGGCAAGTAGAAACGCTGCCGTCAGAACATCTTTCCAAATCACTGCCAAGGTGCCTAAAATGACTGGGACGCTTATATACAGGCAAAGGAACACGGTTGCGCCCCAAAGGCTGCGGCCAAAGACGTACACGCAGAAGAACAGTGCAAGAAACAGCAAATACAGCTGCGAGAAGTGCATGGCTGCAGGATCCGGGCTGATCCAGTCGACTACGCGCCAGACATAGCTCACCATGGGCGGCCACATCGAGTCAGTGACCCCACGCCTCGCCGAATACAAGGCATGCAAAGTGTCATACGACATAAAGCCCGGGTAGAACAATGCAGCTACCGCTCCCGACAGCAACAAAGGGATTCCTAACAACGTTAACAGCGAACCGGTGCGGCGCGCGAACAAACCGGGGCGCCAGCGCACAACACGCAATAACACAGCCGCCAGACCGGCGGCAAGCAACGCGATTGTGCCTCCTTGCAGCCATAGCGATGGCGTACCAATTTGCAATTCAAGCGCAGGGTCGTTACCGTTGGAACGGACCAGCACGCCATCGCCATTCAGGCCCAGCAGTGCCACCATCTGGACTGGCTTTGCCACGGCCAGCAACTCTGGCGGCAGCCAGGTGCGAGTGCCGAACATCGAACGTACTTCAATCCTCTCAATCGTCATGTCGCCCGGCTGGTTGCCAGGATCCAGGCGTAGATGGCTGAAATAGCGTGCCTGAATTGGAATGTCAAAGCGGCTGGAAGCGGCTGCCCTGATCAGAGGCGAGCGCCAGCTTACCTCCTCGATATATCCTGAGCTCGTAGGGAGAAAGACCTGGGCGAAATCGGTACTTGAAGGCTTCAGGTACAGTGTCAGGTGATCGGGCACCGCCAGCCGAATGCCAAATAGAAATATGGCACTCAACAAAAATAACAAACCGTAGGCGGCCCGGTCGCGCAAAACTATTGCGCGTATCGTCGTCAAATTCATGCCGTCGTCATCGCCTCATCAGTACTGTTCAGGAGTAATTGCGGATTCGATTCCACAGCCCCGCAACGCCCTCGTGCTTCACCACACGAGCCGACACGCGCAGTACTTGCAAACCACGCGACGGCGAGAGAATACCCTTGAAGATTTGACCAATCACAGTGCGCTGATAGACCACCTGCGGCGACGCCACTGCAGCATCTGCGGCCTGCGCAGCGGCCTGGGCAGCCTGCTCTGCTTTCCACCAGCTCAGGAAGCTCGGCTCAGCGACGCTGTACGGCTGAGGGAACGCCTGGCGCAAATCCCCCCTGAGTTGGTACAGCCGGCGCGCCTGCAATGGAATCGCTTCGCCGTTTTCAAAGTGCGCATAATGCCAGCCCTGGTACTGCGGTGCGCCATGGCCTTCATTGCGCAGGTCGGCGCCATAGCCCTCCCACAGGTCGAATGCCAGTTGCTGGTTTGCGGCATACTGCTTGAGCATGCCCATGCCATTGCCGTTGTCGTAACTCGTAAAGTGATAGAAACGCAATGGCACCCCGGCCACCAATAAGGTGCCGTGCTCATCTTGCGACAGCGGGCGATGGGCAATATTCCAGGTCGCGACGTTGCAGCCGCGATCGCGGATAATCCCAAGCTTGCTGTAAAACGCCGGTGCCAGGTCGCACCAGCGCTGGTCGGTGAACAAGCCACCAGGAATGTCATCGCGACAGAAATGATACAGGCGGTCTGCCCACCAGTTGATGAAACTCAGCCCCTGGCCCGAGGTGCGTGCAGCGAAGAATCCCAGGTTATAGACGCCGTGCTTGAGCGCTGAAATCTCATTGTCCATGATCGCATGCAGCGTACTTTCTGCATCGAGCAAGTGCGGCGTCAGCAAGATTTCGTGCTCATCGAGGCCATCCTCGATCGATGCCAGGGAGTTGAAGACCTTGATGTCCGGATCCAGATACATGATCTTGTCGACCCCTGGCCGTTGCGCCAGCAACGCTGCTGCCGGTCCTTTGACGGCGGTGCACAACTCGACAACGGCGTGACCAAAGGCCCAGCTGCGCCAATCGGGAATGCCCAACTGATCAATGTTAAGCACCTCATCAAACGGCTCCTGCTGCAGATCGAAGCCATCTGGCAACTCGTCAGAGAACAGCAGGACAAATGTCCAGTTCGGATGGAAGCGCTTGACCGATTTAGCAAGCACCCTTGCCTTCGGCAAATAGCTCTTGGTAATTGAGGTATAGACCAGCATTATTTCTTCATCTCCTGTGCAGCTTTAAGGCATGACTCCATGGCCGCGAACATTGTCTGCGGCGAGGCCCCAAGCGGAATTACTTTTCCTAAAACATAATCTTTAAGGCGGTTGCTTTGTGCGCCGATGTCGAAGGCGACAATGGGCAAACCCATTTCCATTGCCTCGGAGATGGTATAGCTGAATGTCTCCGGCACAATTGTGGCCATGAAGATTACATTAATGCCCAATCTTTCGACAATGTCGGGCAAATCATCTGTGGCATAACTACCAATGACAGTCACCTTGTCCGACAGCGGCGTATAGCTTTGTCCGACGACCGTCAGCGGTACCTCTAGTTGCTGCTCTTCAATGTATTCCTGCAGCGCAACCACCGCGTTGCCGCCCTTCAGGTGCGACAGCGTTCCCAACACCCCGATATGCAGCGGCCCACTAATACTGACCGGACGCGCCGCAGTGAAATACGCGCTGCTATGCGGTACCACGCGCACCTTGCTGTCGTCGAAGCTGAAATCCTTGCGCAGGATAGGGACCGACGAAGCATCGAAGAAGGTAATTGTGGTCGCCGCATCGAACAAGTCGGCAAATGGCTTGCGCCAAGCCTTGATCTCGCTTGGACGATTTTCAATAGGGAACCAGCTATGGTACCACGCATTATTGACTTTGAGACAAGATCGGCAGACGTCGGGGTCAGCTGGGACACCGCAATACTTCTGCTCGAAGTCCGACAAATGTGGCGAGGGGCACAAAGCGAGGAAATCATGCACCTTGAAGTCAAGGGTTGCCCCGGTGTTGCGCGCCAGGTTGGCGATCGCGCTGCAGGCTGCCGCCACATCCATGTAGCCATACACGGAATTGACGACAATACTCCGCGTACCGACTGCCTGAATCAGGTCCATTACTTGTTCCAGCGAAGCGGCGACAAACAGGCTGGTATGCTCGCCGTCGACCCACTGGATAAACCACTGCGCTTCATAACAGTAGACACGTAGCACCATCTCGCCGCCGGCCACCATCGAGCGAATAATCTCGCGGCTGTAGGAGTTACTGCCGCCGCCGCCGTTGTGGTCGAAAATGATTGCCGGGTGGCGCAGGCTGCCATCTGCCAGGAATGCATACAGTCTGCCGGCCGATGGCACTAACGCTGCTGAAGCCGCAACGCCGCCGGTCACTGACAGCGGTTCTCCGACGGCGGGCATCTGGGGGAAAACAAAGCGTGGGATAGCAGCTGCGTCATCGAACTGGGAACCCCGCACGCGCTGCGCCATGCCGCGCAATGGCCGCGTGAGACGCCAGGACCTTGAAGCATAGACGCCTCGCAGCCGCGACTCAAGATCGGCGATGTGCGCCTGGGCGCCCGCCTCGGTGACGGCAATGTGCGCCTGCATTACTGCCAATTGTGCAGTTGCCTGTTCCAGGCGGTCGCTCTGCAGTGAGACCTGGGCGTCAAAGCGAACAGCCGCGCGCAGCATCGCTTGATGCACGAATTCTTGCTGCGCAACGACTTCGCGCAAACACTTCAATTCTGCATCACGCTGCCGCAAGACCTCTTTATGCAAGGAATCAGCACGTGCGCCGGCTTCTCGCAACGCGTGCAACTCGGCCTCGCGCTGCCGCATCATGTCCTCATGCACCGCATCGTCATACACGCTGACTTCCCGCAAAGTCTGCAACTCAGCTTCGCGCTGGCGCATCAAGTCCTCGTGAAGAGCCTCGTCGTACAAGCTGGCCTCGCGCAGGGTCTTCAACTCCAGGCCACTTTGCCGCACCAGTTCCTCCAGCGCGGTGAATTCGTCATGGCCTCGTGCGAGCATTTGCCCTGCACCGCCAAGCTCGGCCTGAAGCTCGCTTGCCAGCGGCGATGGGAACCGGGTCCCCATCAGTGCAGCGACTGAGGTTTGCTGCAGGATCTCCGGCACATACTGCGGCTTGAACAACATGGCCAGCGCCAGGTCGTCGACACGCGTCACGGCAAATACGGGATGTTCGCCCAGCTTATCGAGGCTCTGCTGTGCACTTTCCGATGGGAGCAATAACAGCGCCAGCTCTTTGCCATCGCCCCATACATTCTCCGACTGGCCATTGAAGTTGGCCGGATTGAAGGCCGGTGCCAGGTAGCCGTGCATCTCATAGCCGTTTGCGCGGCAAAATGCGAGGAGTTCAGCGCCGCCTTCCAAGTCGTTACATTCGCAAAACACAACCGGACGGCAGCGGGCAATCGTCGCCGCGGCGCCAGCCAGAACGCGGGCTTCCATACCTTCGACATCGAGCTTGATCAAGTCCACGCGTTCCGGTGCCAGGCTGTCGAGCGTGACGACGCCGGTCTGGTAACTGGCAGTGCCTGGGGTCGTTGCCGCGCCTTCCAGGGCCAAGCCGCCAAAATTGCTGCCGTCGTCCAGGTCGAGGGCCTCGAGCGTCAGCTCAAACGCCTTTTCGGCCAACCCGAGATTGTGAACCGTCACATTGCCGTACCCGTTCAGGGCGACGTTTGCGGAGAGAACGTTGAAGATCTCGCGGCGCGGTTCGAACGAGGTCACCGTGCCTTGGCTGCCACAAAAACTGGCGAAGGCCAAAGTGTGGGTGCCGATGAAGGCGCCAACGTCGAGCACGCTCATGCCCGGCACAATCAGTGCCTTCAGCAGCAGCAATTCGTCATCCGCCCATTCGCCGTACAGCTTCAGGGACTTCGAGACTACCGCGTCGGATTCGATGACATGCATGCGCCCGTATTTCGTTACAACAATTCCCATCCTTACTCCAAATTCAGGCTTGTCACCTGCATGCTCATAGTTAAATCCTGCAGGCCACAGATGCCATGCACCAGCCGGCTCTTCAAACTGTGCAGGGAGAGCACGTCGTTGATCCAATGGTGTTGGACGTGGTCGTCCCCAGCCCCCTCGGCCACTGCGACGTTCATCGAATACTCGCCCTGGATCAGGATCGGCATGCGGAACGAAAAGCGCACCACAATGGTGTCGCCTGGGCCGAGCGCTGGCGCCCGGTTGCGGAATCCCTGGTCCGTGCCTTCCGCGAAGACGAACTGCCCGAGGCGGTCTTTCAGCATGAAGCCGAACGCAGGATAGGAAATTGCCTGCCCCGCCCGGGCCTTGATGCAGAAGGCGACCGGCGTCCCGCCGTCCACCATGGACAGGCGCGCCTGCGCAGCGTCTTCAAACCAGGCATCGAGGATGCTGACGCCACCTTTGCCGAAAGACTCTGCATTTTCCCGGAACGGCGTGATGCGGATCAGGTTCTCGACCTGTGCCTCGCTCTCGATCAGCACCGGCGCCCCATCCTTTCCTGGTGCCGGCGGCGCCTGCGCTTCCAGCGCAGGCGCCGCGGGATCGCGTTCCGCGTACACGTTTTCGATATATTTGCGGCAGATCTCGTCAGTCTTGCCAATCAACGGCAATTGGCCGCGCACCAGCAACACTGCCTTGTCGCACAGGCTCACCACGGCGCCGGTATCGTGGCTGACAAACACCACGGTGCCGCCGCGTTCTTGCAGGCCGCGCAGGTAGCGCATGCACTTTTGTTGAAAGAACACGTCGCCGACCGCCAGGGCTTCATCGATGACGAGGATGTCGGCGTCGACGTGGGCAATCACCGCAAACGCCAGGCGCACATACATGCCGCTGGAATAAGTTTTCACCGGTTGATTGATGAAATCGCCGATATCGGCAAATTCCACAATGGCATCAAAGCGCGCATCGACCTCTTCACGGCTCAGGCCAAGTACCGTCGCGTTCAGGTAGACGTTTTCACGGCCGGTGAATTCGGGGTTGAAACCGGAGCCCAGTTCGAGCAGCGCGGCCACGCGTCCGTTGGTCTGGACGCTGCCCTCGGTCGGATTGAGGGTGCCGCAGATGATCTGCAGCAGCGTCGACTTGCCGCCGCCGTTACGGCCGATAATGCCGACGGTTTCCCCTTTCTTGACCTCGAAGGAAACATTCTTGAGCGCCCAGAATTCCTTGAAGTACTGGCGCATCGGTTGCCCTGTCAGGCCTTGCAGGCGCGGCAGCAGGAATTGCTTCAGGCGGTCGCGCGGCTTGTCATAGACTTCAAAGCGCTTGCCCAGATTGCTCACGCGAATTGCGAGTTCGTTAGAGGACATCAGCGAAACCCTTGCGTGTTTTCTGGAACCATGCAAAACCCAGCCAGGCGCAACCGGCCGCCACCAGGGTATAGCTTGCCAGGCCCGACCAGTCTGGCAGGTGCCCCCAGATCAAGGCATCGCGGGCCTGCTCGATAATAAAGGTCAAGGGATTGGCCATCATCAAGCCGCGGAAACGTTCCGGGATTGCTGTGACAGGATAAAAGACCGGCGACAGGAAAGTCAGCACCGTGGTAATGATCGTCACGAACTGGCCGACGTCGCGCAGGAAAACGCCCAGCGAAGCCAAGATCCACGCCAGGCCAAGCGTCAGCAGGCAGAGCGGCAACAGGATAATCGGCACAAATACTACGGTCCACGGCAGGTAACCGTTGAACAGCCCGAAAGCCGCCAGAAGCACCGACAAACTGATCAGGCTATGGAAACAGGCCGCCCCCAGCGCGATCACCGGCAATATCTCCAGCGGGAACACTACTTTTTTGACGTAATTCACGTTCCCCAGGATCAGCCCGGGCGCGCGGTTGACCAGCTCGCTGAACAAGCTGAGCACGATCATGCCAACAAACAGGACCAAGGCAAACTGCGTCTTGCTCTCATTGCCATCCATGGCCCCCCAGCGGGCTTTAAACACCTCGGAGAAAACGAAGGTGTACACCACCAGCATCAGGACGGGATTGAAGAACGACCAGGTCAGACCGAAAGCCGAGCCCTTGTAGCGGCCGATGACTTCACGCCGTGTCATCTGCAGGATGAGCTGGCGGTTCCGCCACAGGCTCGAGCCCAGCGTCATTAAGGAGACCGAATGCGCAGCGTGCGGGTTGATAGTTATGGAATCACGACTCACGCAAAATGCTCCGCCTCAGCCAGCGACTTGGCCTGCTGGTCTTTGCCCGACAGCTGTGGCGCCTCGGTCATCGGCCAGGCAATGTTGACGGTGGAGTCGTTCCAAGCCAGGCTGCGCTCGTACTCGGGGAACCAGTAGTCAGTCGTCTTGTAGAGGAACTCGGCGCTTTCGGACAGCACGACAAAGCCGTGCGCGAAGCCTTCCGGAATCCATAATTGGCGTTTGTTTTCGGCGCTCAGGATTTCACCAACCCATTGGCCGAAGGTTGGCGAGCTCTTGCGAAGGTCAACCGCCACGTCGAAGACGGTACCGGACACGACACGCACCAGCTTGCCCTGCGCACGCTGGATCTGGTAGTGCAGGCCGCGCAGCACGCCCTTGACCGAGCGCGAATGATTATCCTGCACGAAACTGACGCTGCGGCCGAGCGCCTCTTCAAAGCGGGCCTGGTTGAAGCTCTCGAAGAAGAAACCGCGTTCGTCGCCAAATACTTTCGGCTCGATCAGCAAGACGTCGGGGATGTTCAAGCGGGTAACGTTCATTAATACACCTTCTCGTCCAGGATGCGCAGCAGGTATTGGCCGTAGCCGTTCTTGGCCAGCGGACGTGCCAGCTGCTCGAGCTGGGCCGCGTCGATCCAGCTATGGCGGAAGGCGATTTCCTCAGGACAGGCAACTTTCAGGCCCTGGCGGTTTTCCAGGGTCGCGATGAACTGGCCGGCCTCGAGCAATGACTCGTGGGTGCCGGTGTCGAGCCAGGCGTAGCCGCGCCCCATAATTTCGACGTTGAGCTTGCCCTGCTCCAGGTACAGGCGGTTCAGGTCGGTGATTTCCAGCTCGCCGCGTGCCGACGGCCTCAGGCTCTTGGCAAGTTCGGCCACCTGGTTGTCGTAGAAGTACAGGCCGGTCACGGCATAGTTCGACTTCGGCTTGGCCGGTTTTTCTTCCAGGGACAGGACACGGCGCTGGTTGTCAAACTCGGCCACACCGTAACGTTCCGGATCATGCACGTGGTAGGCAAATACACTGGCGCCTTCGGTACGCGCCATGGCGTTGGTCAACAGGTCCTGGAATTCATGGCCGTAGAAAATGTTATCGCCCAGCACCAGCGCCGACGGCGATTCGCCGATGAAGCGTTCGCCAATGATGAAGGCTTGGGCCAAGCCGTCCGGCGAATCCTGCACCGCGTACTCCAGGTTCAGGCCCCACTGCTCACCATTGCCCAACAATTGCTGGAAGCGCGGCGTGTCCTGCGGCGTCGAGATGATCAGGATGTCGCGGATACCGGCCAGCATCAGGGTGCTGAGCGGATAGTAAATCATTGGTTTGTCGAACACCGGCAGCAGTTGCTTGCTGATGGCGAGGGTGGCTGGATGCAGGCGGGTGCCGGAGCCGCCGGCGAGGATAATGCCTTTGCGTTTCATGCGGTTTTCCGTTCAGGAGATTTGTTCAATAAGGCGGTCGACGTGGATCTTCCATTCAGGAAGTTGCAGGTCGAGGGCGCCGGCCAGCTTGCTGGTGTCGAGACGCGAATTCTTCGGCCGCTTGGCCGGCAGCGGATACGCTTCGGTCGGGATCGGCTTGATCTGCGCAGGATCCACCTTGATGGCCGCGCCACGCGCCTTGGCGCGCTCGATCGCATAGCTGGCCAGGCCGTGCCAGCTGGTGGCGCCCGATGCGGTCAGGTGATAGATGCCGCCGGCCAGTGCGCCGCGACGGTAGGCGGCCACCGCCAGCGCCGTGACATCGGCGATCAGTTCGGCCGAGGTCGGTGCGCCAATCTGGTCGGCCACCACACTCAGGCTGTCGCGCTCGCCTGCCAGGCGCAGCATGGTCTTGATGAAGTTGCCGCCATGGGCAGAGAACACCCAGCTGGTGCGGAACACCAGGGCCTTGCAGCCGCTGGCCAGGATGGCTTCTTCGCCGGCACGCTTGCTGCGGCCATACGCGCTTTGTGGCGCAGTGGCGTCATCTTCGACGTACGGGCCGGCCTTGTCGCCGTCGAACACGTAGTCGGTCGAGTAGTGCACCAGCAGGGCGCCGTGGGTGCGCGCATGCGCCGCCATCGCAGCCACCGCAGCGGCGTTGACAGCCAGCGCTCCGGCTTCGTCGGTTTCGGCGCGGTCGACCGCCGTGTAGGCGGATGCGTTGACGATGATGTCTGCAGCCTGGCTCTCGAGCACCTGTTTCAATGACGCAGGATCATTCAGGTCAAGGCCATCGCGCCCGAGCGCCACCAGCTCGCCCAAGGGCAGCAGGGTACGCTGCAGTTCATGGCCCACCTGGCCGTTCTTACCGATCAGCAGGATCTTCATGCGTATTGCTTCTCAACCCAGTTGCGGTAATTGCCGCTGGTCACGTTCTGCACCCAATCCCCGTTGGCGAGGTACCACTGCACGGTCTTGCGGATGCCGGTTTCAAAGGTCTCGGCCGGCTTCCAACCCAGTTCGCGCTCGAGTTTGCTGGCATCGATCGCGTAGCGCTTGTCGTGGCCCGGACGGTCTTTGACGAAGGTGATCTGGGTCTTGTAGGACGCCCCGTCCGCACGCGGCTGCAGTTCGTCGAGGATGGCGCATAACGTATGCACCACGTCGAGGTTGGCCTTTTCGTTCCAGCCGCCAACATTGTAGGTCTCGCCCAGGGTGCCGGCTTCCAGCACGCGGCGGATGGCGCTGCAATGGTCTTTCACGTACAGCCAGTCGCGGATCTGCTGGCCGTCGCCGTAGATCGGCAGTGCCTTGCCGGACAGGGCGTTGTGGATCACCAGCGGGATCAGCTTTTCCGGGAAGTGGTAAGGGCCGTAATTGTTCGAGCAATTGGTGGTCAGCACCGGCAAGCCATAGGTGTGGTGGTAGGCGCGCACCAGGTGATCGCTGGCCGCCTTGCTGGCCGAGTACGGGCTGTTCGGCTCGTAGCGGTGCTGTTCGGTGAAGGCTGGCGCCTGCGGCTCCAGCGAACCGTAGACTTCATCGGTCGATACGTGCAGGAAGCGGAACGCCGCCTTGGAGTCGCCTTCCAGACCGCCCCAGTAAGCGCGCGCTGCCTCCAGCAAGTTGAAGGTGCCGACAATATTAGTCTGGATGAATTCGCCTGGACCATGGATCGAACGGTCAACATGGCTTTCCGCTGCAAAGTTCACGATGGCGCGCGGCTGGTGTTCGGCCAGCAGAGCTGCCACACGCTCGCGGTCGCCAATATCGGCGTGCACGAAGATATGGCGCGCGTCGCCCTCGAGGCTGCGCAGGCTGTCCAGGTTGCCCGCATAAGTCAACTTGTCGAGATTGACGACGGTCTCACCGGACTGTGCCAGCCAGTCAAGCACGAAATTGCCACCGATAAATCCGGCACCGCCGGTTACCAAAATAGTCATATTGTCAGATTTTCTTAAAAATTGCCGCTGCCAGCAGGCCGAGGTTGCCCAGCAAGGTTTGGCGGTGAATGCCGGATTTCTTTAAATCTATGAGTCGCGGTACCAGTGAGCGTTTCCGGGCCCTGGCCAGCAGTTCGAGCGTATAGCGGCTCTCAGGCGTGAGGCGGGAGTGCAAACGTTGCAATGCTACCAAATGACGCTCATTCCAGGTGCGCAAATGGCCTTGCCACAACATGCGGATACGGACCCCGCGTGCGGCCCAGGTCGAATTCGTGCCCACGACATTATTGCCATGCTGGCGATAACGCAGTGAAGGATAGGCATCGTACTTGACCTTGCCACCGCAACCGGTCACCACCATATAGACCCAGCTGTCATGCGAAACGACTTCGACGTTCTCCCCCACCTCGCATATCAGGCGCCGGGCCGCCTCATTGAACACCATGGTGTTGGCGCCACCAATATTCTGGATCAGCGCATTGCCAAAGCTTGGCGGCCTGGAAAACAGCTGTGACAGGCCAAGGTCGCGGTTCTCGGCATCGACCAGCCGGGTTCGCGTGCAGTACAGGGCTGGGACATCTTTGGGAACACTGCTCAGCCACTCCACCGCCCGCTGCAATTTGTCTGATTCCCAAATATCGTCCTGGTCCGAAAATGCGTAGCATTCGGCCTGGATATCAGCCTTGCATACCAGAGACAGGAAATTGGAGACAAAGCCTTCCGCAGGGCCGTTATGGATGGAAATGCGTTGCGCCCCCCACTTCGCCCGGTAACGCTCCAGGATGGCATGGGTATCGTCTTCCGAACCGTCATCGGACGCCCAGACTTCCCAATTGCCGTGCGTCTGCGCCTCGATGGAATCGAGTTGCTCTGGCAAGTAGTGCTGTCCGTGATATGTACAAAGCAGGATTGCCACCTTCGGCAACGCATTGTTAGCTTGCATAATAAAAAAGCCTCATCGCTTGGTGTCGTGTATTTGTCACCAAACATATTCCTTTTGCCACAATTTGGTCCGGTTAACGCAGAACGGCCCTGACGGGCCCTCTTCAACCAGCGCAAGCATTCTGCACGCACATTTAAAATTTGGCGAATATTCTAACATCTCGACACAAGTGCCGGCAAACGAGCCCAAAACCCGGCGTGCCCAAGCTGTCTAGCTGGAACCTTATATTTTGCCGAACACTGCGGCGGCCAGCAGGCTTAGATTGCCAAACCGGGTCTGTCGGTGCACGCCGCTACCGATAAAACGAAGCAAGCGCGGAAGCAAGCTCATTTTCCGTGCCGCAACAAAGCGATGTAAGATCGCGCGGTTTTCCGGCCTGAGCCGGTCTTCCATTGTTTGCAGCGCTGCGATATTCCTGTCGTTCCATTCCCGGTGCTGCCCCTGCCAAAGCTTGCGCATTCGCTTCAAGCGCGCGCTCCAACCGGCATTCATTCCAACTACGTTGCCATCGTGCTGGCGATAACGCAGGGTGGGCTGCGTGTCATAAAAGACTTTGCCGCCGCATCCGGTCACGAGCATATAAGCCCACCAGTCGTGCATGACAATCGGCAACTTGTCTCCGGCTTCCTGCAGCAACCGGCGGGCTGCCTGGTTGAAGACCATGGTGTTTCCGCCGGCGAGGCTCTGGACCAAGGCATTGGCAAAGCACGGCGGCCGGCTAAACAATGGAGACAGGCCAATCGCGCGATTCTCGGTATCGACCAGCAAAGTGCGCGCGCAATACAATGCGGGTGTATCCGACGGGACGCTCTCAAGCCACTGCAGCGCCCGCCCTAGCTTGTCGGCTTCCCAGATATCGTCCTGGTCCGCATACGCGTAGTATTCAGCATGGATGACGGCATTGCAGGTCAGCGCCAGGAAATTGGCGACCACCCCTTTAGCCGGCCCCGCATGAACCGACAAGCGCCCGGCCGGCCACATTTTTTCATAGCCTGTCAGGATTTCCAGGGTGCGGTCCCTGGAACCATCATCCGACGCCCAGACTTCCCAATTGGCGTGCGTTTGTGCGGCAAATGAATCGAGTTGCTGCGACAGATACTGCTGGCCTTGATATGTGCAAAGCAGGATTGCTACTTTGGGTTCGCGCTGTTCCGTCCTGTATTGCCTAGACATAAATTTCCAAGGTCTTCCACCAGTAAAGCTGCAAATGATAACCGATGACCCTGGCACCGCCTGAAGCGGCGCCATCACCGATGGTGCTGCTACTGGTGTTGGCTGCGCTGCTCCAGCCAGGCGGAAAACTCGGCGCCGATTTCGTCATGGTGCGCGCCCAAATCGACGGTTGCCTGCAAAAAGCCCAATTTGCTGCCGCAGTCATAGCGCGCGCCTTGATAGCGATAGGCGAATACTTTTTCACGGCGCAAAAGATTCGCGATGCCATCGGTCAGCTGGATTTCACCGCCAACCCCGCGCGGCAAGTTCTCCAGCTCCTTGAAAATCCCCGGCGTCAGGATATAGCGTCCGGCCACGGCGAGCGTGCTGGGCGCGTCCTCAGGGGCTGGCTTTTCTACAATTCCCGTCACGTTCACCAGGTCTTGCGTGACGTTTTCAGCGCTGACTATGCCGTAGCGCTTGGTGTCTTCGCGAGGAACGTCCTGCACGGCAAGGATGCTGGCCCGCCATTCGGAAAACTGGTCGACCATCTGCGCCATGATCGGTGGCTTGCCCACCATCAGGTCATCGGCAAGCAATACCGCGAACGGCTCGTTACCCACCAGCTCCTTGGCGCACAAAACTGCGTGGCCAAGTCCTAATGCGCGAGGCTGGCGCACATAGGTACAAACCATATCCTCCGGCGCAATGCTGCGCGCGATATTCAGCAGGTCGGTCTTGCCCGCCAGCTCAAGCTCGTTTTCCAGCTCGTAGGCAGTATCGAAATGGTCTTCCACACTGCGTTTCGTACGGCCGGTAACGAAGATCATGTGGCGAATGCCGGCCGCGTAGGCTTCCTCGACCGCATATTGAATCAGCGGCTTGTCCACCACCGGCAGCATTTCTTTCGCAGATGCCTTGGTAGCGGGCAGGAAGCGTGTTCCTAAGCCCGCAATTGGAAATACGGCTTTCTTGATTTGACTCATTATTAGAGGTTTCCGAACGAATTAACTGCCAATTTGCTTGCAAAATTGATTGGCATTCTAACATTCGGGCCAGTCCCTCAAGAATGAACCAGTCGCCGCTTCATTCGTAGCCGTTGGGATTCTGCTTTTGCCAGTTCCAATGGTCGCGGCACATGGCGTCCAGGTCGCGCTGCGCATTCCAACCCAGCAAGCGTTCCGCGCGGGCGGGGTCCGCGTAACAGACCGCGACATCACCGGCTCGCCGCGGGGAAATACGATACGGGACCGCCTGCCCGCTGGCGCGCTCAAAGGCCTGGACCACCTCAAGCACGCTATAGCCGAGACCGGTACCGAGGTTGACTTCTGTGCATTGCGGAACGTTCAGCCGTTGCAGGGCTTGCAAGTGCCCGTGTGCCAGATCAACCACATGGATATAGTCGCGCACGCCAGTACCGTCCGGGGTCGCATAGTCATTGCCCCATACATTCAGATACTCGCGGCGCCCCACAGCAACTTGCGCCACATAAGGCATCAGGTTGTTCGGCACGCCCTGCGGATCCTCCCCGATCAAGCCGCTTTCGTGGGCACCAACCGGATTGAAGTAGCGCAGGATAGCGATGCGCCAGGCCGGATCGGAGCGGTACAGGTCGCGCAGCATGTCCTCGATGAAAAGCTTGCTGCGCCCATAAGGATTTGTTACCGACAAAGGGTGATCTTCAGTCAATGGCAGGAACTGAGGCTCGCCATACACCGTTGCCGAAGAGCTGAAAACCAGCGTGCGTACGCCGCAATTCTTCATCGCGGACAGCAAGCGGTGGGTGCCAATCACATTGCTGTCATAGTAGGCGAGCGGATTGTCGACTGACTCCCCCACAGCTTTCAGGCCGGCGAAGTGGACCACCGCTTCGCACTGGTAGCGGCGCAAGGCGTCTTCGATTTCCGCCTGATTGCGAATATCGCCTTCCACCAGGATGGGCTTGCGGCCAGTGATTCGTTCGATGCGCGCCAGCGACTCTGGCCGGCTATTGCAGAAATTGTCGAATACCACGATCTCGTGCCCGGCGGCGAGCAGCTCGACGCATGTGTGGGAGCCGATATAACCCGCCCCGCCTGTTACGAATATGGTCATCTGCTTACCTCTGCTTTCAATGAAGGAAACGCACAACGTCTGCGGGCGAAAATATTACCAAAATTTCCACCAAACGCCCACGCACGGCGATGCCCGGCGCGCTGTAAACGCGGTACCAGCCCGAGCGGGCCGGTGAATAGTGGAGCGTGATTGCTCAGTCGAGGAAGTCGCCGTAATCGCGCTGGGCGTAGCCTTTGAGCTGTTGCCATGGCAGGGCCGCGGCAGCCGCCGGCTGCGCCTGCACCTCGATGCGATGGAAAATGGTGGCGGCCTGGTCGCCGCTTTCGATCACCAGCGGGACCTGGCGCTGCTCGTCCCACAGCACGCGGCGGAAGTTGCCATTGCGCACCAGTTCGCGCCAGCGCGCACCGGGCACGGTGGATGGGCGCTGCGACAGCGGCATGGCCTGCACCGCCTTGGGGTCGCACAAATAGTAGGCGTTGACCCAGGAACCGTCGAAATCGACGTTGCCGTATTCGCCGGGCGGCACGGCAATCACTTCCTTGCTGCGGGCATCGACATATTCGAGGCGCGTCTTGTCGCCGGCCAGTTGCACGTGGCGCGGCAGCAGCACCGGGTTGAAGTGCTTGTGCACACTGTGTTCGTGATCGCTGGCCTGGCCTGCGGCCTGGGCTTGCGGCGGCAGCACGCGCGCCACCCAGACGTGGCCGGGACGTCGCAGCATGGTTTCTTCATAGCGTACTTCGCGCGTGACGCCTTCCGGCGTGACCGCTTTGCTGTAGTAGTGGATGCGCAGGTCCAATGCTGGTGCCTGCACAGCGGCTTGCGCCTGGCTGGCGGCAAGCAGGATGGCGAGGATGAACTTTTTCATGCGGGCTGTCATTGGCGGGGCGGCGCGCGCCCCGCCGGTTGGCATCAGAAGCCGAAGGCGGTCTTCAGCAGGGTGAACACCTTGGTGTTGTCGATGGTGCCCTTGAAGGACTTGGCGCCGGCGCCGGTGGCGAACAACTTGACGTCGCCGCCACCGTGGGTTTCGCTCGACAGGCGCACGCCGGTTTCCTGCAGGTAGTCATTGCCCAGCGCGGTGGCGCTGTCGACGCTGGTGCGCAGGTTCGGGCGGTTCGGGCCATTGCCGAACACCAGGGTGGTGTAGGTATTGCCGTCGGCATCCTTGCTTGGCTGGCCGGTCTTGTAGTCGCGGTTGATGTCCAGGATCGGGTTGCCGCGCTTGCCATAACCGTTGAAGGCCAGGGTGTGGTCGTGGTCGGCGGTGACCACGATCAGGGTATTGGCCAGGGTCGGGTCGGTCAGCCTGGCCTTGTCCAGCGCAGCCTTGACGGCGTCGTCGAATGCAATGGTGTCGGTCAGCGCGCGCTTGGCATTGGTGCCGTGCAGGGCGTGGTCGATGCGGCCGCCTTCCACCATCAGGAAGTAGCCATTGCTGTTTTGCGACAGCAGGTCCATGGCCTTGACGGTCATCTCGGCCAGGCTTGGCTGGGTGGCACCCTCGCCTACCGGCGGCGTGGCGCTGCGGTCCAGTTCATATTCCAGGTGGCTCTTGCTGCTGTACAGGCCGATGAACTTCTTGCCGTTTGGTGCGGCAGCCATTTCCGCCTTGGTGGCGGCCACGGTGTAGCCCTTGGCCGCCAGTTCGGCCAGCAGGTCGCGGCCATCGGCGCGGCCGGACTTGTTGGTGGTGGCGTTGTATGGCGTGAAGTGGTTTCGGCCGCCGCCCATTAGCACATCGACGCCGTCGCCCAGCGCGCTGTTGTAGCCGGCGCCGCCAGGCACCGCCTGCGCCGCGATGGCGTATTGCGCGTTGCGGTTGCAGATGTGCGCATAGGTCGCAGCTGGCGTGGCGTGGGTCAGTTCGGTGGTGGTGATCGAACCCACGGCCTTGCCCTTGGCCTTGGCCAGTTCCAGGATGGTGGCAACCGAAGTGCCGTTGTTGGCGGCGCAGTTGTTGATGCCCAGGTTGCCGTTGGCGTCCTTGGTCGGCGAAGTGGCCACGGTCTCGGACGACATGGAGATGACTTCATTGGCCATCTTCACGCCGGTCATGTAGGCCGCCATCGACGGCGCGCTGTCGGTGGTCTGCGCATCGTAGGAATAGGTCTTGATGCGGGCGGTGCGCTCCAGCTTGTCCATGGTCAGGCTGCCGTCTTCGCCGTATTTGTAGATGCGGGAAGCTGTGATGGTGGACGGGCCCATGCCGTCGCCCAGGAAGAAGATGATGTTCTTGGCTTCGCCGGCAGCATTGGCGACGTTGGCCGCGGTTGCAAATACCAGCGCCAGTGCTCCGGCAATCATAGTGTGCTTCATAGTCGGTTCCAGTTCTTTGAATGTGGTCACAGTCCGGCGGCGGCCTTCACCAGGGCGTTGACCCTGGTGTTGTCGATGGTGCCGTTGAAGGTGTCGGCGCCCTTGCCGATCGCGCCCAGGAATACGTCGGTGCCGCCGTGGGTCTCGTTGCCGGCAGTGACGCGCACCACGGCTTCCTGGTGGTAGGTGTTGGCGCTGGTGACGCTGTCGTCCATGCTGGCCATGGCGGAGCGGCTGCTCTGCGTGCGGTTCTCGCCGTTGCCGAAGCCGATGATGGAATAAGGCGCGCCGTCGGCATCCTTGGTCACGGCGCCGGTGACGTAATCCTTCACCACGCCCAGCACGCCGGCGTTGCCAGCGGTGGTCTTGCCGGTGCGCTTGGCATAGCCGTTCAGCACCAGGGTATGGTCATGGTCGGCGGTCACCACCACCAGGGTGTTCTTCAGCTCAGGATCGGTGGTGCGCGCCTTGGCAATGGCTGCCTTGATGGCGTTGTCGAAAGCGACGGTATCCTGCAGCGCTTTCTTGGCGGTGGTTTCATGCAGCGCGTGGTCGATGCGGCCGCCTTCCACCATCAGGAAGTAACCCTTGCCGTTCTTCGACAGCACGTCCATCGCCTTGGTGGTCATCTCGGCCAGGCTTGGCTCCTTGGCCGGGTCGCGGTCCAGGTCATAGTTCATGTGGCCGGTATTGAACAGGCCCAGCAGGCGGCCGGTCTTGCTGGCGTCAATCGCGCTCAGCTCCGCGGCATTACTGGCATAGACATAGCTCATGACCTTCATTTCCGCGATCAGGTCGCGGCCGTCGGCGCGCTTGCCGCCGGCAGCCACCGGCTGGAAGAACTGGCGGCCGCCGCCCATCAGGACGTCCAGGCCGTTGCCCAGTGCGGCGTTGTAACCGGTGCCGCCAGGTACCGCCTGCGCGGCGATATCGTTTTCCAGGTCGCGGTGGCAGATATGGGAATAGGTGGCGGCCGGGGTGGCGTGGGTGACGCGGGTGGTGGTGACGACACCGGTCGACCAGCCCTTGGCCTTGGCCTGCTCCAGCAGGGTCGGTACCGATTTGCCGTTGCCGCTGCCGCAGGCGTTGCCCAGCTTGTTGCCGTTGGCATCGGCCACCGGATCGATCGCCTTGGTGTCGGACGACATCGAAATCACTTCGTTGTTCATCTTCACGCCGGTCATGTAGGCCGACATGGATGGTGCGCTGTCGGTCACTTGCGCGTCATTCGAGAAGGTTTTCACAAAGGCCGTTTCCGGCAGGGTGTCCATGGTCAGCTCGCCATCTTCGCCAACCGCGTAGATGCGTGCCGCGGTCATGGTGGTCATGCCCATGCCATCGCCCAGGAAGAAGATGACATTGGTCGGCGTGCCGGAGGTTTGTCCTTCAGTGGACGTGGCGTTGCTGCTGCCGCTCTGGCTGCAGCCGGCCAGCAGTGCGGCGACTGCGACGCCGATGGCCGAGATCATGGAGGCTTTGCGTTTCATGTGGTATTTCCAGCATGGTTGAAAAGCCAACACGATAGCGGCGCATTATGACGGCGCTGTGACCGGTTTTGCAGGAAGCTGCAGAATCAGCCGGCAGCGGCCTTGCGCGCCGACTTCGATGCGTACATGGCCTGGTCGGCATGCCGCATGAGCTGGTCGATGACTTCCCCGTGCTCGGGATAGAGGGCGATGCCGATGCTGGCATGCGGCTGCAAGGTGTGGCCGGCCAATACCAGCGGGGTGGAAATCACTTGCTGGATCTTGCTGGCCACTGCTGTAGCCTGCGCATGGTCGGCCACGTTTTCCAGCAAGGCGACAAACTCGTCGCCGCCAATGCGGGCCACCGTATCGGCTTCGCGCACGCAGGAGGTGATGCGGCGGGCAATCGCATGCAGCAGCTGGTCGCCCACCACATGGCCATATTCGTCGTTGACCTGCTTGAAGTCGTCCAGGTCGATGAACAGCAGCGCGCCGCGCGACTGGCCGCGCCGGCAGCGCGCGATGGCGGACAGGATGCGGTCCTGGAACAGGCGACGGTTCGGCAAGCCGGTCAGCTCGTCGTAGCGGGCGGCATGGGCCAGGTCGGCGTGCAGCGCCAGCCTTTCAATCACGGCGCCGGCCTGGCCGGCGGTAAATTCCAGCAGGTCGATTTCCTTGGCCGACAAGGTGCCGCGCCGTCCCAGGTCCAGCCGCATTTCGCCAAACGCTATGCCGGAGGCCGACAGGGTGACGTGGTGCCAGCCGCTGACATCCGGCGGCACGGCGCCGTCCGGCACACTCGCATAGACCTGGCGTTCGCCCGGCTGCAGCACCACCACCATGCCGCACAGGGGCAGCAGGCCTTGCAGGACCTGGTCGAAAGCGCAAAACAGTTGGGACAGCGTTTCCGCGCCGTGGGCAGCGGTGGCCAGCGCCAGCATGCCGGCCTGGCGCTGTTCGGCAAGCTTGCGCTCACTGATGTCGCGCGCCACGCCGATGCGCAGCCGGTCGTGTTCCGACCAGCGCGCGGTCCACATGATGTGGGCTACGCTGCCGTCCTTGCGCAGGTAGCGGTTCTCAAACCCGAGCCGGGGATGGCCGTTCAGCACATGTCCCATTTCCGCCACGGTGCGGGCCTTGTCGTCGGGGTGGATGAACTCAAGGATGACGCGGCCGATCATTTCTTCCGGCGCATATCCGAAGACCGCGCGGCAGGCGGGATTGACGAACACGATGCGCCCGCCCTCGTCCACCATGAAGACGGCATCCAGTAACAGCTCCGGCAGGCGCTCTAATGCATCGGTCATGCAGCGAGGATACCGCAAAACCGGCCGGGGTTGTCAGCGCAGCGCCAGCTGGCGGCCCGGCGCCATGCCGGCCAGGCGGAACTGGCTGACCACCCCGGCCAGTTGCGCGGCCTGCTCCTGCAGCGCGCCCGCTGCCGCCGCAGCCTGTTCGACCAGGGCGGCGTTTTGCTGGGTGACTTCGTCCATCTGGCCGATGGCGCGGTTGACTTCATCGATGCCGGTGCTCTGCTCGGTGCTGGCGACCGAGATTTCCGCCACCACGTCGCTGACGCGGCGTACGCTGGCCAGCACCTGCTCCATGGTGCTGCCGGCTTGCTGCACCAGCTGGGTGCCCGAGCTCACCTGCAGTGCGGAGTCGTCGATCAGCTGTTTGATTTCCTTGGCTGCGGAAGCGCTGCGCTGGGCCAGGTTGCGCACTTCCGATGCGACCACCGCGAACCCGCGTCCCTGCTCGCCGGCGCGCGCCGCTTCCACCGCCGCATTCAACGCCAGGATATTGGTCTGGAACGCAATGCCGTCGATCACCGCAATGATGTCGACGATCTTGCCCGAGGCGGCGCTGATGTTCTCCATCGTCAGGATCACCTGCTGCACCACCTTGCCGCCATCGCTGGCCACAGTCCATGCCGACTGCGCCAGCTGGTTGGCCTCGCGCGCATTGTCGGCGTTCTGGCGCACGGTGGACGTCAGCTCCTCCATGGCCGATGCGGTTTCTTCCAGCGAGCTGGCCTGGCTTTCGGTGCGGGCCGACAGGTCGAGGTTGCCGCTGGCGATTTGTGCCGAGGCGGTGGCAATGGCATCGGTGCCGCCACGCACCTGGCCCACCACGTGCGCCAGGCTGTCGTTCATTTCACGCAGCGAGTGCATCAGCTTGCCGGTTTCGTCGCGCGAGCTGACGCTGATATTGGCCGTCAGGTCGCCGCCGGCCACACGCTGCGCCACCGCCACCGCTTCATTCAACGGTGCGGCCACAATGCGCGCCACCCACAGCGCCAGCAGCACGCCCACCACCACCAGCGCGGCCAGCATGCCGACGATCAGCTTGCGCGACATGTCGAAGCGTTCCGCCGCCGCTTTCTCCGAGCCGCTGCTGCCTTCGTCGTTATATTTCGACAGCGCTTCGAACTGGTCATTGAGCTTGCGGTAAATCTTGTTGGAAGCACCACGGAACAGCGCGCGCGCCTCGTCCTTGTTGCCGGCCCGCGACAGCGCGAGCAATTTTGTGCTCTGCGCCAGGTAGGCTTCGATGTCCTGTTTCAGCTCACCGTAAATGCGCGATTCCTCGGCATCGGTGACCAGCGCGGCCAGTGCTTCCTGTTGCTTGCGCATGGTTTCCAGGCGGGAGGCCAGCGACTTTTCGATGGTCGTCATTTCTTCGCCTTCGTCCACCAGGATATGGCTGGCCTCGGAGATGCGGTAGCGCGCGAGCGAGGTCTGCACCTGTCCCACGTAGCGCACAGCCGGCAGCCAGTTGGTGGCGATATCGGTCGAAGAATTGCTGACCTTGACCAGCTCGGCGATGGAGAACACGCCCATCACGCAGGTAAATGCGATGACCAGGCTGAACGCGCAAAGCAGCTTGTTCCCGATCTTCAGGTGGTAGAACCAGCTCATGATTGTCTCCCTATTATTTTGTTACCCTTGGTTTGTTACCAAGAAGCAAATTTCAGGATATCAAAACCCAGCTTTCAGTTTCCTTTCATCCATTGCCCTGCGGCAAATCGTTGGGTATCGTGTCTGGATTGTGGACACCTCACCGGAGCCGAACATGGCAGAGCACAACCTCCCCCAGCTGGACATCCCCGAATCGGTCACCGCTGCGCTCAACAACTGGGTGCAGCAAGCCGCCCAACAGGCAGGCAGCCCGCTGCGCAGCGAGATCGAGGACCTGCGCGCGCAGCTGGCGGCCGCCCACGCCACGCTGGAAGAAAACGAAGACCAGATCACGCGCCTGAACGGTGAGTTGCGCAATGCGCGCAATATCGCGGCCGACGCGCTGGTCGGCAAGGCCAAGGACCAGCTGGCAATCGAAGGCAAGGATGCCCAACTCGCCGAACTGCGCGGCCAGCTCGAACGCAGCGTCGCCATTGCAGCGACGCTGTCGGACGCCAAGCTGGCGGCCGAAATGGAACTGGTTGGCGCCACCACGGCACGCGACAACTACCTGGCCGAAGCTTCCGAGCTGCGCAGCCAGCTCGAAGCCTGCCGCGCCGCGCGCCGCACCGCCTGATCACGTACGTCGCTGAGCTTGCTAGCATGCATTCAACTGTATAGGATGAATGCATTGAGAGCATTTTTGCCGGAGCGACTTCAATGGCGATGTTGACAATTCGCAACCTTCCCGATGAAGTTCATCGTGCGCTTCGTGTCAGGGCCGCTGAGAATGGGCGCAGTACCGAGGCTGAGGTGCGGGATATTCTGGCCAGCGCAGTAAAGCCGGAAACTCGGCTTCGCATGGGCGAGGCCTTGTCGGCACTTGGCCGGGAAATCGGCATAAGCGATAGCGACATCGACGCCATTGCGCAATCGCGCGATAAGAAACCTGCCGTGCCGTTGACGTTCGAATGATCGTCCTCGACACCAATGTGGTTTCCGAAGCGATGAAGGCGGCGCCGCATGCAGCTGTGAAAACATGGCTCGACAATCAGGCGGCCGAAACCCTTTACCTGTCCAGCATCACGCTCGCCGAACTGCTGTTTGGTATCAGGGCGCTTCCGACCGGCCGGCGTAAAGAAGCATTGACCACCGCACTGGACGGCCTGATTGCCCTGTTCAAGGACCGAATCCTACCCTTCGATATAGAGGCCGCTCGACACTATGCGGAGCTCGCAATGGCCGCAAAATCCGCAGGACGCGGCTTTCCCACGCCCGACGGATACATTGCAGCCATTGCCGCCTCGCGCAATTTCATTGTGGCTTCCCGCGATACTGCACCTTACCAAGCGGCAGGCGTCTCCGTTTATAACCCGTGGGAGCCGCCTGACGACCCGGCGTAAGAAAACCTATTCCGAGATCTCGACCAGCTTGTAGCCCGGGTCGGAGGTAATCTGGGCCTCGGTATACGGCAGCTTGATCCACTGGCCTTTGACGTACAGCTTGGTCTCGTCATTGAAATACGGGCTGTCCGGATTCGAGGACTGGCTGTAGGTCAGGATGCCTTCCGCCACCGGCCCGCGATCGTCCCAGGTCACGAACTGGATGTAGCTGTTGCCATAGGCGCCGGCATTGGTTTTCGAATCGGCCGTGTAAATCCAGATGCCCGGATAGATCTGGTTCTTCACGCCGCGCCAGTTCATGAAGGTGTAGCGCCCGCCCGGCACGGCCAGGCTGCCGTCCGGGCGCGAGAGGGTCTGCACTTCTTCCGGGCGCGTCCTGCGAGA
>Ga0209130_1000224_pt1 | contig 74273 bp, 64 predicted proteins | sample AraplaMF_Cvi_mLB_FD_184264 | JGI IMG/M metagenome (GOLD analysis project Ga0209130, IMG submission 184264) | Arabidopsis root microbial communities from the University of North Carolina, USA - plate scrape MF_Cvi_mLB (SPAdes) (version 2) | ecosystem: Host-associated > Plants > Roots > Endosphere... | reverse complement strand
GCCCTTGATGCCGCGGGCAATCTCTTCCAGCGCGTTGAATTCGTCGGTGCTCAGTTTTTCGTTTTTCATTGCTCGTATTCCATGATGGTGCCTTTGCAACCCATCATGGTACGCGCCCGCACCGGACGCGGCAAGCTTACTTGAGCGCGCGCAGCGCCAGCCATGCCAGCGCGATCCCTGTCACAGCGCCCGCACACATCAGCGCCTGGACACGGCGGCTGTGCAGGTCAATACGGCGTTTGAGGTAGATCTTGTTGTGCAGGGAATTGCCCATCGCGGCCTCCGACGAAGAAAAAGCGTGTGTCGATGACCTATTATAGATAGCGGATCGTGACCCGTTCGTGACAGCGCAAAATTTATTCATCTCGTACAACAGTCGTTTCCTATTAGCAAGCAAGCGACAAGGCGCAAGGGGCACTGGTAGCATCGGCAACAAGGAGGATCCAGCATGGAACAGCCAGCAAAAGCGCAGCCTGAAAAGGGCCGCCACTTCATAGAGGAAGCCGATATCGGCAGCGGCGAAAAAACGCCGGGCGAGCAGGATACCGACGAGCAGATCCGCCAGATCCCGCCCCTGCCGGAGCCCAAGGTCAAGCCTGCATCGGCGGGGGCTTCGGCACCGGCTCCTCGATAGGCGGCTCGGCCGGCCGTGGCAGGTCGTCCGGCGGCGGCTCTTTTTCCGGCTCAGGCGGAGGTGATTCCGGGTCGGGTGTAATATGCGCTCGCATGACCTTACTCCTCGATTAACATTGCCTGTTAAAGCAGATCGGGCACATTCCCGATAAATCAAGGGCCAGCCTGCGACAGGATTTCCTGGAACTGGTCGATACTGACCGGCTTCACCAGGTGATGGTGGAAGCCGGCTTCAAATGCCTGCTGGCGGTCTTTCTGCTGGCCCCAGCCGGTCACCGCCACCAGCACCGTGTGGCGCAGCGCCGGCAGGCGCTTCAGCGCGCGCGCCAGGTCATAGCCGTTCAATTCCGGCAAGCCGATGTCGAGGAACGCAAACTCGGGCGCGAATCCCTCGGCCGCCGCCAGCGCCTGCCTGCCGTCGTGCGCGATATGCACCTGGTGGCCCATCGAGCGCAGCAGGCCGCCAATGCCGTTGACGAAATCGCTATTGTCGTCCGCCAGCAAGATGCGGTACAGGCGCGCATTGGCCGGCAGCGCATCCGCCGCCGGCGTGGCAACGCTGGCATCGGCCAGCTGCGGCAGCGTGACGGTGAACGTGCTGCCCTGCCCTTCGCCCGCGCTGTCGGCGCGGATGCTGCCGCCGTGCAGCTCCACCAGCTTGCGCGCCAGCGACAGGCCGACGCCCAGGCCGGCCGTGCTGCGCTCGAGCGAAGAATCGGCCTGGATGAACATCTCGAATATATCGTGCAGCATGGCCGGTGCGATGCCGATGCCGTTGTCGCGCACGCGCAGCTCGACTTGCCCGGCACGCAGTTCCGCTTCCAGCGCAATGCTGCCGCCGCGCGCGGTGTACTTGGCGGCATTGTGCAACAGGTTGGAAATTACCTGCGCCAGGCGCGTCGCGTCGCCCACCAGGTAGACCGCGGGCTCCGGCACCTGCACATGCAGCGTATGGCCCTGCGAGGCAATGAACGGGCGCGCCAGTTCCAGCGCATCGTTGACCACGTCCTGCAGCATGAGCTGCTCGCGGCGGATGGTCAGCTTGCCGGTGTTGATGCGCGAAACGTCCAGCAGGTCGTCCACCAGCCGCACCATTTGCTTCAACTGGCGCTCCATGATGGAACGGGCGCGGTCGCAGGCCACCGGGTCGCTGGCATTGATGCGCATGATGTCCAGGCCGGTGCGGATCGGCGCCAGCGGATTGCGCAGCTCGTGTGCCAGCGTGGCCAGGAATTCGTCCTTGCGGCGGTCGGCCAGCAGCAGCGCGCGTTCGGCGCCCTGGCGCACCGTCATCTCGTGTTCCAGCGTGCGGTTGGCGTCCTGCAGCGCGTTGGCGCGGCGCCCGATTTCCGCCAGCATGTCGTTGAAGGCATCGATCAGGGTGCCGATCTCGCCGCTGCCGCGTTCGCCGACCCGCAGCGAGAAGTCGCGCCGCAGCATCACCGCCCGCGCCACATCGGTCACTGCCAGCAGCGGGCGGGTGATGGCCTGCTGCAGCCGGTGCGCGACCAGCGCCGCCAGCGCCAGGCTGCCCAGCATCACGCCCAGCAGGATCAGGGCATAGCTTTGCACGCGGTCCAGCAGGCGATAGGATGCGCTCAGGTAGACCGTGCCAATCCGCTCGCCGTCCTCTGTGACCGGGTGCGTCACCACCATATGCCCGCCCTCGATCGCATAACCGAGCGGGCCGGGCTTCTGCGGCAGGGAGCTTACCTGGGAAGGCGCATGCACATAGGAGGCGAACAAGGCGCCATTCGCCGCATAGATGGCGCCAGCCTCGATTTGCGGCCGCACGCGCAGCAATGCCAGGTTCTGCTGCGCCGCGCGTGGATCGTTGAAGGAGAGCGCCGGCGCCGAGGCCGTGGCCACCAGCTCGGCCTGCGTCGTCAGGTCGTCAACCCAGCCCTGCTGGAAGCTGTGCAGGTCGTACACCAGCATCGCCACCGTGGTCACGACCAGCGCAATGAAGGTGGTGGCCAGCGCCGTCAGGATCAGTTTGATGCGAACCGATCCTGCCGCCCCGCGGATCATCACTGTCCGCCTTTCTGCACGAAATAGGCGACCGACAGCAGGCGTGAGCTCAGGCGCACATTGCAGCGCTCGGCCGCCGGCAGCGACACTTCAAAGCGCACGCGCTCGTCGACCAGGCGGAAATTGATCACACTCCCATTTTGCAAGCCGTCATCCCGTTCGGTGACGATGACCGTGCCGTTCTTTTCCGCCGCGCGCAGCGTCGCTTCCGGCAAGCTGGCATCGCCGCCGACGAACAGCAGGTTCAGGCCGCCCAGCGCTTCCCCCTCGGCCAGCTTGCGCACGCTGATGCTGCGGTTGCCGACGCTGCGGCCGCTGGTGATGTGCGCCAGTTCCGCCGCCACATCATCGGCCCCCAGCACGCCCACCACCAGGGTCGGCCCGGGGTCGGCGGGAAACTCCATGTAACCGAGGAATTTATACAGGAAGGCAGCTTTGACGCTGCGCTCGAGCAGCGGCGTGCTGCCGGCCGGCTGCGAGCCGACCGCCAGGCAGCTGAAAGCGAACAGCAGCAGCGCCAGCACCAACAGGCGATTGCGCCAGCCGCCCGCCAGCAAAGGCGGCGCGGCAAGGAAAGTAAGGCTTGCGCTGGCCATCTCGTTAATATCGCATCGTCAATTTCAGGACCGCGCGCCGTTCGAAGACGTTACGGCCGGGATAGCCGCCCCACTCGCCATGCCGCGCATGCAGCAGGTTCTGTCCAGCGAGCGCGACGTCCACATTCGGACTGGCTTTCCACACCAGGTTTGCATCCAGCTCATGATACGACGGAACATGCGGCTTCGGCATGCTGCCGTTGTAACGTAATGTCCAGTCGAATTGCATGTGCTCGCCAATTTCGTGGGAAGAACGCAATTGCCAATAGCTGTGCGGGTCGTTGATCACCAGGCCGGCCGTGCTGACATCCTTGCTGCCAGGCTTGAGGTGGGTGTCGACGTCCTGCACCACCAGGCCGGCATTCAGGCGCCAGCGCAGCATGGGCTGCCAGCGCGCCCACAATTCCAGGCCGCGCGTGCGGCCCTCGGACCGGTTGCGGAACTCGAGGATGCCGCGGTAAGGGGCGACCGTGGTGTTCGGCTCCAGCGTGCGCAGCTTGTCGTAGTCGGCGTACCAGGCAGTGAGCGAGTACGACCAGTGCTGCGCCGGCTGCGCGCGGTAGCCCAGCTCCAGCACATTGGCCACTTCGGAGTCAAATTCCGGACTGGTGCCGATGCTGAAGCGCGGCACGCCGCCGAGCATGACCGGCTTGGGCGGCGCGACAAAATCGCGGTCGCTGCGCGCGGGGGCGCGCACGGTGCGCGACAAGGCGCTCCAGACGGTGTGCGTGGCGTTCGGGCTCCAGGCCAGGCGCAGGGTGGGCAGCCATTCCGCGCCGGTGTAGGTGTTGTGCTCCACCTTCACGCCGCCGGTGGCGCGCAGGCTGTCGCTCAACGCCACTTCGTCCTGCGCGAACAGGTTAGCCCAGTGCAGGCTGCGCTCGTAAGGCCAGAAGCCGAAGCCCGGGCCAGGTGTATTGTCGTCGCGCGAATGGCGGTAGCCGCCGCCCCATGACAGCTTGTGCATGCCAACACGCACGTCGTGCTGGCCTTCCAGTTCCACCGTGTCGAGCCGGTCCACATAGGCGCCGGGCTGGTTGCGCTCCGTGTGGTCCAGCACCAGTTGCAGGCGCAAGGCATTGTCGTTGGCCAGCTGGCGCAGGTAGCGCGCCACCAGGTTGGCGCCGGACAGGCGGATGTCGCGGGTGCCGATCTGGCCCAGGTTGGCCTGGTAGGCGTCGCCCGACAGCGCAATGCTGCCCTGCTCCAGCCCCCAGTCGGCGCGGAAGCCTGCCTGGCGCCTCTGCATGCCGGTGAAAGTGTTGACGCCGGCCGCAGTGTCCGTGTCTTCGGCGGCCATGGCCTGTGCGTAGGCGCGGTAGTAACCGTTGTTCGACAGGCGCCCGCCGAAACGCAGGCTGGCGTCGCCCTCGCCACTCGACGCCGCGACCGACAGCAGCGTGCCCTGGCTGTCTTTCGCATTGCGCGTAATGACGTTGATCACCCCGTTGACCGCGTTTACGCCCCAGATGGTGGAGCCGGGGCCGCTGATCACTTCAATGCGTTCGATATCTTCCATCACCACCGACTGGGCGTCCCAGAACACGGCGGAGAAGAAAGGCGAGTAGACGCTGCGGCCGTCGATCAGTACCAGCAGCTTGTTGGCGAAGGGGCTGTTGAAGCCACGCGCGCTGATCGCGTAGTTGCGGGCATCGACCCGCGCCACCTCCAGGTTGGGCGCCAGGCGCAGCGCTTCGGGCAGGCTGCGCGCGCCGCTGCGGCGGATATCGGTGGCGCTGATGACGAACAGCGAGGCAGCGGCGTTGCTTAGCCGTTCCTCCTGCCGCGACACCGAGGTGACAACAATTTCGTTCAGCTGTTCCAGCGTGAGGTCGGCGATATCGCCATCCGCGCCTCCCGCAGCGCGCACACCAGGCGCAATGGACAGCATGGCCAGCAACAGCAAGGAAGTGGGTTTCCGGGTCATGGCTAGGAGGCAAGTTGTCGTTAGGAATTATAAGCACAACTATCGGGCGCACGAATCACCTTGTGTGAATTGCCAACATTAACGCTTGCAATCTTGCCAAGGCGCCCAATATGTGCCGCACTTTCCCAACAGGAGACCCGATGTTCCCCAAACCGCCCCGCCCCGAACCGCCGCGCAAGGCGGTTGCCATGCAGGTCGTCCAGCAGCGCGTGACCGGCGCCGTGGACACCACCACCATCGTCGTGCCCACGCCCGCCGCGCCGGTGCCGGCCCTGGTTCCGGCGACGGCGGACGACGCAGCGCCCGTTCAGGGGCGCGGCATCCAGCCGATATAGCCCGCGTGCAGGCTCTGGACGTAAAGGCGGTCCTGGGTTTCGAGGACCGCCGTGGTTTCCGGATAAGCGCCGGAAGGATCCTGCAAATCGGCCAGCACCTTCCCGTCTTCACTGAAGGCGAACACATGGCCATACGCTTTCGGCACCGGCCACAGTGCGCGCGGCAGGCGTAGCGTGAGCTTGCGCATGAAGGGCTTTTGCGCCAGCTTGTCGATGGTCGGGTTGCGCGGCTTGACCAGGCCGACCCAGATCTTGCCATCGCGCCCGCGCATCAGGTTGTCGGGATAGCCAGGCAGGTTGTCGAACAGGACGTCGCGCTTGCCGCTCCGGGCATCGATCTTCCAGATGCGGTAACGGCCAGTTTCGTTGACGAACAGGGTGCGGCCATCAGAGGACAAGGCGATGCCGTTGGCGAACGACAGGCCGCCGGCAAGGATGCGCGTCGTGCCGTTCGACGGATCGTAGGCCAGCACACGGCCGGTCGATGACTGTTCAAGGATATCGAGCACGCTGGCTTCGAAGGTGCCGCCCCAAGCGGCCGGCGCGAAACGGGTCGAAGCGTCGGTGAAGAAGATCATGCCGCTGGGCGCGACCACCACGCCGTCGGCGTAGCGGATTGGATCGCCTGGCGCGACTTGCGCGGTCAGCACAGTGACCTTGCCGTCCGCTGCGATCGCCAGCAGGCCTTTCATCGCATCGGCTGCAATCAGGCGCCCGCTGGCGTCGAAGTCGAAGCCCAGCACGCGGCCGCCTGTGCTGGCGAACACTTCGCGCTGGCTGCCGTCTGGCGCCATGCGCAGGATTTTTCCGCTGGCGACGGCGGCGTACAGCTTGCCGTCCGGCCCCATTGCCAGGTGCTCCGGTCCTTGCTCGGCGCCGATGTCGATTTGCTGCAGCTTGGCCAATCTGGTGTTTGGCGCATGCGCGCCGACGTAGCCCGGCGCCTGTTGCGGCGTCCACGACACCGGTTCTGCGGGCACCGGCCACAGGAGCAGGTAAGCCAGTATCCCCGCCAGTGTCAGGCCGGAGCCGGCCGCGATCTTATGTCCCTTTGAGCTGTCCAAGCGAATCTCCCCACAACAAAGATAGCCGACATTTTTAACTAATTATCAACTCTCGTCGAGCAATTTAGTGGCGGGCATGCGCTTCACGGCGACTCATGGCTGGGGGTTCCACCCTGTTCCGTTGGCGAATTGCGCGAAGACTTTGGCGCGGCTGTCGTAACGCGCAGCGCCAGCCGGGGCCAACACCCGCCCCGCCGCGCGCTGCGACAGGTCGAGCGGCTTGCCGGCAAGGTCAGTGCTGCCGCCCTCCTCCCAGCCTTGGCTGCCGCGCGGCTTGCCATGCCAGCCCTCCGCATTGATGTGCGGGCCGACGCTGCAATGGATATAGCGAACGTTGTCCCATGCCGTGGCAACGCCAGGCCGCGCAAGGAAGGCCGCGCCCAGCGGCACATCATTGCCGGCGGGGCCAGGGCCGTGTGTCAGGCGGCTATTCAGGAATACGAAGCCGGGATCGCCTTCCGCTACGGTGCGCGCTTGGACCAGGTAGCCGCCGCTGGATGGATTGGCGCTGTCGCCAACGGAACGGATTTCGGATTCTTCGAAGAGCGCCGCGCGGTTGTAGCCCCAGATGAAGTCCACATTGCCCGCGACCAGGCTGCGGTAAAACCACGCATAGCCCTTGACCTGGATGGTGTCCTGCTCGCTGAAAAAATCGACCCGGTTGGCAATCAGGCGGCCTTCGCTGCTGAAGTTGAGCGCTTCTGCCTGCGCACCGATGGTCTTGCTGCGCCAGGTCGTGTTGGCCAGGGTTAGCGTTTCGAGGCGCAGCAGGTCGGCGTCTTCCACCAGGAATATCGAGCGTCCACCGTTGGCGCCGGGCGCCTGCGGCAGTTGGCCTGCCCCGCTGCCGGGGTTGATGCCGTCGCTGTTTTCTCCGCTGATGATGGCCCCATGGCGGCTGTCGCCGCGCACGGTGACCTGGTCTTTCCCCCGCAGGTAAAGCAAGCCTTCATACCTGCCATCGGCGAGGCGAACGGTCACCGCCTGCTCACGAGGGATGTTCTGCATCGCGTGGTTCAAGGCACCCTGCACGGTACGGAAATCGGCCTTGCCGGCAGGTGCCACGCGCAACGTTGTCCCTTGCGGGGCCTGCCCGCGGGTGCGGAACGACCAGGCGCCAGGCCTGCCGATGCCGCCAAACGGCCCGCCATCCAGCGTGGCGCCGCCAAAGAGCTTGCTGTCCACCAGCACGTAATAGCCGGTGCCGTAGGCCAGCTTGCTGTCGTGCGGGCGGATTGTTGCGGTCGCGCCGTCCAGGGAAATCGCCCGGTAGCGGACGACGCGCTTGACGCCGTCACGCGTGGCGCCGATGTCGTCCAGCTCCACGCCGGGTCGAATGACGTCCACCGTCACATTGTCCTTCGCGCGGACAATGCGAACCGAGCCCTCGTCGTTGAGCGTTGGCGCCTGGTCGAAGCGCAGCCGCAGCAGCGTGTCGACAGGAACCTCACGCTCGTTGGCGGCCGGTGCGGCCCGGCCGGCTGCCAGCCGGATTGCGCGCCGCGATGCCGCAAACGCCGGTGCAACGCGAACCGCCAGGGTCAGCGCCACGTTCGGATCTTCTGCGCTGCTTAGCGTCACCGCTGCCTCGCCGGTGCCGCGCGGGTCCAGCACAAGCATGTCCCTGTCCACGCTGGCTTCAACCACAGCCGGATCGCTCGATGTCGCGGTAAAGCGCAAGGCGCGCAGCCCCTCACGGTTCGCTGCGCGGACCGCAAACCGCTGCGGTGCATCGCCTGCCTGCAAGGCCAGCTGTTTATGCCTGTGCACCAGCCCGATACTGGTCGGCGGCTGCGCAATATCGCCGGCACGCAGGCCATTGATCTCGAACTTGCCGCCAGCAGCCTGCACGCCAACGCGCGGCGGCAGCGGATTGGGCTCGTCGACACCAATCAGTCGGGTGCCATTGAGGTAAGCCGTCAGGGCCGCGCCATCGACGTCGAGGCGAAGAGTGTAGAAAGCCTCGCCCGCATCGGGTTCGATACGCACTTGCTTGAGGAATTTCGGCTGGCCGTCGATCATGCGCACGATATTGACGGCCAGCTTGCCGCCCATTGCTGCATCAAGGCCAAACCCGAGCCAGTTGCCTTCATCGCTGTAGCGCACGATGACATAGCCCTGCCCGGACGCGCCTGGCGCTGGGCGCATCCGTGCTTCGACGAAGTAGCGGCCGGACTGCATGGCGGCAACCTCCGCCGCCGGCATCAGTTCGACTGCGGCCGGTGCGGCCGGTGCGGACGGTGCAGCGTACGCCCCTGCCGGCGACAACAGCAAGGCACAGGCAAGCAGCAGGAAGCGTCGCAGCATCTTAGAACCTGAACTCCACGGACATGCGATACACACGGCCCAGCATATCGGCCAGCGACGTCACGTAACCACCGCTGTAAGTGCTGTTGGAGGTCAGTGGCGGCCATTCCTCGGTCAGGTTGTTGACGCCAAAGCTGATGATCGTGTTCTTGAAGCCAGTGTAGTTCACGTTCACGTTGTACTGCTTGTAAGCCTCCACCTTGGTCAGGGTGGAACCGGCACGCGGGGTGACGTCGGTCACGCTGGAGTTATAACGCTGCGACAGCGTGGTTGCCCAGGCGCCGGAGGTGTGGGTGATCGAAGCGGTGTGCTTCCAGCGTGGGTTGACCTGCGGCAGGCCGGACAGGCCTGCGTTCGGGCCCGCACTGCCGTAGCGGCCATCGTTGGTGATGATGCCCACGTTGCTCAGCCAAGGGCCATCCTTCTCCGACTGGAACTCATACTTGTCCATATAAGTGCCGTCCAGTTTCGCATCGAAGGTGCCAACGCTGGATTTCGGGAAGCGGTAGCTGGCCGACAGGTCCAGGCCGCGGATGCGGGTCTGGCCGCGGTTGGCCTGGCTCGCCACGATGTGGTCGATCGTGCCGTCCGCATTGCGCACGAAGTTCGAGGCATACTTGGCGGGATTCTGCTGGATCTCGGCGATGCTCACCGCGCCCAGCACGTCGCGCAGCTTCAGGCCCCAATAGTCGATGGTGATCGACAGGTCTTTCACCGGCTCCAGTGCGAAGCCGAACGAGAAACCACGCGACTTTTCGGGCTTGAGGAAGTCGTTGTTTGGCGACTTGGTCCAGTAGTTGGTGGCCACGTTGCAGACCTGGTCATAGGTGTAACCGGCTTGCGGCGTGCCGGTGCCGGCCACCAGCGGCTGCGTGCTGGGGCACAGGACCGGGTCGTCCATCACCTGGTTGCGCACTTCCGGCGTCGGGTTCTGGATGTCGATGATCGACGGCGCGCGGAAGCCGGTATTCACGTTGCCGCGCAGGACCAATTGCTTCATCGGCTGCCAGCGTGCCGCCAGCTTGGGATTGACGGTGGTCTGCTTCAGGTCGTAGTAACGGTCGGCGCGCACCGCTGCATTCAGCAGGAACTTGTCGGTGACCGGCGCATCCGCTTCCATCATCAGCGAAGCGATGGTGCGGTGAATCTTCTTGGCCACGCCCTGCGGGGTCTCGCCCACCAGGTCAGTCTGGACCACGTTGCCGGCGGCGTCGATGTTGTAGCTGCCGTCAGCCTTCTTCAACACATAATCCAGCGGCGCGTTGAAGGTCTGTGCGCCGTCGCGGCGCAGCTCACCGGACACCGCCAGGGTCAATGCGCCGCCCGGCAGGTCCCACAGGCCTTTGGACAGGGTCACGTCCACGCTATGGTTGAAGGCCTTGTTCAGGCGATAGGTGTAGTCGTCCGCCTGGATGCTTTGCAAGTAGGCCAGGCCGGCAGCGTCCTGCAGGCCGAATGGATTCAAGGTGCCGTTGTTGAAGCCTTCCTGCGCCTTGCTATACAGGATATAGCCGGCGCCGGCGCGGGTATCGCGCTTCGATTCACCGTAATTCAGGCCGGCACGGTAGTCCCAGCCCAGCACTTCGCCTTCCGCGCTCAACACGATGCGGTCGTTGGTCTGCTCATCGTTGCGGTATGCCGGGCCAAGTTCGGCTGGCCCCCACTGGAAGTAGATGGTCCGGTTGTTCATGTTCAGGTCACTGACCGGGCCAGGCGTCCTGCTCGAATCTATGAACATGCTGGGCGCGTTGGCGCCGGTATTGCTGCCCACGACCTGCACGGCCGGGGTGATGCCTTTGCCTGGATAGTATTTGCTGGTCGCCGGCAGCGAATAGGTGGTGAACGGCTGCGTGGTGCCCGGCACCTGCATGCCGCGGTACTTCTGCACGGTAAATTCGGAATGCAGGATGTCCAGGTCCAGCTTGTGGCCGCCCGGCAGGTTGATGCTCGCGCGGCCGCTGATGTTGGTGATCTCGCTGCCGTCGGTGACGGCAGTCCAGAACAGCGGATTGCGCGCGCAGCCCGGCGCGTAGACCGGCGTTGCAGCAGTGCTGGCGTTGCCGAGGGTCGGCGTGGCGTATGGCGCCAGGCAGCCGGTGGCAAAGGTCGGGTTGTAGTTCGAGTTGGCGTTGCGGGCAAAGCCGAAGTTGGCAACCGGGGTCGCATTGCGTGCGTCAGGCGTGATGCCAAGGCCCAGCGTGCGCAGGATGGCAGGATCATGCTGCTCCGGACGGTCGCTCTGGAACAGCGCATCCTTTTTCTGGTAATCGATCGCCACATAGGCATTCCAGCCGTCGCGCGACAGCTTGCCGGCGCCCAGGATCATGCCGAAGCTCCTGGTGTCGGCACCGCCCTTTTCCGTCGGCGCATATTCGGCCTTGACCGAAGCGCCTTCGAAACCGCGCTTGGTCAGGAAGTTCTGCACACCACCGATGGCGTCTGCACCGTAGATCGACGCGGCGCCGCCGTTCAGGGTTTCCACACGGTCCAGCGCCATGCGCGGGATCACGTTGACGGAGACGTACTGGTCCTGCAGCGGCTCATTGGCCAGGCGGCGCCCGTTCAACAGGGTCAGGGTGCGCATCGGGCCCAGGCCGCGCAGGTTGGTGACCGGCCCGGCCGCGCCGGTATTGGTGCCCAGCGACAGCGATTGCGGCATCTCCAGCACCAGGTCTTTCAGCTCGGTGTTGCCGCGCGCCTGCAGCTCGCCGGACTTGATGGTGGCCAGCGGGGTCGCACCCTCATTGGCAATGCGGCGGATCAGGGAGCCGGTCACCACCACCGATGCCATCGGTTCGTCCGCCGGAGCTGCGCCTTGCGCAGCCGCCCGGTTTGCCATCTGCAGCACTGCCGCAGCCACCGCTGCCGCCAGCACGGCACGCTTGGCCCGTGGGCCTGGAACGTAATTCATCAGTCTCCTCCATGTATGCGATCAAATTGGTTTGATCGATTTTCTCTTTTGGTATAACCAAAGATTAAAGTGGTTAGGCCAATTTAACAAGCAAAAATTCCGGAATGCTGCGAAAAAGCCACTTTTGGCCAGTCCAGATTGTTATTTTGGCCTGACCACTTTAGAATCAGGCCCATGGAGACCAGGCTATATAAACAGGTGGCGGACAAGATCCAGGCGATGATTGCCGACGAAGGACTTGCAGGCGGCGATCGCCTGCCATCGGAACGGGAGCTTTCAGTCAAGCTGGAAGTGAGCCGCGCCTCGCTGCGCGAAGGCTTGATTGCGCTGGAATTGACCGGCGTGGTGGAGGTGCGCAGCAATTCCGGCGTCTATCTCTGCGACCGCCCCGGCCACGCGGCCGCCCTGCAGGAGGCTGGGCCCGGGCCATTCGAGGTGCTGTCCGCGCGCCGCGTGATCGAGTCGGAGATCGCCGCCATTGCCGCGCAGGTGGCGACCGACCGCGCCATCGACGCCATCCTCATTGCAGTGGAAGCCATGGAGCGCGACCACGACGACGTTGCCACCAATGAGCAGGCGGACCGCAACTTCCACATATCGATTGCCAACGCCACCGGCAACAGCGCGCTGGTGGGCGTGATGAACCACCTGTGGGACCAGCGCGGCCACATGTGGCACAAGCTGAAGGAACACTTCCGCACCGAAGAACTGCGCAAGGAGACCTTGGGCGATCACCGCGCCATCCTGCAGGCGATCGCCAGCCACGATCCGGCCGCCGCCCGCAAGGCCATGCGCGTGCACCTGGGCCGCGTTACCCGAACCTTTTCAGCCTAGGAGATTGCCCTTGACCGCTCCACGACAACTCCGCCGCCGCAGCATGCTGCAAAGCGCCGCTGCCGTCCTCCTCGTGCCGCAATGGTTGCCCGCGCTGGCTGCCGCAAGCGCCCGTGCCGCCGCCTGGCGCCGGGCCGACGCCATCGTCGCCGCACTGCGCACGCCCGTCAGCATCCGCGACGAGGATTTCCTGGTGACGAATTTCGGCGCCCAGCCGTGCGGCACCAGGCAAGTCAAAGCCTGGGTCAGCCACGACGACCAGGAAATGGTGCCCACCCAGGCCGACGACGCCCACGACTGCTACACCAGCTTCAAAGCCGCCATCGACGCCTGCGCTGCAGCGGGCGGCGGACGCGTCGTGATCCCGAAAGGCTACTGGTACTGCGCCGGCCCGCTGGTATTGCGCTCCCATGTCCACGTCCACCTGCAAGCCGGCGCCCACATCCTGTTTTCGCAACATCCGGAGGACTATGCCCGCCACGGCGACTTCGACTGCGGCGCAAACGGCAAGCTCACGCTCTCGCGCTGGCAAAGCAACGACTGCCTGAACTACTCGCCGATGGTCTACGCCGTCAACGCCAGGAATATTGCGCTGACCGGCGAAGACTGGAGCTCGACACTGGACGGCCAGGGTGGCGTCGCCTTCAACGCAGCCGGCGATTGCTGGTGGTCCTGGAAAGGCAGGAACCGCACCGTGAACGCCGTTTCGCAAACGACGGCGCCCGGCTACAAGGAAGGCCAGCCGACGCAAGTCGTGCCCAACCCACTGAATAAACCGCTGGCCGAAGCCGCTCCGGGCCTGCCTGCCGCCCGGCGCAAGCTGATCGAAGGCGAAGGCGACAAATGGCGCAGCGACGAGCGCTACCTCCCTGCCCTGTCCGAAGCCGGCGTGCCGGTCGCGCAGCGCGTCTTCGGCAAAGGCCACTACCTGCGCCCGCCGATGATCCACTTCATCAACTGCACCAACGTCCTGCTGCAAGGCTACCATGTGCAGAACACCCCGTTCTGGCAGCACCATCCCGTCAACTGCAAGAACCTGGTGATCCGCAAGGTCCACGCGGAAAGCCGCGGCCCGAACAGCGACGGCTTCGACCCAGAAGCCTGCGACCACGTGCTGGTGGAAGACTGCGTCTTCGATTCCGGCGACGATTGCATCGCCATCAAGGCTGGCAAGAATCGCGACATCCAGTACGGCCCGACACGCAATATCGTGATCCAGGGCTGCACCATGCACAGCGGCCACGGCGCCGTGACGCTCGGCTCCGAAATGGCCGGCGGCATCGAGCACGTCTACGCCCGTGACCTGGTGTTCGAGAACGTGCATTGGCAAACCGACCCGCTGAATATCGCGATCCGGCTCAAGACCAATATGAACCGCGGCGGCTACCTGCGCCACTTCTACGTCAGGAACGTGAAGATTCCGAACGGCGTGCAGCTTAGCGCCTCGCACTATGCACTGCTGCCTGGCTCGCCGATCGACACCAGGGGCCTTGCCACCGCTGCCGGCGCTGTCGTCTCCTTCGACTGCGACTACCAGCCCGGCGCAGACAGTGTTCGCATCCGGCCGCCGGAAGTCTCCGACATCCACATCGAGGGCATCAGCGTCGGCAATGTGGCCAAAGGCACGGGCCACGGCTCCTGCTACCAGGCCATCGCCATCCTCGGCCCGGTGGCCAGCGACTACAACGGCCCGCAACCGGCGCCGCCTGTGCTGCCGGTACGCCGCGTTACGATCAGCAACAGCGATTTCGGCAATCCCGTCAACGCCGCACAGCCGGTCTGGCTCTATAACGTGGCCAGCCTCAGGCTGGAAAACGTGACCATCGGCGGCAAACGCATGGACACCACACTCAGCGCCTGATTGGACAAGCGCCGCGATCGCCGTTATGCTGTCGCAAATGATGATGGACAGCATACTGGCGCGCATCCAGGCCACTGGACCTTCGCGCGATACGTCCCTGCTGCAGGAACTGGTTGGCAGCTTGCGCCCCAAGCATGCCAACGACCTGCAACAGGCTACCAACCGCCTGCGCGCCCTGGCGCACCTGCTCGCCACGCGGCCCGAATGGGCACAAGCGTTGCGCGACTACCTTGCCGAAATAATCGGCCAGCGCAAGTTGGTGCACCTGCTCACCGATACCGGCGTCCTGCATAACCAGGGCTTCTTCGGCGAACTGTGGCGCCGCCTGAACCACAAATGGCTGCCGCCGACCGTCAACGACACCTACCTGAAAGACGTTTTCGGCCAGGTCTTCGACCGGCGGGACGATCACCAGTGGATCAACGGCGTCGAACCGACGGTGTGGCTGGACTTGCTCAACGCCCTGCAATTGCCACAGCATGGATGGCTGCAAAGCCAGGTGCTGGGCGAGTTGCTGGAGGCGGTACAAGTACTGTCCTACCGCATCAGCGCCATTGGCCTCGAGCCCGAACTGGTGCGCGTCCATCCGGACATCGAACGCTTCGAATCGCCCTTCCTGCGCCAGAACGCCGAAGTGGTGCAACTCACCGAAGCCTGGCGCGCCCGCCTGGTCGACGCACATGCCGAAGTACCGGACGCGCGCCACCTCGACGTGCTGCTTGCCCAGTGCGAAGAAATTATCGGCCGCGTGCGCAAGGCAGCCTCCGTGCAAGGGGTGTCGGTCAGCCTGACCCGCCTGCTCTTGCGACTGACGCAAAGCATCGATCGCCTGCGCATCCTGCTGGATCTGCTGGAAGCGCCTTCGCTGCAGGAAGCCCTGCCCACCGCGCTCGGCCTGTTCCAGCAGCTGGTGGAGGCCGACAACCGCAAATGGAGCCTGACCGACCTGTTCCAGACCAATACCGAGCTGCTGGCATTGCAGGTGACGGAGCACGCCGGCCGTTCGGGCGAGCACTATGTCGCCAGCACGCGCGCGGAATGGCTGTCCATGATGCGCTCCGCATCCGGCGCCGGCTTCATCGTCGGCTTCATGGCCACCCTCAAGGTGCTGATGGCGAGCCTGCTGCTTGCCCCGATCGGCTACGCGGCGCTGTATAGCCTGAACTACTCGCTCGGCTTCATGCTGATCCACGTGCTGCACTTCACGGTCGCCACCAAGCAGCCGGCGATGACGGCAGCACGCATTGCCGCTGCCATCGACGAAGGACAGAAAAAGCTGGACGAACTGGCCGACCTGGTCGTCAGGGTATTGCGTTCGCAGTTTGTGGCGATTGTCGGCAACGTGGCTCTGGCCATGCCGACCGCCTTTGCGATTGCCATCGCATGGCAAGCCGCTTTCGGCCAGCACCTGGCCAGCCCGCAAAAGGCGCAACACCTGCTGCACGATATCGATCCGCTGCATAGCCTGGCCCTGCCGCATGCCGCAATCGCCGGCGTCTGCCTGTTCCTGGCCGGGCTGATCTCGGGCTACTACGACAACAAGGCAGCCTATAACGATATCGCGCCGCGCCTGCGCCAATTGCGCTGGCTGCGCTGGCTGCTGGGCGAAAAACGGCTGGCGCGCGTGACCGACTACATTGGCCGCAACCTGGGCGCACTGGCGGGTAACTTCTTCTTCGGCATCATGCTGGGCACCATCGGCACCATTGGCTTCGTCCTTGGCCTGCCGATCGACATTCGCCATGTCACCTTCTCCAGCGCCAATTTCGCCTTCGCGCTGGTGGGGCTGGACTACCAGCTCACCACAGAGCAATGGCTGCTGTCGCTGTCGGGCATTGCGCTGATTGCGCTGACCAACCTGGCGGTGAGTTTCACGCTCGCGCTGATGGTTGCGCTGCGCTCGCGCCGCGTCAGTTTCGGCCGCGGCCGGGCGCTGGCAGGCCTGGTCTGGCAGCGCTTCCGCCAGGCGCCGCGCAGCTTCTTCCTGCCGCCGCGCGACCTGGAATTGGGCTGAAACCGCAGCTGTCGGTGTAGGGTCGCACCGACGGCTTCCGTTGATGGCTTCACTGACACGGTGACGCTGCTGCAAGACGAATCGGGCTATCGCGCACGCCTGACCTGGCAGGACCGGAATGCCGAGCAGCTAACCCCACCGTTTTCAACTGCACATGCCGCCATCATAGAAGGCCACTCCCTGGCCGAGGAATACATCCTCGCCTGGCGCAGCTGATCGTTGACGCAAAAGCTTGATGCGCCGGCTAGCCTCATGCTAGAGTGCCGTCATCCCTTGTTACCGCGCGCCCCGCCCCGCGTGCCGTAGCCCAGATCCCCGCTGCACCCTGCTCTTGTGCGCAAGCTTCGTGAAGAAACTTCATGCGCACGTCTACGTATTCTCCTGCTAGCCGCTTTGGCGAGCAGCTTATCCTGAACGCCCATTGCATCGACTTCGTCTACGGCGGCGTTTACGCCTGGGCCTATCTCGCCATGGCCGGAGTCGCCGATCCGGACATCATTGTCATCTTGCGCACTCCATTCGGGGGCTGGGACAGAGCCGAACCCAATATTGCCGACGTTGCCCACCGGGCCATGCGCAGGATGGGAATACAGCGCCCCGTCAAGGCTTACAACTGTACAATGCCATGACGAAGGTACGACTTGCCCATCCTGAGGAAGATGCAACTTGGCTCGCAACAGGCAACCGAGACGCCCCACCATCCGCCGCATGCTGTTCGCACTTGTGCTGGCATGCACCCTGCCCGCGACCCTGGGCTTCGGCCTGCTGATCCAGCATTTTTATACCCGCGAACGGGCCCAGGTTGAACGCGACTCCCTGTTCGTCGTCCGCTCGATGATGCAAGCGGTCGACCGCGACCTCGACCTGGGCATCGTCGCCGCGCGCGCGCTGGCCATGTCGGCGGAGCTGGACCAGGGCGACCTGGCCGGCTTCCACCGCAAGGCGGTGAGCATCGTCAACGCCGGCTTCCCCGGCTCCAATATTGTCCTCAGCACGCGCGACTCGGTCCAGCTGCTCAATACCCTGCGTCCGTTCGGCGAGCCGATACCCGATCCCGGCAGCCGCGAACGCATCCAGCGCGTGTTCGAAACGGGGCAGGTCGTGGTATCGGACGTGTTTATCGGCGGCGTCACCCGCCAGCCGCTGGTCGCCGTGCATGTGCCGGTTTTCCGCGGCGGACAGGTGGTGTATTGCCTTTCCGTCGGCTACCAGCCGAGCTACCTGGGGCGCGTTCTCACATCGGAAACCCTGCCCAAAGACCGTGTCCTTGCGATTCTCGATCGCAAAGGCGTGATCATTGCGCGCACCCACGAACCGGAGCGCTATGTCGGCCAGCCGGGATCGGCCGGCCTGGTCAAGCGCCTGGGCGAAACCAACGAAGACGTGTTCGAGTCCACCACGCTGGAAGGCACGCCGGTCTATACGATCTTTACCCGTTCCAGCCGCACGGGTTGGGCCGTCGCGATTGGCGTGCCGCGCGCCACCCTTTTGCAGGAGCTGCTGGCCTCCGTCACCTGGCTTACCTGGATCGTGCTGTTGCTGCTGCTGGCCGGCTTCGGGCTGGCCTGGTTCATCAGCGGTAAAATCCGCCAGCTGGAAGGGCTGTTCCACGAGCGCACCGACCAGCTCGAGGATGCCAACGTGCGCATCAGCACCGTCGTCGACAGCGTTGGGGAAGGCATCATCACCGTCGACGAGCAAGGCCGGATCGAGACCTTCAACCGCGCGGCCAGCGAAATTTTCGGCTACTCCGCGCCAGAGGTGATCGGGGCCAGTATCCAGGTGCTGATGCCGGAACCCATGCGCGCCTCGCACCAGCAGGGACTGCAGCGTTTCCTGGCGGGCGGCGAACCGCATGTGATCGGCAAAGGCGCCGTCGAACTGCCCGCACTGCACAAGGATGGCAGCCAGTTCACCGTGGAATTGAGCATCAGCGCAATCCGCGACGAAGGCAAATACCGCTTCGTGGGCGTGCTGCGCGACGTGACGGAACTGAAGAAGTCGCAGGCCGCCTTGCGCGAGGCCGTCAAGGAAGCACAGGCCGCCAATGCCGCGAAGAGCTCCTTCCTCGCCAATATGAGCCACGAATTGCGCACGCCGATGAACGCCGTGCTGGGAATGGCGCACTTGATGACGACCACCCCGCTGTCGCTGGAGCAGCGGCACTACCTGACCATGCTGCGCACCTCGGGACAGTCGCTGCTTGCACTGCTGAACGACATCCTCGATTTTTCCAAGATCGAAGCGGGCAAGATCCAGCTCAACACCGTGCGATTCGAACTTGACGCGGTACTGCATGCGGTATCGACCATCATGAGCGTGAATGCCGGCGAAAAGGAACTGGAATTGGCCATCGGCGTGGAGCCGGACGTTCCGCGCATGCTGCTTGGCGATCCTTTGCGCCTGCAGCAGGTGCTGGTCAATCTCACCAGCAATGCCATCAAATTTACGACCAGGGGAGAAGTCAGCTTGAAGGTCGAATGCGCCGAGTGCGACGAACAGCGTTCCGTCATGCGCTTCATCGTGCGCGATACCGGCATCGGCATTTCGGCGGAACATCAGGCCAACCTGTTCGCCCCCTTTGTCCAGGCCGACGAATCGGTGACCCGCAAATTTGGCGGCACCGGGCTTGGGCTGGTGATTTGCCAGCGTCTGGTCGAACTGCAAGGCGGCAGCATCGCGCTCGACAGCCGGCCGGGTGAAGGCAGCACGTTCACGGTAACCCTGCCCTTCGGCACCGTGCCGGCCGGGCAGCAGCAGCCAACGGCCGGTGCAGGCTCGCGACCGTTGCGGGTGCTGGTCCTGGACGACCATTTCACCAGCCGCGTCTACCTGTCCAAGACGCTGCAAGCGTGGGGCTGGGGTGTCGACGTTGCCGCCTCCGCTGCGGAAGCGGAAAAGATGCTGGCGCTCGCCACCCAGCGCGAGCTGCCCTATGACGTGATACTGGCCGACTGGAGCATGCCCGGCGCAGACCGGCGCTATATCGATTCGCTGCGCCAGGCGCCGCGAACGGCAGCGCCAGTGATACTCATGGTCAGCGCCTTCGAGCGCAGCAAAATGCTGGAAGAAGACGCCGATCGCGAAGGCCTGGTCACCAAACCGGTGACCGCCTCCACACTGTACGATACGGTGCATCAGCTGCTGGACAAGGCCGATGTGCCGGAGGCGCCGGCGGACGCCACTCCCGTCCAGCAGCTCACCGGCCACCTGCTGCTGGTGGAAGACAATGCCATGAACCAGCTGGTCGCGGTCGGCATCCTGGAACGTGCCGGCGCCACCATTGACGTTGCCAATAATGGCGAAGAAGCGGTGCGCATGCTGCGCGCCGCGCCCGATGCCTATCGCCTGGTGCTGATGGACGTGCAGATGCCCGTCATGGACGGCTATACGGCAACGCGCATCATCCGCCAGGAACTTGGCCTGAAGCTGCCAATCCTGGCGATGACCGCGGGCGTCATGGAGTCCGAACGCGCCGACTGCCTGGCAGCCGGCATGGACGACTTCATTCCCAAGCCGCTCGACATCGACGAGATGATGCAGACGCTGGAGCGCTACCTGGCGCCTTAAACCCTGAGGATGCCGCGGAAGCCGCGCGCCGCATAATATGACTCGGCGCCGTTGTGGTACAGGAAAACGTGGCCATAGCGGCGGTCGCAGAACAAGGCGCCGCCCTGCTTGCGGATATCGTCGGGGGTTTGCACCCAGCTCGAAGTCTTGCGGTCGAATTCACCCAGCGTTTGCAGGTGGCGGTACTCGGCCTCTGTCAGCAGCGCGACGCCCATCTGCTTCGCCACTTCCTGCGCGCTGCCGGATGGCTTGTTTTCCTTGCGTGCATCCAGCGCGGCCCGGTCGAAACACAGGCTGCGGCGCCCGGCCGGGCTCTCCGGCGAACAATCGCAGAATACCAGCTCTCCTGTTGAAGGTTCGACGCCGACAACATCCGGCTCGCCGCCGGTGCGCTCCATTTCCGCAAGCACGGCAAGCTTGTCCGGATTGCCCTCCAGGCGTGCGCGCACTGCGCTCCACGCCATCGCTTGATGGCGCGCCATGTTCTTGTTGAAGCGCTGCTCGAGAACTTCAATCATGGTGTCTTCCTGCCCGGCATGAGGTCATGCGGATGGCGCCAGCCCGGGAGATCGCTGATGCGTTCCTTCCAGGCGGCGATGTGGGGAAACTCGCTCATGTCGATGCCGGTTTCCTCCGGCATGTAGACATAGCCAACCAGCGACAGGTCGGCGATGGTCGGGCGCCCGCCAACCAGGAATGTGTTTTCCGCCAGATGCTTGTCGACGATGCGGTAGGCGCCAATCGCACGGTCGCGCAGGAACTGCGTAACGGCCGTGTCGCCGGTCTTCTGCAGGCCGACCATGAAACGCAAGGTAGCGTAATAGCTGGTGAACTTGTGGTTATCGAACAGGATCCAGCGCCAGATGTCGCGCTTTTCATCGTCGTTGCGCGCGCCGAACTGGCCGGTTACCTCGGCCAGGTAGTCAAGGATGACGCCGGACTGGCTGATCTTCAAGCCCTTGTGTTCCAGCACTGGAATCTCGCCCATGTCGTTGAGGTTATCGCGCCACGCCTCAGCGCGCGTCTCGCCGCCGAAATAGTCCACCACCACAGGTTCCCAGTCCGCCCTGGCCAGTGCCAGGAACAGGGCAACCTTGTACGAGTTGCCGGAGGCCGCAAAGCAGTGCAATCTGAATTCCGCCATCATGGTCCTTTCGAGTTGGGTGCAGTCAGCCTGGCAATGGTAAAACAGATTGCCGAAGGCTGCAGGCCCCTGCCCCGAAAGGCCAAGCGCTTAGTTCAGGAAGCTGCTGCGCGCCTTGCGCTCCTTGCGGAACAACCAGGGCTCCAGCGGGTCGCGGTCCGCCCACAGGCCGACCCGCGCATTGCGCGCCGCGGTTTCGAATGCGGGCAGCGATGGGTCATGGTTGTATTGCGGGTAGACCCAGGCCATGCCCTTGCGCACCTGCGCCACATTGGCATTGACGTCACCGCAATGGACAACGGCCACCGTGCGTCCGTAGCGGTCCTGCTTGCCCGAATCGAGCCTCGCGTCGCGGCCAAAGCACAAATCCGACAACGACTGCTTCGAGCGCGCCCCGAAAGGCTGCTTCTTCTCCGGCGCATCGATATTCGCAAGGCGAACCTTTACCGGATGGCCTTTACTCAGTACGGTCAGCGTATCGCCATCGGAAACGCCGATGACCGTATCTGCGTAAGATTGATTGCAAATCAGTGCAAAAATCAGTGCAAGCTTCTTAATTTCCCTACTCCACTTGTTTGGAAGGCCGCAATTGTATCGCCACAATGCGGCTTCCGCAGCAAGCGTGCTTACTCTACCCAGCTGAAGCCATCGCGCGCCAGCAGCGCGAACGATTCGGACGGCCCCCAGGTGCCGGCGGCATAAGGATTCGGCTTCTCGGCCAGTGCGCTCCAGCCATTGATGATCGGATCAGCCCAATCCCAGGCCGCTTCCAGTTCGTCACGGCGCATGAAGTGGGTCAGGCGGCCACGCACCACGTCGATCAGCAGGCGCTCGTAGGCTTCGGCCCGGCGCTGCGAGAATGCCGATTGCAGGTCCAGGTTCAACGCCACCTGCTGCATCTGCATGCCGCTGCCGGGCTGCTTTGCCATCAGCTGCAGCTTGATCGCCTCTTCCGGCTGCAGCTCAATCACCAGCCGGTTGGCCACGCCGCCCGGAGTCTCCGGGAACAGCGGGAACGGCGGGTTGGCGAACTCGATCACGATCTTGGACGAGCGGCGCGCCATACGCTTGCCGGTGCGCAGGTAGAACGGCACCTTGGACCAGCGCCAGGTGTCGACGTAGGCGCGCATCGCCACGAAGGTCTCGGTGCTGCTGCCCTCCGGCACATTGCGCTCTTCCAGGTAGCCAGGCACTTCCTGGTTGCCGCTCACGCCGCGCACGTACTGCCCGCGCACGGTGTCGCGCGCAATGGACGCAAGGCTGAAACGGCGCAGCGAGCGCAGGACCTTGAGCTTCTCGTCACGCACCGCATCCGGCGCCAGCGAGGCTGGGGGCTCCATCGCGACGATGCACAGCAACTGCAGCAAGTGGTTCTGCACCATGTCACGCATGGCGCCGGCGCTGTCATAGAAGCCGGCGCGGCTGCCCACGCCCACCTCTTCGGCGACGGTGATCTGCACGCTGGTGATGTTCGGCGCGCGCCACAGGGGTTCCAGGATCGAGTTACCAAAGCGCAGCACCATCAGGTTTTGTACCGTCTCCTTGCCCAGGTAGTGGTCGATGCGGTAGATCTGCGATTCCTCGAAGTGCTTGCCTACCGCCTCATTGATCTCCACTGCGGAGGCCAGGTCGCGGCCGAGCGGCTTCTCCAGCACCACGCGCGCGTTGCGGTCGACCAGGCCGGCCTCGGACAATTTGTCGCAAATGGTCGTAAACAGCGACGGCGCGGTGGCCAGGTAGAACACCCGCTCCGCACCAGGACGCGAGACCTTGGCCAGCGGCGCCATGCCATCTTTTTCCACATCGATCCGCACGAACTCCAGCAGCTGCAGGAAACTGCGCCAGGCCTCGTCCGTGAAATTTTCCGCGCTGATGAAGGGGCGCGAGTGCTCCTCGACGAAGGCCAGGTATGCCGCGCGGTCGTAATCCTGGCGGCCGGTCGAAATGATGCGGGTTCCAGGCGGCAGGTTGCCGTGCAGGTGCGCCATGTACAGCGCCGGCAGCAGCTTGCGCATGGCGAGGTCGCCCACGCCGCCAAAGATGATCATGTCGAGGGGAAGGCTGGAATCGAATTGGGCAGTAGTGGTCATGTCGGGGCTCAAAAGCGTTTGCGGAAGCGGGTCAGAATGACAATAATACCCAAACTCTGACAAGACGGCAGAGCGACGATCAAGGAGGAAGTTTGCAAGGCCTTTTAAGATCAGCAATTGCTGGCGCTTTGCTCCCCCTATCGGCCCCTGCGTGGGCAGGCGGAGTACTTTGCGAGCCCCCGTACAATTTCGGGATCAGGAATGGGCCTGATCCGGTGCTTTGCGCGATCCAAGCGGCCGCCAGGCATTTCCTTGACGAGCGCAACGCCGAAAACAGGACCGACTGGGAGCCTTGGGGCCCGGACTACCGGATCTGGGTGCCGCCCTGCCAGGTTCCCTTGCGTGCGAAATGGACTGTCGATGAAGGGGAGAAGCGCGTGCTTGTCACATGCAGCCGCACAGCCCCATCCGAAGTCCAGCGCAAATGGGCGATATCGGTGGATGTCATCGGCCAAAGCCTGCAGCAAAACCGCTTCATCCGGGAAGCGGCCAACGAGTTCATTCGACGTGAGAACGCGAAGCACAAGGCGCACTGGCTCGTATGGTATCCGCCGGATCCGCCGGTGGTCCCCAAGTGCGCCGTGCCGCTATCGGTCCAGTGGCATGCGAAGACTTCCAGGAGCGATGTGGACGTCATCTGCCGAAAGGCCCTTGAAACGGCGTGGGGCAAGTCGAGCTGGCGGGTCAAGATGCCTGTTGCCTGACGCGGCCACCTTGGAAAGGGCCCCGGTCACGGACTGAATATGCCCCCCTTTCCGAAATTTCAGAGTTTGATGTCGATGGCGAACGTGTAGCTGGGGCGCGTCTTCCGGAACACCTGGACGCTTGAGCCGTCGTCGGTACTGGTGACCCTTCCCGTCCATTGCGGGGCGGCGTTGGTGGCACCAAAGCGTAGGCTGACTTCCTGGTTCAGATTCCATAACGCGTACAAGTCCAGTGCCCGGCTGCGCGTCTGGTCCAGCGCCTGCGACAAGGTCTGCTGGGTGGCGTAGCCCGGCGTGTAGGACACATTGGCGCCGAACGTCAGCGGTACGCTTTTCGCCTTGTAATCAAAGCCGAGCGTGGCGGACCAGGGCTGCTGGCCGTCCAGGCGGCTGTTTGGCATCGGCACGGCATCGACCTTGCTCCGATACAGATTGAGCGTGCCACGCAAATCCAGCCGCGTTTTGGCGTCAACCAGTCCAGGCAAGAGCTGCGATGCCGGCCCCTTGAACTCCAGCTCGATCCCGCTGCTGTGTGCCTTGGACATATTTTGCGGACGGCTGACCCAGCGCGGCACAGTGGCCCAGCTGACGTTTTCCAGCGTGGTGACATTGCGGATCAAATCCTCGACGCGGCGATGGAACAGGCCGATGCTGAACAAGCCCCCACCGGCAAAATAGCTTTCATACGCCAGATCCAGGCCCGTCGCCAATTCCGGCCGCAACATGGGATTGCCGGCCCGGTCCGAAGCCACCTGGTCGTTCTGCTGCGTGGGCAAAGGATAGATACTGTTCAGCGCTGGCCTTGGCATGAGCGAATACAAGTCGGGCGCCTTGTAACTGCGCGTCAGACTGCCGCGTATCACGTCGCGTCCCTTGGGATCCGGTTTGAAATTGACATGCAGCAGCGGCGACAGGACCTGGCTGCGGTTACGCACTGCACCATCAAAGGTATCGCTGCGCGTAGTGATGGTCTCGCGCCGCAAGCCGCCATACAGCAGCCATTGGTCGGACAACTCCCATTCGTCCTGAACGTAAAATGCCCGCCGGTCGATTTTGGCATGCAGGGGAAGACCATCAATTCCCGGCAATTGGTCCAACCCCAGCACAGTAACGTGGCGCTCGTCGTCGCGACGGCGGAATTCTAACTCCCATCCGACAGACAGGCGATGGTTGTCCCCGGCCAGTTGGCCATACTTGCCCGCTTGGGTCAGCGTGCGGTCGGTGCCCTCACCCACGCTATGCCGGTAGGGCGCGTCCGCGCGGTAGCTCTGGTTGACGAACTCGTTGACGGCTCGCCCCAACGTAAACTTCAGCTCCAATTTGCGTTCGCTGCCGAAGCGCGAACTCCATTGGCCGGTCAGGCGCTGGTTCTCGAAGCTTCCTTCGTTGTTGCTGGAATCTTCGAACAGTGATGGATTGCTGGCCGCAATATCCGTGAACTGTACCTTGCTGTGCCAATCGGAACGCTGCAAGAAAGCTTGCAAGTTGACGCTCTGGTCGTCGTCGATGCGCCAGCTGAACTGCGGAGAGGCATTGAAGCTATGGCCCCACATCGGCTGCTGCGCCGATTGCTGCGCAGTGTCGACCGCGCCCAGGGCACCAGCCACATGCCGCGCCACCTTCAATTCCGCACTGCTGCGGTACTCGTAGGCGGAGACGGGCAATGAATAGGACAGGTCGCCCGCCCGTTCGCTGTACAGCGCGCTCACATTCGCCGTGGGCCGCTCGGCGCTATACGCGGTGCCCACCTTGACGCTGGCCTGGCGCTTTTTCGCCACAGTTTTGAGAACGATATTGATGCTGCCCGCCACGGCCTGCGTGCTCTGGTCCGCCGTGGCAGCCTTCTGGATCTCGATACGCTCGACCTGGGCCGGATTGATCTGCTCCAGCGAGAACCCGGCTGGCGCCGGCTCGCCGTTGATCAGTATCTGCGTGTAGCCGGACCCCATGCCACGCAGGCGGGGCTGGCCATTCTGGATATCCACTCCAGGCAAACGGCGCACCACCTCGTTGACATTGCTGTCGCCAAACCGGTCGATCTCTTCGCGTCCGAATATCTGCTTGGCCACGGCGGCATTGCGCCGCAAATCCACATCGGTTTGCAGCCGTCCCTTGACTTCCACCCGATAGAACTTGTTGTCGTAAGCGGAGCGGGAGTTGGGGTCGGCACCAACCGGCATGTCCTGGGCGGAGCTTACCTGGCATAGCAACGCCATGCTCACAGCCGCAGGGATAGGCAAACGACGCGTAAGGCGCTTGAGTTGTTTCATTTTCTGCTTCTAAGTGATGTGTGGTGTGGGCGTAGTCTAGTGAAAAGCGCATCCGCCTTTCACTAGCAGAACCTGGTATTGACAAGCTTAAGACGTCCGTGTAGGCGAACAAGCGCGCCATCGCTAGTTGAGCAGGCCTGGATGGGCCAGGCCAAGCTTGTGCATGGATTCGTCGATATCCACATAGATCGCCACTGCCGTTTCATTACCGACCTTGAGCGGTGCACCCATGCGGCGTGTGACCAGGCCAGCGCGGCGCAGCATCCGCTCGATGGCCGTTGCGGTCACCGTCACATAATGGGCAATTCCGTTCTGATGTCCGTAGCGGATGATCTCGGAAATCGACTGCATGGTCATGTCGGAGAAGCCGAAACTCTGTACGCCGTCCGTTTCGATAGCAAAACGGCTCAGTTCCCAGATGCGTGGGTCTTCCGGAAATGGTTGGCCGTGCAGGAACTCGGGGAAGGTGTCTTTCAACATATACGGGCCGACCGTTGGCAGCAGGCGCCAACAGCCGCGCAGGATGCCGCCCTCTTCCCGCATCAACATGTAATAGGGGTCCATCGCATCGTAGCCATCGATCTCCATGCCGCTCATGATCGGCACTTCCCAACCCATACGCCCGCTAAAGACTTTGGCACGCAGGCGGTGCATGGCGAACAGGTCGGATTTTGGGAAAGCGGTGCGTGCTGCGATTTCGACGTGAAGCTGCATGATGGCTCCCTGAAGTGGTGGTGAAGAGCCTTCATTTTTATGCAGCACGCATAAGGCCGGTACTAGCAGATCTACTAGCTCAAACTATCAGGTTCCGATGCTAGCCTAGAAAAGACGATCACCTGCGCGCAGCGTCGTCCTTCCACCATTTCTCAACGAGCTAACCAAGACCATGAGTAGAGTTCCCGCGCCGATGTCGAACCGGGCCACCAGCGAGCAGGTGCGCTGGCTGCGCCAATCCTTGCATGAGAGTCAGACTGAATTCTGGGCGCGTTTTGGCGTCACCCAATCACAGGGGAGCCGCTTTGAACAGGGTTGCTGGATGCCGCCGCCGGTGGCTATCCTGCTGGCCCTGTATTTGACGATGCGAATTGGCAATCGCGACCTGGAGGAAGCGTTGGAGGGCGCCAGTTTAGCCGGGCGCGACCAGGCCCGCCGCGATTGATTTGACCACCGCCTGCTGGCGGGTGCTGACGTCGAACTTGCGCATGATATTCGCCATATGGAAGTTGACAGTGGCTTCGGAGCGTCCCAGGATGCGTGAGACTTCCCACGATGACTTGCCGGCCGCGACCCACTTCAGGCATTCCAGCTCGCGTGCCGTCAACTTGACGGCGTCGGCCGCCGGCGTACGCGCCAGCGTGAATTTGCGCGACGATTCCAGCGCGTAGTCACGCACCAGCGTCAGATCAGCCAGGGTCACCGTATTTTTGCTGCTGCGATGGCTGGCATCGGTCACGAAACTGAGCATGCCAAATTCGCCGGAGCGGCCATGCACAGGCAGCGTCACGCCAGAGCGCAGGCCGAAACTGGATGCCTGCTCGTAGAACTGCTGCAGCTGCTTGCCCTGGAACGTGGCGGGTTCCCAGATGATGGGCAAAGCGCTCATCAGGCAATGACCGACCGTCGGGTCGACATTGTGCATGTGCTGGCTGTCATAGGCCGAGCGCCATTCAGATGGATAGTTACTGACCAAAAAAGCCGATTCCAGGGGCTGTGCCTTGTGCGGCACCACGCCAAACAGGGTACGTTCAAAACCCAGCTGACCCGCCAGGGTCATCAACGCCTTCGCCCATTGTGATTCACTCTGTGCATCCAGCAACTTGTCCAGTTGGTCCTGTTCCAGCACATCGCCTCCTTTTTTGTCCGCAAGCGAACCTGCCAGATAGCAATACTACATTGTTAAATACATAATGCAATTCCGGCATGACCACAACGTGGCTGTCAAGCAACGTTAAGTGCAAGCCACGTTCCTCCCGGTGGCACCCGCTTTCGCCGACAGCACGTTCGCATCGTGCCGTCCCCTATCAGATCTGCTAGTGCCGCGTTTATGCCGCCTGCATAAGAATGGATCCGTCACGTCAATCAACCGGAGCCCGATATGCCACTCAATGTAGAAATCGCCGCACGTCACGCTTTTCCCCAATCCGAACTGCTGGCCATGCACCGTATGCGTGCACGGGCTTTCCGCGATCGTCGCGGTTGGGATGTGTCGGTATTGAGCGGCATGGAGATCGACGGCTTCGATGCGATCGAGCCGCACTACATGCTGTTGCGTGAAGAGAGCGGTTTGCTGTGCGGTTGCTGGCGCCTGCTGCCGACAGACGGCCCTTACATGCTCAAGGATGTTTTCGCCGAACTGCTCAATGGTCAAGCAGCCCCGCAGGATTCGAAGGTGTGGGAATTGAGCCGCTTCGTGATGGAAGGCGACAGCTCTTCGCCCTTCGGCTTCTCCGCGCATACGCTGCAGTCGATTTACGAAGTCATTCAGTTTGGCCACGGTCATGGCATCGAACAGTATGTGACGGTGACGACTACCGCCGTCGAACGCTTGCTGCGCCGCAGCGGCGTGGCAGTCCGCCGCTTCGGCCCCGCGCGCCAGATCGGGGTCGAAACAGCGGTCGCACTGTGGGTTGATGTAGCTGAATCGCTGCAGGCACTGAGGAGCAAACTGGCGCACTAAGTGCCGCGCCGGCGGCGCCCAGCTTATTGCACGCCGCCCTTGGCGACCTTGTCTCCAAAGTCGCCAGCCTTGACGACCGTTATCTCCGCGGGCACGAACAAGCGCAGCACTGCCTGGTTGACATCAGCGAGCGTCAATGATGCAACCTTGGCCTCCAGCGCCTGATCAAAAGCCATGGTGCGCCCCAGGGACAGATACTCCGACAGTGTCGCCGCCAACGCCCCATCCCCACCGCGCGACACCTGCCTTGCCTGTAGCCAGGCGCTCTTTGCAGCTTCCAATTCGGCCTGGGTAAAACCGGTGCGCATGGCGCCTTCGATTTCCTCGAACAGCAACGCCTCCACCTTGGCGGCATTTTGCGGAGCGCAGATCGCCGTCGCCAGCCACAGGCCGGCAGTATCGCGCGCCGGCACCATCAACTGGGAACTGACGGCATAGGACAAGCCATCCTTCTGGCGAATGCGGTCCGCCAGCCGGTTACGCATGGTGCCACCGCCGAACATATAGTTGGCGATCAGTGCGGAAGGATATGCACTGTCGTCATCACGCATCTGCACGGGATACGCTGCGACCACAATGCTGTTGGCCTTGTCCGGCGTCGCGACGACCTGCTGTTCACCCGTGGAGTGCTTGTAGGCGCGCGCCACCCGCTCATACGGCTGCGCCGCACGCCAATTGCCAAACAATGCAGCCAATTGCTTTTTCAGGCTTGGTGAATCAAAGTCACCGACCACTGCGACCGTCGCATTCTGCGCGCCATAAAAATCTTGGTGGAAGGCGCGCACCTGCTCCAGCGTTACAGCCTTTTGTGCGCTGATCCCCTGCGGCAGCGACATCGCGTGGATGGGATGCCCGACAGGGAAAGGATTGAGCATGCGCTGGAATGCATTCATCGCCAGGGGTTGCGGCTCTGTGGAGGATTGTTCGCTGCGCGCAATGCGCTCACGTTGGTATTCGACGAACTCCTTCTCCGGATAGGCCGGGGTCATCAGCTGTTGGGCAACCAGGTCCAGCACGGCGCTGATATTTTCGCGCACCGTCTGCACCGATACGGTCACCCCCTCCACCCCGCCCTGAATGTTGACCTGGGCCCGCAAGCGGTCCAGGGCGTCGCGAATTTGCTGACGCGACTGCGTGGCCGTCCCCATCGATAGCAAGGCGGAGGCAAACTGCCCCACCTCGCTTTTACCCGCCAAGCTGGCCGGTGTACCGAAGCGCAGCTTGAGCGAGACATTCACCGTAGCGCCCTTGGTCGCCTTCGCCAGCAAAGCCGCCTGCATGCCATTTGCCAGCGTGATGCGCTCCACCCGCCCCTCCACCGCCGCCGGCGTGGCATCGAAGGCCTCGCCCTGGCTCACCACGGCGCGTCCCTTGTAGCCCTTGACCACGGCATCCACGTCGATGCTCTCCGGTACCACTGTGCGCTCAGCGCCCTCGGTGGGGATGAAGCGGCCCAGCGTGCGGTTGCCAGGTTTAAGGTATTTTTCCGCCGCCGCCTGCACCGCCTTGGCATCGATCTCCGCCATACGGTCGCGCTGCACGAAGAACAGGCGCCAGTCACCGGCCGCCACGGCATCGGTCAGGGCAATGGCCAGGCGCGCAGTATCGTTGCTCGCCATATCGATACTCTTCAAGATCTGTTGGCGGGCACGCGCAACTTCGGCCTCCGACACCGGCTGGGTGGCGATGCCCTCCAACACCCGCAGGAGTGCATCCTCTGCCTTGTCCAGGGCACCATCCTTGGGCACGATGGCGCCGAACTGGAGGTAGCCCGGCTCACGCGTGGTGATGTCCGCGCTCTGCAACCTGGTAGCCAAGCCGGCCGGCACCAACGCCTTGTGCAGGCGGCCGCTGGGTGTGTCGGCCAGTATGCGCGTGAGCACTTCCAGCGCCGCCGCATCCGCGTGGCCCGATGGCGCCACATGATAACCGGCGCTGACCAGTTGGACACCGCCGCTACGGCGCACGGTCACACTGCGTTCACCGTCCTGTACCGGCTCCGCCGTGTAGGTCATCGCCAATGCGCTGGCCGGACGAGGAATACGTCCGAAGCTGTCCTGCACCTGCTTGAGCACCCCGGCTTCGTCAAAATTGCCTGCAACGATAAGCACGGCGTTGTCCGGGCGATAGTAGCGGCGATAGAAGTTGCGAAGATGATCGATATCGACCTGCTCGATGTCGGAGCGCGTGCCGATGGTCGCCTTGCCGTAGTTGTGCCAGTCAAAAGCGACCGCCCTGACACGTTCGGCCATGACGCGCAGCGGGTCGCTTTCGCCCATTTCGAGCTCATTGCGCACGACGGTCATTTCGCCGGTTTTCGTCGCAGGATTCCACAGGTCGTCGCGGCTGATATTGGCATTGACCATGCGATCCGCCTCCAATGCCAGCATGCGTGCCAGGTTGGCTGGCGTGGATGGGAACGTCGCGTAGTAATTGGTCCGGTCGTACGAGGTGGTACCGTTAAAGCGGGCGCCGATGGCATTCAAGACCTCCACCGGTGCTGGCGCACCCTGCTTGCCGCTGAAGTTCCTGGATGGCTTGAACAGCAGGTGTTCCAGCAGATGGGCCATGCCCGTCTCGCCGTAATGCTCGTGGCGCGAGCCCACCAGATAAACGATATTGGTGGTGACGGTCGGCTTGGACGGGTCTGGAAACAGCAGGACGCGCAGGCCGTTCCCAAGGCGGTACTCGGTAATTCCTTCGACCGAGGCACCCTTGACCCAGCCCGCAGCAGCGGTTTGCCGGGCAGCCGGCGCTGCAATCGCTGCCAGCGGCGTTTGCAAGCTCGCCGCCAGCAGCATCGATGTGATGAGCTTCGTTTGCATGGTTTTGCTCCGTTCTATCAGGCCACTGCGCGCATATCGGCGTCGCATCCAGCGCCTTCCAGGCTGATGACCGCGTTGGCACGCTCAATCGTCGAAGCGCGGTGGGCGACGACCAGCGTCGTGCGATTGGCGGTCAGGCGTTCCAGTGCCTCGTGAATCTGCCCCTCCGTTGCGCTGTCGAGGGCCGATGTCGCCTCGTCCAAGATCAGGATGGGAGCATCACGCAGCAGGGCCCGCGCAATGGCAACGCGCTGCCGCTGGCCACCACTGAGTTGTACGCCACGTTCACCAACCGGCGTGTCGTAGCCATATTTCAGTCCGACGATGAAGTCATGTGCATTGGCGTCGCGCGCCGCTTGTTCCACTTCTTCATCCGTCGCATCGGGTTTGCCGTAGCGGATGTTTTCCCGTACCGACGTCGAGAACAGGAAGACATCCTGCGACACCATCGAGATCGCCATGCGCAACGAAGTCAGCGAGTATTCGCGGATGTCCACGCCATTAATGAAGATCTGGCCCGTTGCCGGCGCATAGAACCGTGGCAGCAATCCAAGCAACGACGACTTGCCAATGCCGCTGCGTCCATGGATCGCCACGGTCTGGCCAGGCTCCACGCGGAAGCTGACGTTTTCCAGCACGGGAATGGATTCATGATAGCTGAAGCTCACATTGCTGAATTCGACCGTTGCACGTCGGGCTTTCAGTACCAGGCCATTTTCCGGGTCAGCATCTTCGGTCGGTTCGGACAACAGCTCGAACACCCTGGCGGATGCACCCGCCGCCTGGTTGACGGCGGAAAACTGCTGGGCAATGGCGCCAATGCTCTGGTTGACGTTTTGCGAATACAGGAAGAAGGCCACCAGCGAACCGATCGTCATATGGCCGGCCAGGACTTCAGTACCGCCATACCAGAACAGCACGATCGTCGAGATCACCGTAAGGAAGGTAATGATTGCAGTGTAGCTGGCATCGGCAATCCGGCCTTTCCCCGCCAGCTGCAGGTATTCGTCCATCATGTGCTGGAAACGCTTCACGTCGCGGCCATCGGCGCCGAAGATGCGTACCACCTGGGTACCCGACACCGCCTCCTGGGCGAAGGCCACCGCGCCGGACAACGAGCCCTTGATCTGGGCGGAGATGCGGCGGAAGTGCGGACCGTACAGGTTTGCCACAATGGTCGCCGCGGGGCAAAGGGCCAGTACCACCAGGCCAAGGCGCCAATTCATATACATCATCACGACGCTTGCGCCGATCAGCTGGGCGACGTTGACGGTGCCGGTCACGGTGAGATTGGTGACGATGTTGCGGATTTCAGGCGCATCGCTGTACAGGCGGGAAATGAACTCGCCGATACGGTTCTTGTGGTGATAGGAAATCGGCAGTTTCTGATAGTGACGCAGCAGCGCCACGCGGATATCGTTGGTGATCTTGTCACCGGTAATCTGGAGCACATACTGGCCCCAGAAGCTGATGCCCGCCCGCAGGACGAATACGCCAATCAGCATGGCCGACAACAGGTGCAAGCCGGATGGATCGCGGTCTGTCACCATGGTGTCGAACAGGTGGCGGATGCCGAGCGGCAGGGTAAGCTGGATGGCGCCTGCCATCATGATCAGAAACAGGCAAAGGCCGATGCGGCCGGCAAAGCGACGACCGAACGGCAGGATATTTTTGAGCGTCTCCGTCATGCCGGGTGTGGCTGGGGAATTGGTTTGCATATGAGATTCTCTGAAAATCCGCAGGCCGGCCAGGCGGCCTGCGGCAAGTGGACAGGATTAGCGGTCTTCGGTGGACCAGCCAGGCAGCAGGCTGTCCAGCATCAGCGTCGCGCCGCAGCGTGTCAGGTAGCGATTCAGGACCAGGGCAATGCCGGCGCTGCCGGTGCCGAAGTCGCAGCTGATACGACCCAGGGATTCACCGGGGAAGGCCACGCCCGCCTCTTCTCGCAAGGCATACAACATCACACCCGAGAAGAGCCGCTCGATACCGCGTTCTGCCCGTTCGCGCCAGCGGTCAAAGCGTGCCAGATCCAGGAACAGTTCGCCAATTCCGGCCAGGCCGAAGAAGTAGCCCGGGAAGATCGCATACTTGCGGTCAGCGTCGATGATGGCGCGGTCGATGATCTCGGCATACTGCTCCTTGCCGGTGATATGCCAGTAGCGCAGCAGGGTCCGTGCGACGCCCGTACTACCCCAACGCCAGTAAGGTGTGACGGATGGCGTGTTGTCCTTGGTGATCCAGCTCAGGCCACCGTCCTGGTTTTCCAGGCCGCTTTGCATGACCCAGGCCAGGCCTTCTTCGCCGGCATCCAGGAATTCCTGCCGTCCCGTCGCCATGTGCAGGTAAAGAAGGAAGGTACAAACCCCTGCTACGCCATGTGCATAGCCTGCCGACAGTCCTTGCGGTGTTCGCCAGACGCACTGCCCTTCCGCTACCGGTTCACGGGCTTGCAGCAACCACAAACCGGCAGCAACCGCAGCATCCAGATACTTGGCTTCGCCAAAGCGCTCATAGAAGCGTAGCTGGGTCATGCCCCAACCAGACGCCCCGTTGAAGACATCGGCGGACTGTTTCAGGTAAGGGTGGTCCTGCGCCACTGCCAGTACCTCTTTCGCACGCTCCTCCTCGCCCTGGTCGAGCCAGAACCAGGCGATTCCGCTCAAGCCACTATACAAGCCTGGCGAGAACGCTTCGCGGCGCATGGGTACACGCTTGATCCAGTCCAGCACTTCGCCGCACACATTGCCACGCACACGTTGCTGCACAAGGGCCACTCCGCAGGCGCCATAAGCGATGCTCAACGGATTGGAGGTGAACACTTCCGGATCGGCCGGGAAGAGCCTGTCGAAACGCTCGAAATCGGCGGCGCTGTCGATGTAATGCATGATGTCATCCAAATACTGGGCGGCGTCGATCGTCTTGAATTGCGTCGTGCGAATAACCGGATCGGGAAGATCGTATGGGGCTGCCAGTGCCTGCGCAACCTGCTCCAGTGTCGGGCGCTCTTCCCGCTTCGACATCAGTCCCTCAATGATCTGGCGCAGTGGGGCAGGCAGGCCGAAGTCACCGCTGATCGCATCCAGGAAGCGCTTGTGCGCGCTGCGGTCCAGGGTCAGCAAGGTATTCATTGGGAACAGCCCTGCCAGCATGAGCGAACCCAGTGCATACAAGTCGTCCTCCAACACCGACACGCCGCGTGCATTGAATTCCTCCGACGAGAAGCCGGGCGTGAACAAGTGGGCTGCCAGATCCACGTGGGCTTCGTGAGCGCCCTCGAAGTCGATCAGGCGGACCTTGATGGCATCGCTGTCCGCGATCCTGGTCACCATGACGTTAGCCATGGACAGGTCGCCGAATACGATATGGCGGCGATGCAGCTCCTGGATGATCGCCGTCAGCTGGCGGAACACTTCGCAATAGCGCTCGAGGAACTGGCGTGCATCTTCCTTTTCAGGACGGGTACGCAGGGTCAGCGATACCCCGCCCATATAGCTGCGGAAATCGCGTGCACCTTCCAGGTACTCTTCCACCAGGTACGCGTGCTCCCAATCGAAGAAGAAGTCGACCGTCTGCGGTGCAATGTCCAGACCGTCAATGCAGGTGAGTACGCGATGTTCCTTCTTGAGCAGCTGTACTGCGTCCAGGCCGCGCGTCGACACATTCGTGAACGGGCGGGCTTCCTTGATCACCACGCGGTTGCCGCTATTGCGATCCGTCGCCAGGTACACACCGCCGGAATTGCTGAACGCGAGCACGGATTCGACTTTATAGCGGCCCTTTTTAAGGGTACCGTCTTCACCACCGTCCTGCAGGTCTTCTTCTTTCTGGAAAGGGTCGACAATGCCCGCCGGCAGGTGGAAGAACGGGGTGCGCTCGTCCTGCATATAGTTGCCATCCTGGTCGAGAATCACCAGGCTTTTGCTGCCATCCGCGCCAATGCGGCGCGTGCCTTTCAGGCCACCGTAGCGGTAGTAGACAACCTTACTGTCTTTGTAACGGCGGTCCGACAGGATGTAAGGGCCGTTGAAACCGATGGTGGCCTGGTGCAGCGCTTCCAGCAGTTCCGCGCACTGCTCCGGGCCGGAAGGATAGATGGCAATGAATTTACCTGCAGCGCCACGCGACCAGCGCTTGCCCAGCGAAAGGCTCAGCAGCATCTTATCGGCCACGAATTTGAATGGCACGCCCATCTTCACGAGAATGGCGGCAGCGGTCGCCAGGATCGCCGGGGCGTGTGCCGGCGTGGCGGACAGATGGATTTTCCAACCCTGATCGGGGTATTTGTACTCCGGTGGATTGCAATGCATCCAAAGGTCGTTGCGGTGCAGGACCCAGTCCGAAGGAAGGCGGCGTTTCAGGCCGGAGCAAAAGTCATCATGTTGCGCCTGATAGCGCGTCAGCGTCTCATAATACTTTTTGTGCGCGAGCGAATAGACGAATTTATCTTTGACTACGAATTCCGACATGATCTTGTCCACCAAGCTGAATCGACCTGCAGTACACGGGCCGATAGGATTTTTAGGAAGAATGAAGCAATACTGGCCGGAGAGATCCGGTAAGACGCAATTCGATCGGTCGCCGATCAACCGATGGAGTTGGATCCGATGCGGCACCTGGCCATGAAATGGTGGTGTGACAGAACGCTGCCTGATGCAGCGCTCCATCACCGCAGGCTAGCCTTAGATAGCCACCAGGTCGTCGCCCATGAAGCAGGCAGCCGCGCTGTTGGTCGAGCAGGCGCAGTTGTGGTCGCTGCTGGAGCTGCCGCCCACTTCCAGGTCGATTGGTGCGTAGGAAGTCATGCCTTGCAGGTTCAGAATACGGGTCATTTCAATCTCCTTTGAGTTTTGGCTAAATCCCGCTCACCACCATTGGCGAGTTCCGGGAAGGTCTTGCAATGTGCTGCTTCGGAAAGAAGCCGCGCTTTACTTGGATGCTTAGATGGCTACCAGCTCATCGCCCATGAAGCAGGCGGCGGCGCTGGCGGTAGAGCATGCGCAGTTGTGGTTGCTGCTGGTGCTGCCCTCTACCATGTCTTCAACTGGAGCGTAGGAAGTCATGCCTTGCAGGTTCAGAATACGGGTCATTCTGTTTCTCCATTTAGGTTATAAGACCGGTCTCCGGACTATCCAAAAACCGGCTGATTTGTTTGGCAGGCGGTTGGCTGATTCCAGCTTTCCTCCTGCCTCTCTGTCGCTACCGTTTGTGTGTGTCGACGGATTGAACTTTACGGAAGTGCGGCTCTGGACATAACTCTTAGGCCTCCCAGTTGACAGTTGCCGCGCGGCGTTGTATTCGCGTGCCCGGGTGCGCAACGCGCAGACCGGGGCGCAGCGGTCAAGCTATTAGTTCTACTAGTGTGTGAAATGGCGAAGCAGCGTGACACTACGCGCCTGTGCGGCGTGCGCCGCGTACTCGACTTCAATCGAATGAATCGCTCACTCTGGTCCTCGTTCCGCATCACCCTGCCGCCTGACATCGTGTTGGAGGAATATCTGCGCGACACCCTGTCCAAGCTGGTGGCCGGCTGGACAGCCAATGACGCGCTCCAGCTTTGGAACTTTGAACGCGAGTGCGACGGCCAGCAGGCGTTTCAATTGCAGGTATTGGGCTCACTGGTGGGGTCAAGGGCGTGCGCGCAATTGCAGGTGCAGCCCGGTGTGTGGGCGATACCAGCGGTGGCAGTGCGCGGCGCACCGCCACTGGAAAGTAAGGCTGCCCAAACCGCCAACGCATTGCTTGCCGACTGCTCAAGCCGGATCGCGCTCGAGACCATTCGCCTCACCGGTCGCAACGCAGGCCAGCGCTTGTCGATCGCCTGGGATTGCATGGCCGCGGCCCTGCTTGCGACAGGCGTTTCGGCTACCGCCATGACGGGTTTTCTCGATCATTACGCGGGCCAGACCGCGCGCGCCATGCCGGCAGCATTGCCCGGTCCCGGCGCGGCATGGTGGCGCTACGTGCGTTGCACGCGCGAGATGCCGGCGGCATCGGCGCTGCTGTCACGCTGGATTTCCGGCGTCGAGGCCCTGCTTGGGGAACTGGACCGGCTGCACGCGGCGGACGCACTGTGCACAAACGGCCCCTGCGAACAGGCATATGGCTTGCTGGTACGGGATGCACTTGGCTGGCATATGCGCATGCACAACAATCGACTAGGCATCGGACCGGCGCTTGACCGACGGCTCGCCCAATTGCTGCGCCAGGCAGCAGAAGGCGCGGCGCGCGTTCCGCCGCCCACGTTCATTCGACGCCACTGAACGCCGCGATGATAGCGAGACTGCTTAGCGAACAGCCGTTGCGAAGCGTGATTGCGGAACGCCCCCGCCCGGCTCCTCAGCGGCCGGCGGGGGCATCATCAGCCGCATGGGAATCGCCAGCTCGATGCCCCGCGCGGCCAGTGCGCCCACCACCTGCAGGTAAATCGCTTGCTGGGTGTCCATGAAAACGAAGTAGTCGGGCGACTTGATCCAGTAAACGGTTTCGAAGTCGAACGACCATTCTCCCAAGCCCGAGAAATGTGAGCGCTCGAAGGTGGCCGTTTTCTCCTGGGTCAGCACAGCATCCTTCAATATCTGCGGGATCTCCCGCAACTGCTCTTCGCTGGTCCCGTGGCGCACCCGCAGAACGAAGGCGGCCCGACGCGTCTCCATGCGCGTCTGGTTCAGGATGCGTGCCTTCAGGATATCGCCATTGGAGAAGATGATCTGGTCGCCGCCCAGACCACGCACGCGCGTGGTCTTCAGCCCGATGTATTCGACGCTGCCCAGCTTGTCGTCCACGATAATGAAGTCGCCCACGACGAAGGGCTTGTCGAGCACGATGGACAGCGACGCAAACAGATCGCCAAGGATATTCTGCACCGCAAGCGCCACCGCAATGCCGCTGATGCCCAGGCTGGCCACAAGCGTGGTGATGTTGAAGCCCAGGTTGTCCAGCACCATCAGGGTGAAGACGATCCAGACAACCAGGCGCAGGACAAAGTCGATGATTGCGGCGGAGGTGGCCGAGGCGCCCTGCTGGCGGGCACGGTAATATCCCCGCCACGAACGCACGAGACTGTCGCCCCAGACGCCACCTTGCAGCAGCAAGGTGGTGGCCGTGATGCGCCACATCCACATGTGCTGCTTCGAGGGCAGGTCCAGCATCTGGCTTCCCAGCCATGCACCGCCAACCACGATGGTCAACAGCCAGGTCTTGCGCAGCGCCCGCACCAGCCACTCGTCGATGGCTGTATGGGTCCGTTCGGCGATCACCGCCAGCCGGCGCACCGCCAGGCATTTCACAAGGTACAGCACAAGCGTCGCCGCAGCCATGACAGCCAGCGCCGTACCCCATTCCTCGACCGAATTTCCTAAGAAGGAATAACGCATCGGCGCAGTGTAGCGAAGCGAGGCAGGCGGGCGCGCACGCATGACTAAAGGCAAGGTTGCGCCACCCGGCCGAAAACTTCAGGATACTTTTGCCATCGCTACTCGCCAGACCAGAAAAATGCCAACAAACACGCCGAGCACCCTGGAACTGTGGGGCGGGCTGGAAAGCACCGTCAACCGCGTAGCCGATCAATACTTCAGCCAGATAGAACAGAACGGGCATGACAGACGGGAAGATGACCTGGACCGCTTTGCGGCGCTGGGCATCCGCGCCCTGCGCTACCCCGTCCTTTGGGAACGGGTTGCGCCTGACGGGCTGGCCTCTGCCAATTGGAGCCAGCCGGACAAAAGGCTGCCGGCCTTGCGCTCATTGGGCGTAACGCCGATCGTGGGGCTGGTTCATCATGGCAGTGGGCCCTTGCATACCAGCCTGGTGGACCCGGCCTTCCCTGAGCAATTGGCCGAATATGCTGGCGCCGTGGCGCAGCGCTATCCCTGGGTGGAGCATTACACGCCAGTCAACGAACCCTTGACGACGGCACGCTTCTGCGGCCTGTACGGGCTTTGGTATCCGCATGGCCGCGACGACCAGACATTCCTGCGCGCCCTGCTCCATCAATGCAAGGGCACGGTGCTGGCCATGCGCGCCATCCGCGCCGTTAATCCTCAGGCGAAACTGGTGCAGACGGATGACCTGGGCAAGACCTACAGCACGCCCGAACTGTCCGACTGGGCGGACTTCTACAATGACCGCCGCTGGCTGGGCTGGGACCTGCTCTGCGGGCGCGTCAATCCTGAACACGTGCTGTGGTCCTACCTCACGGAACGCGGCGGGCTCGCGGCGGAAGAGCTGCTGTGGTTTAGCGATAACCCCTGCCCACCCGACATTATCGGCCTGAACTATTACATCACCAGCGAGCGCTGGCTCGACCACCGCGCCGAACGCTATCCGGCGCGCTACGTCGGCGTGGACGGCTTCGCCGACATTGAAGCGGCACGCGCCCTGGCCGTTCCCACGCCCGGCATCGGCCCGCTGCTCGAAGAAGTCTGGGAACGCTACAACCTGCCCATGGCCGTCACCGAGGCGCATATCGACGCCAACCGCGAAGACCAGTTGCGCTGGCTGCTCGAAATCTGGGATGCCGCGCAGTCGGTACGGCGGCGCGGCGCCGATGTGCGGGCCGTGACCGTTTGGTCGCTGCTGGGCTCCTTCGACTGGAACTGCCTGGTTACCGAGTGCAAGGGCTATTACGAAACAGGCGCCTTTGACCTGCGTTCGCCGTCGCCACGCCCGACCGCCCTCGCGACGATGATGCGCGAACTGGCCACGGGCCGGCCACTATCGAGCCCGGTGCTGCAAGGCGCCGGCTGGTGGCGCCGCCCCGGGCGTTTCCTGTGCCCGCCAGCAGCCAGCAGTACCAGTTTGGCGGCGCTGCCGCCAGAACGGCAGCTCCCGCCGCACCGCGTGCAACCAATCCTGATCAGCGGGGCCACCGGCACGCTGGGCTCAGCCTTCGCGCGCATCTGTAAAGAGCGCAGCCTGGCCCACCACGTATTGACACGGCAGGAAATGGACATTGCCGATCCGGCTTCCGTCGAGGCAGCCATTCAGCGCTACCGGCCTTGGGCCATCATTAATGCTGGCGGGTACGTGCGGGTGCATCAGGCCGAGCAGAACGAGGCTTGCTGCCTGCGCGAAAACACGCATGGCCCGGCCGTGTTGGCCATCGCCTGCGCCCGTCACGCTTTACGCTTGCTCAGCTTCTCGAGCGACCTGGTGTTCGATGGAAGCAAGGGCGAACCATACGTAGAGAGTGACCGCACGGCGCCGCTGAACGTCTATGGCCACAGCAAGGCGCAGGCCGAGCAGCGCATGCTGGCCATCCACCCCGATACCCTGGTGGTGCGCACCAGTGCTTTCTTCGGCCCTTGGGACCGCCACAACTTCGTCACCATGGCGCTGCAGGCGCTGTCCGAGGGCAAGCGCTTCACCGCCGCCGACGATCTGGTCGTCTCGCCAACCTATGTGCCGGATCTTGTCCAGACTTGCCTCGATCTTTTGATCGACCGGGAAAGCGGTATCTGGCACTTGTCAAACGGTGAGGCGCTCAGCTGGCACCAGCTGGCGCTGCGCGCCTGCCTGTTGGCCGGCATCGACGCGCGAGGCCTGGAAGCATGCCCGGCCACCGATTTTCAAGGCCATGCCGCGCAGCCGCGCTTTTCGGCTCTCGGCAGCGAACGCGGCATCCTGTTGCCGACGCTGGACGACGCCCTCGCCCGTTACCTCAAGATGTCCAGCGGCTTGGATTCGTCGGGCACCGCGCAGCGGGCACATTACGGGGGAAACTAGCCGGCCATCGTACCCTGCTGATCGAAGCCAGCACAATATTTCTGCCATGGACTCGCTGGCGCCGCCGGACGATCGCGAGTGCAATATGCCGCAGCAAAATGGGAGGGAAATTAGAATGCGGGTCCAGAAAAGCGAAAAAGCCCCGATTTTCATCGGGGCTTTTTCAGTGTTCTGGCGGAGAGGGTGTCGGTAGAACCAAGAGTGAAAAAACCGCTCTACAGGGCTCTATCCACCTTTCTATCTACCTCTTTAATCGTCCCGATCACGCATTCATTATGCACCTTCGAGCGACGACTTGCGGTCCGCGAAGTCTTGACCAAAAACGGCTGTGCAGGCCTAGCGGCAAAGCGCTTATCTGCCGCCAGAACGAGATAGGTTCCAAAAGTACCAATCGTAGCCAGGGGTGTATTATTGGCCAAAATCAACACCGGACCACCGAATGGCGCGCGATAATATCAACGATATCCTTGTTTTCCTGGCTGTTGCCCGAGAACGCAGCTTCACCCGGGCCGCAGCCAAACTTGGCATGACACAGTCGGCGCTCAGCCACATCATCCGCTCTTTGGAAAGCCGGCTTGGCGTGCGCTTGCTGACGCGCACCACACGCAGTGTTTCGCCGACTGAAGCCGGCGAGCGGCTTTTGCAAAACGTGGCGCCCCGTCTGGAAGAAATTGAGGCGGAAATTACTGCCATCAGCGATCTTGGCGACAAGCCTTCCGGCACGGTACGCATCACCGCCATCGATCATACAGTCAATACAGTGCTGTGGCCGCGCATCGCACCCTTGTTGCTCCAGTATCCGGACCTGCATGTCGAGATCAATTCGGAATACCGCCTGATCGACATCGCCGCGGAGCGCTACGATATCGGCGTACGCCATGGCGACCAGGTCGAAAAGGACATGATCGCAGTGCGCCTGACTGCAGATGTACCGATGTGCATCGTCGCCTCACCAGACTATTTCAGGCGGCATCCCGCCCCAAGCTCGCTACAGGAGCTGATGCGTCACAACTGCATCTGCCTGCGCCTGCCCAGCAGCGGCGGCATCTATGCGTGGGAACTGCTGGACCAAGGCCGCCCGATCGAAGCGCGGCTGCGCGGCCAGGCCCTGTTTACCAGTGTGTATCCTATGCTCGATGCCGCATTGGCCGGTTGCGGCATCGCCTTCCTGCCGGAAAGCATGGTGCGGGAGCACCTTGACGCGGGCCGCCTGGCCTGCGTCATGCAGGAATGGTGTCCGTCCTTCCCAGGCCTGCATGCGTTCTACCCAAGCCGTCGCAATTCCTCGCGCGCACTGGCTCTGGTGATCGAGGCGATCAAGTTCGAGGGCTGATGGAAGCGCGGCTGGCGCGCGCCGCCAGCCAGGCCGTGACGGCGGCTGCCACCAGCAGGGCGGCACTCATGTAGAAGGTAGCCCAATAGCCGCGGGCATCGAACACCAGGCCGCCGACCGTGGCTCCCAGCATGATCGCCAACTGGACAACGGCCACGATCAGCCCACCGCCTGCTTCGGCATCGTCCGGCATGGTGCGCGCCAGCCAGGTCCACCAGCCGACCGGCGCCGAGGTGCCGAACAGCCCCCAGGCTGCCAGCAACAGCATCACCGCTTCCCTGCTGCTGCCAAATGCCACCAGCGCGACGGCAATTGCCGCCATCACCAGCGGAATCACGACCAGCGTGCGATACAGCCCATCCCCAATAAAGCCGCCGATCAGCGTAGTTCCGGCGAAACCGGCCACACCCATCATCAGCAGCATCAGCGACAGTCCGGACACGCTAAGTTGCGTCGCGCCCTCCAGGAATGGGCGCAAGTAGGTGAACAAGGCAAACTGCCCCATGAAGAACAGACTTACCGCCAGCATGCCCCAGGCCACCACCGGTCGTGCCAGCAAGCGGAACACCTTGCCGCTGCCCTGCCCTGGCTCACTGCGCATGGCTGGCAGGCTGGCGAACTTCCAGGCAAAGGCCAGCGCCGCGACAGGCACCACGCAAAAGAATGCGCCGCGCCAGCCGATGCTCGCGCCGAGAAAACTGCCCAGCGGCGCAGCGATGACGGTAGCCAGCGCATTGCCTCCATTCACGATCGCCAGCGCACGCGGCACATGCCGCTCCGGAACCAGGCGCATCGCAGTCGCCGCCGAAATCGACCAGAAGCCGCCAATGGCGACGCCGATCAGCGCCCGGCCCGACATGAAGACCAGGTAATTCGGCGCGAGCGCCACTATCGTGCCAGAGACCATCATCAGTACTGTCATCGACAGCAACAGCAACTTGCGGTCCAGCCGTCCTGCCAGTGCGCCAATGAGCAAACTGGCCAGCAGGGCGAAAGCGCCGGAGATCGAAATCGCCTGCCCAGCCTGCCCTTCAGTGATATGCAGGTCGGCGGCGATCGGCGTCAGCAAACTGACCGGCATGAATTCGGATGCCACCAGCACGAAAGCACCAAGCGACATCGCCAGCACCGCGCCCCACGCCGCCTGCGCTGGCGACGCGGCGTTTGTCGTCATCGAAGCCGGGTTCATTTCGCCAGCGTCGCGTTGTCGATCACGAAGCGATATTTGACGTCGCCCTTGAGCATGCGCTCGTATGCAGCGTTGATTTCTTCGGCACGGATCAATTCAATATCGGCCACGATGCCGTGTTCGGCGCAGAAATCAAGCATCTCCTGGGTTTCAGGAATACCGCCGATCATCGAGCCGGCGATGGCGCGGCGCTTCATGATCTGGTTGAAGACATTTGGCGACGGATGCGGCGTCGCCGGCGCGCCGACCAGTGTCATTGTCCCGTCGCGCTTCAGCAGCACGAGGAAGGCGTCAAGATCATGCGGGGCCGCTACCGTGTTGAGGATGAAGTCTAGGCTCTTGGCATGGGCAGCCATTTCAGCCGGGTTGCGTGACACGACGACATCATTAGCCCCGAGGGCCAGCGCATCCTGGCGCTTCGATTCCGAAGTCGTGAACGCCACCACGTGCGCCCCCATGGCGCGCGCCAGCTTGATGCCCATGTGGCCCAGACCGCCAATGCCGACCACCCCCACCTTCTTGCCTGGGCCGGCATTCCAGTGCCGCAGCGGCGAGAAGGTAGTGATGCCGGCACACAGCAATGGCGCGACCGCGGCCAGGTCCTGCTCCGGATGGCGGATGCGCAGCACATAGCGCTCATGCACTACGACCTGCTGCGAATATCCGCCCATTGTCCAACCCGGAAAATCTTCGGTCTGGCCATTGTAGGTGCCGACCATATTGTCGCAATAATTCTCCAGGCCTTCATCGCAGTCCGCGCAATGCTTGCAACTGTCCACCATGCAGCCAACGCCGACCAGGTCGCCGACTTTATGCTTGCTTACATGGGCGCCTACCGCGGCAACGCGGCCAACGATTTCATGGCCTGGAATGCAGGGGAACTGCGTGCCGGCCCACTCCGCACGCACGGTATGCAGATCGGAATGGCAAACACCGCAGAAGGCGATATCGATCAGCACATCGTGTGCGCCCGGTTCGCGGCGGGTGATATCCATGGGGACGAGGGGTTGGTCGCCAGCGTGGGCGCCGTATGCTTTGACCGTCATGGCAAGCTTCCTTTGAAAACTGAAAGGCCGCATCATAAAGATAAAAGCACGGTAAAAACGCTGTGGAATTTGCATGGCCTTATCAATCTGGCTCATGAATTAATCGAACCGTGATGTTATGCTAACCGCATGAAAACTCTGGCTGACGCAATCGCACAATGGACCGTGGACCAGGAAGATTACCAGTCCCCCATTGCCAATCTCTACCTGTACCGGCGCACCGCGCCGACCACGCCGCACGTCTGCCTGATTGAGCCCAGCATCGTCATGGTCGCCCAAGGCGCCAAGCAATTGGTCATCGGCGAGCAAAGCTACCGCTATGACGCGCAGCGCTTCATGGTGACCGCGCTCAACCTCCCCGGCAGCTCGCAAGTGCTGGAAGCAAGCTCGGGGCAGCCTTGCCTTGGCCTGGTCTACAAGCTTGACTTGCACACCATTGCCGAACTGTCGACGCACAGCAAGCTGCCGGCGCCCCCCGACACATCCACCCAGGGCCTGGCAGCCATCGGCAGCCTGACGCCCGCGCTGGCGGATCCCTTCAGGCGCCTGATCGCACTGCTGGACGAGCCGGAATCCCTGCCCGTGCTGGCGCCGTTGATTGAACGCGAGATCCACTATCGGCTGCTGCTCAGCGACCAGTCCGCGCGCCTGCGCCAAATTGCCTCTACCGGCAGCCAGAGCTTCCGCATCGCTCGTGCGCTCGACTGGCTGCGGCTGCACTATGCGCAGCCGCTACGCGTCGACGACCTGGCGGCCCATGTCAAAATGAGCGCCTCCAACCTGCATTTGCATTTCCGCCAACTGACTGCGATGAGTCCTTTGCAGTACCAGAAATGGCTGCGCCTGAATGAAGCACGCCGCCTGATGCTGAACGAGCAGCTGGATGCCGCCAGCGCCGCATTCAAGGTTGGCTATGAAAGCCCTTCGCAGTTCAGCCGCGAATACAGCCGCCTGTTCGGGGCCCCGCCCAAGCGCGATATCGAGACCATGCGGCGCGAAGCTGCCGCAGCCTGAAACGCCAAAGAGGATCAGGCAAGAAATCAGTGGAATCGTGCTATCAGTTGTGAAAACCCGCTCCCTAGAATGCAAACTTGCATTTCCATATAAGCGGAGAGTACGGAATGATCACACTGAATATCAACGGCACGACGACACGCGTTGACGTCGCTCCCGACACGCCTTTGCTGTGGGTCCTGCGCGACAAGTTGCAGCTGACCGGTACCAAATATGGCTGCGGCATGGGCTTGTGCGGCGCCTGCACGGCGCATCTGGATGGCACGCCGGTTCGCTCCTGCAGCACACCGGTATCTGCGGCAGTCGGCAAGAAGATCGTCACCATCGAAGGCGTCGACCGCGCGCACATCGGCAAGGTGGTGCAGGAAGCCTGGACAAAGCTGGACGTGGTGCAGTGCGGCTACTGCCAGTCCGGCCAGATCATGAGCGCTGTCGCTCTTCTGGAAGGCAATCGCAAGCCATCGGACGCCGATATTGACGCTGCCATGGCCGGTAACATCTGCCGCTGCGCTACCTACGTGCGCATCCGCGCCGCCATCCACGAAGCTGCACAGGAGCTGGCATGAACATCACTTCCCCACGCATTGAAAACGGCAGCCGCCGCGACTTCCTGCGCAGCGCCGTACAAGCCGCCGCCGGCCTGACGCTGGCCATCTACCTCCCGGGCACGCAGGCCGCCGCCCCGGCCGCAGCTGCCGCGCCGGAATTCGAACCGAATGCCTTTGTCCGCATCGGAACGGACGGCACGGTGACCGTCATCGCCAAGCACGTTGAAATGGGCCAGGGTGCCTACACCGGCCTCGCCACCCTGGTGGCGGAAGAACTGGACGCGGCCTGGTCCCAGGTTCGCGTGGAAGGCGCGCCGGCCGACGCGCTCCGCTACAACAACCTCGCATTCGGCCCCTTCCAGGGTACTGGCGGCAGCACCGCCATGGCCAATTCATGGGAACAGATGCGCAAGGCCGGTGCCAGCGCTCGCGCCATGCTGGTATCAGCCGCTGCAGCACAATGGAAAGTCCCGGCCAGCGAAATCCGCGTGAGCGAAGGCATTGTCACGCATGAAGCGCGCAAGGCCACTTTCGGCGAACTGGCGCCGGCCGCAGCACTGTTGCCGGTACCGGCCGAAGTGCCACTGAAATCGCCCGCAGAATTCAAGTTGATCGGCAAGCATGCGCCGCGCAAGGATAGCGCCGACAAGGTCAACGGCCGCGCGCAATTCACCCAGGACGTGCACCTGCGCGGCATGCTGACTGCCGTGGTGGCGCACCCGCCGCGCTTTGGCGCCACCGTCAAATCGTTTGACGCCAGCAAAGCTAAGGCTGTCAAAGGCGTAGTAAACGTGGTGCAGATTCCGACCGGCGTGGCAGTGCTGGCACACGATACCTGGAGTGCAAAGAAAGGCCGCGACGCACTGAAGATCGTTTGGGATGAATCCAAAGCCTTCAAACTAGGCAGTGAGGAAATCTTCACGCGCTTCCACACGCTGGCGCAGCAGCCTGGCCTGGTGGCCCATAACTCAGGAGATGCCGACGCCGTATTCGCGCGTTCGGGCCGCGTGCTGCGCGCTTCATACGACTTCCCTTACCTCGCCCATGCTGCGATGGAGCCGCTGAACTGCGTAGTGCGCATCGGCGAAAACGATTGCGAGCTGTGGTACGGCGCGCAGTTCCAGTCTATCGACCAGCCGTCGGTTGCCGCGCTGCTTGGCACCCCGCAGGGGAAAGTAAAGATCAACATGCTCTACGCCGGTGGCAGTTTCGGCCGCCGTGCCAGCAAGGACGCGGACTACGTACTGGAGGCGGTGCAGATCGCCAAGGCCAGCAAGTCCCGTGCGCCTATCAAGATGGTCTGGCTGCGAGAAGATGACATGCGCGGTGCTTATTACCGTCCTGCCTTCCACCATGCGCTGGAAGCCTCATTGGGTGACGACGGCCGTCCCACGGCCTGGCGCCACCGACTGGTAGGCCAGTCGATCCTGGCCGGCACGGTATTCAGCGGCATGGTCAAGGATGGCATTGATGCGGTGTCCGTCGAGGGCGCGGCAAATCTTCCGTACGGCATTCCCGCCATGCGCGTCGAACTGCACTCCCCATCCGATATTCCGGTGCCTGTGCACTGGTGGCGCTCGGTCGGTTCGACCCACACCGCCTATTCCACTGAGACCTTTATCGACGAACTGGCAATCACCGCCGGGCAGGATCCGGTGGCCTACCGCCTTGCTCTGCTCGACAAACATCCGCGCCATGCCGGTGCACTGAAACTCGCAGCCGAAAAATCCGGCTGGGACAAGCCGCTGCCGGCTGGTGCAGAAGGCACGCGGCGCGGGCGCGGAATCGCGGTGCATGAAGCATTCGGCACTTACGTCGCCGAAGTGGCCGAGGTAACTGTGAGCACGGACGGCAGCTTCACAGTCGACCGCGTCGTGTGCGCTGTCGACTGCGGCATGGTCGTCAATCCGGACGTCGTGCGCGCGCAAGTCGAAGGCGGTGTCGGTTTTGCCTTGTCTGCAACGCTTCATGGCGCCATCACGCTGAAGGACGGTGCGGTCGAGCAGTCCAACTTCCACGACTATCCACCAATCCGCATCAACGAGATGCCGAAAGTGGAAGTGCATATCGTTCCTTCGGCCGAAAAGCCGACCGGCATCGGCGAGCCTGGCGTGCCGCCGCTGGCGCCTGCGCTTGCGAATGCGTTGGCTGCCGCCACCGGACGACGGGTACGCAGCCTGCCGATCCGCACGGAGGAGCTGAAGGCCTGATGGAAAGCGTGGATTTGCAGGTATTGGAGGCCGCCCGCCGCTGGGCGGCCGATGGGCGGCGCTATGCGCTGATCACGGTGGCACACACCTGGGGCTCCGCACCCCGCCCCGCTGGCTCGTGGCTGGTGATACGCGAAGACGGCATGGCCGTCGGCTCGGTATCCGGCGGCTGTGTTGAAGACGACATCATTGCACGCATGCGCGAAGGTCGCTTGGGCGACCACCTGCCATTCAGCCTGGATTACGGTGTCACGCAGGACGAGGCTGCACGCTTCGGCCTGCCGTGCGGCGGCGCACTGCAACTGGTGGTCGAACCACGGCCGGATGCCGCGCAACTGGACGAACTGGCCAACCGCCTGGAATGCGGCGAACTGGTATTGCGGGAAGTGGACCTGGCACGCGGCGCCACCACGCTGGCCGCCGCGCAGCGAAGCGATGCGTTGGAATGGGATGGCCAGCAACTGCGCACCGTCCACGGGCCGCAATGGAGATTGTTCATCGTCGGCGCCGGCCAGATTTCTTATTACCTGGCACAGATGGCGCATGCGCTGGACTACGACATCACCATCTGCGAGCCACGCGACGAGTACGGCGCCGAATGGCGCGTGCCGGGCACGAAGCTGGTCACCGCAATGCCGGATGACGCCTTCCTGTCCCTGCACGCGGATTCACGTTGCGCCGTCGTCGCACTGACGCACGATCCGAAACTGGACGACCTGTTACTGCTGGAAGCCTTGCGATCGCCCGCCTTTTATGTCGGAGCAGTCGGTTCTCGCCTCAATGACAACAGAAGACGCGAACGGCTCTCGCACCACTTCGGCTTCTCGGCTGAGGAACTTGAGCGTCTGCACGGCCCTGTCGGTCTGCCCATTGGCAGCCATACGCCGCCCGAAATCGCTGTCGCCATCGTGGCGGAATTGACTGCGGTCCGCAACCGAGCTCCAATCGCATTCCGCTCCCGTCGCGCTTGAGTAATGGGAAGTACGCATCCAGTTTATGCGGAGCCGCGACAACGATACGGATTAGGTCCTGGCGGATGAAGCGGGATTCGAACTGAGGTGAACTGAAAGGTGGATAGGCAGTAGAAATCAGACGAAGAAAAAAGAAAAAGCCCTTGATTTACAAGGGCTTTTCAGTGTTCTGGCGGAGAGGGTGGGATTCGAACCCACGGTAGGGGGACACCCTACGCCTGATTTCGAGTCAGGTACATTCGACCACTCTGCCACCTCTCCAGGTACTGCATTTAACGGTGGTCGCCGTTGAGAGCCAAGATTATAGCAGCCCTTCCGAAAAATGGAAGGGCTATTTTCAACTTTATGCTACGAGCTTGGTCAGGCCGCCCATATAAGGCTGCAGCGCGGTTGGAATATCCACCGAACCGTCGGCCTGCTGGTAGTTTTCCAGCACGGCGACCAGGGTGCGGCCCACTGCCAGGCCGGAGCCGTTCAGGGTGTGCAGCAGTTCAGGCTTGCCTGCGGCATTGCGGAAGCGCGCCTGCATGCGGCGGGCCTGGAAGGCTTCGCAGTTCGACAGCGAGGAGATCTCACGGTAGGTGTTCTGCGCCGGCAGCCATACTTCCAGGTCGTAGGTCTTGGCAGCGCCAAAGCCCATGTCGCCGGTGCACAGCTGCATCACGCGGTATGGCAGGCCCAGGGTCTGCAGGATGTACTCGGCGTGGCCCACCATTTCTTCCAGCGCTTCGTACGACTTCTCAGGATGCACCACTTGGACCAGTTCAACCTTGTCGAACTGATGCTGGCGGATCATGCCCTTGGTGTCACGTCCGGCGGAACCGGCTTCGGAACGGAAGCATGGGGTGTGGGCGGTGACCTTGATCGGCAGCGTCTCGACGGCCACAATCTCGTCGCGCACCATATTGGTCAGCGACACTTCCGAGGTCGGGATCAGGTAGAAGTTCTGGCCTTCGCCTTCCGCGCCGCCCTTCTTCACCGAGAACAGGTCGGCTTCGAACTTAGGCAGCTGGCCGGTGCCTAGCAGCGATTCGGCGTTGACCATGTACGGGGTGTAGCACTCGGTGTAGCCGTGCTTGTCGGTGTGGGTGTCCAGCATGAACTGCGCCAGTGCGCGGTGCAGGCGTGCGATGCCGCCCTTCATGACGCTGAAGCGGGAGCCGGTCAGTTTGGTGGCGGTCTCGAAGTCCAGGCCCAGTGCGGCGCCTACGTCGGCGTGGTCTTTGACTTCGAAGTCGAAGCTGCGCGGGGTGCCGAATTTGCGCACTTCCACGTTGCCCGTTTCGTCGGCACCTGCTGGCACGGATTCGTGCGGCAGGTTCGGTACGGCCTGCAGGAAGGTGTTCATCTTCAACTGCACGTCGGCCAGCTTGGTCTCGTTGGCCTTCAATTCGTCGCCCAGGCCGCCTACTTCGGCCATCACGGCGGTGGTATCTTCCCCTTTGCCCTTCATCATACCGATCTGCTTGGACAGCGAGTTGCGCTTGCTTTGCAGTTCTTCGGTACGCATCTGGATGGCTTTACGCTCGCCTTCCAGGGCATTGAAGCCAGCTACGTCGAGCTGGAACTTGCGGGTCGCCAGTTTGGCGGCGACAGTATCAATGTCTTTACGGAGAAGTTGGATGTCAATCATGTTTTGCTGCCGCTACGAGGTTTAATCGAAAGGGGCAATTGTACCAAGATGACAGCACAACAACCGAGTTTTACGCCCTCCGGCGTTGTGCTGTCAGATCAGTGCTGCTTTTTCTGCCGCAGTCAGGCGCTTGGCGGCAACCACCACGGTCGGGATGCTGGTGTCGACCTTGGCGACGACCGGGTCGGCAGCCACGTGCAGCACCGGGGTGGTGGCGGTTGCGAAGCTGGTCACGGTGGCCAGGGCTGCTGCGATGACGAAGATCGCTTCCATGTGTTTCAGTGCATTCATGATGTTCTCCTTCAGGTCAGTGTTGAACTACTTCCGTGCTTCCATAGTGTCACTGTACCTAAAGCCTCCCTGCCCTGCCTTGCACTTGCGACGAAGCGCAAAAATCACGGGATGAAATGCAGATTTGCCGCCCTGCTGCCGCCAGTCAGACCGTTTTATTCCGCGGGCTTTGAGCCGTCCTCGGCAGGGGCGGCCTTCGAAGGAGCGCCGGACTTGAGCCAGTCGGCCACGTCCTCACCCAGTTCTTTCGTCACTTTATGGAACATGCCGCAGGTGCCCCGCATCAAGCCGACACTCGTCGAGCGCCGGAACGATGCCGACGACAGCGTGGCCCCGCCTTGCTGAAGCTCGGCGAGCACCTGCAATGACTTGGGGCCCGACCAGGCACCGCCACCCGCGCCCCAGGCATTGGTGATCGTGATCTTCACGACCTTGTCGTTGCCGACATCGTCGCCGACGCTGGCCAATTCAACGCGGCCATATCCCTTGGTGATCTGGGTCGAGGCATCGTCCACCAGATGACGCTCGAGCTCGCATTCATTGCGAACGGCTTGCGGAGCAAAAGTGCCAGGTGCGAACTGAACCGGGGTTTGCAGATACAGGCGCTCGGCTGCAGATGCGCCCAGCGATGCTGCCAAGGCGGACAGCAGAACAGTGGTCTTGAAGAGTTTCATTTGTAGAGTTTTGTTGCACCGGTGCAAAATTGTGAATTCGACACTATGCGGTCGAACCCATGCTGGTGCAAACGGACTTCAAATCGTGCGGCCTTGCTCCAGCCATCCCTTCACGGCATTGTTGAAGGCTTCCGGCTCTTCGCGCATGACCCAATGCCCGCTGCGGAAGGCGATGACCCGGCTGTCCGGCTTGGATTGCACGGCCGCTTCGAAACTGCGCGTGTGGAAAGAGAACGGCTTGCGCTTGCCGTAGATGTACAGCATGGGCCAGCGCAGCTTGAACGGCAGCGCCCCCGCCGTTGGCGTGCTGGCGCGCAGCCAGGTGATGGCGTGGGGCAGCTGCAGGCGTGCGCAGGCTTCGCGCGCGGTGCGGCTGCTGCCGATCGCTGCTTTCAGCCGGCGGTGGGCAAAGGCCAGTCGCAGGCGAGTCTTCCAGTCCAGCGATGCGCGGTAGGTCATCTGGCTGGAGCCGCCAATGCCGACGCTGATCACCCGGCTCACCAGCTCAGGGTACCGCAACGCGAACTGGTAGCCAAACACGCAGCCCCAGTCGCTCAGCATCAGGATTACCGGCCGGCCGCCGTTCACGGCGTGCACGGTATCGGCGTAGAGTTTCGATACTTCTTCAATGGTGTGGCTGCCCTTGGCGCTCTGGCTGGGGAAGCTGAACCGTACGCAGCGATAGCTTGGCGAGAAGGCGTCAACCTGGGCATCCCACAGGCTGCGGTCATAAGGCCAGCCATGAATCATCATGATGGCTTCTTCGCCTTCTCCATCCACATGGACGGTCACTCCGTCGACTGTCAGACGCTCCGCCATTCCGCTCTCCGTTAGAATATTTACAACATCGTAGCGTTGGACAATTGAAATGTAAACGCTTCGCTTAAGGGCTTCTCTTACGCCGGCAATAAGAATTGCAACCGGGAATCGGTCTTGGCTGGCGTGAAGCCGCTCAGCGTCACCTCCACCAGGCCGTTGGCGACGAACGGGTCTTGCGCCAGGCGCTCGCGCACGGCGGCTTCTTCCAGTCCATGCACCAGGATGCCGCCGCCCGGCTGGCCATACAGGTTGCCTGCCGCGAGAAAGACGCCGTCGTCAAAGCCAGCCTGCAGCCAGTCCTTGTGTGCGGCCATCCACGGGGCGGCCTGTTCACGGCTGCCGGTCAACTTGAGTGATACAACAAACATGATTCCTCCTCTATTTGGACATGGCGTGCAGCCATTTGTGCAGTTGCGAAACCTCGTGCTGGATGAATGCCCCGTCGTCGAAGGCGTTGGCGAGCGTGGCAATGCCCTGGCTGCGCGCCAGCAGGTGCATGGCCAGGCCGTCGGCATCAGCAGCGGCCTTGGTGCCAAGCTGCTCGAATTGCGCGCGCAGCCAGTCGCGGAACAGCGTGAACAGCGTATTTGCTTGCGGCAGCGCCGGATGCTCCAGCTTGGCCAGTTCGGTGCACAGCGTGCCAACCGGACAGCCGTTGCGGCTGATCGCTGCTGCGTTCATCGCCATCATGTCGATGAAACGGCCGATGCGCCTGGCCGGCTGCTTCGCTTCCGTGGCCCAGGCATCGAGCATGGCTTGGGTCTTGTGCTGGCGCAGTTCGATCACGGCCGCCAGGATCTCGTCCTTGGTCTTGAAGTGATAGTAGAAATTGCCGCGCGAGAGTTCCACCGCCGCGGCGATGTCGGCGAAGCTGGTGTGGCCGTAGCCGCGCTCATAGAACAGCCGGTCGGCTGTTTCGACAATGCGTTCGCGGGTGTCTGTTGCCTGTTTAGTCATGCCGACAAGCGTAGGACAATCGTCCTACGATGTCAAGCAATTAACCTTTTCGGGCTTCTTCGTCCAGTTTGCGCAGGAAAGCCAGCTTGTCGGCGATCTTGGATTCCAGGCCGCGCGGGACCGGCTGGTACCAGCCCGGTTCCGCCATGCCGTCCGGCAGGTAGGTTTCGCCGGCGGCATAGGCGTCCGGCTCGTCGTGGGCGTAGCGGTATTCGTGGCCGTAGCCCAGCTCCTTCATCAGCTTGGTCGGCGCGTTGCGCAGGTGGACCGGCACCTCGCGCGACTTGTCGCGGCGGACGAAGGCCATGGCAGCGTTGTAGGCGTTGTAGCCGGCGTTGCTCTTGGCTGCGACCGCAAGGTAAATCACGGCCTGCGCCAGCGCCAGCTCCCCTTCCGGCGAGCCAAGGCGCTCATAGGTTGCCGCCGCGTCGTTGGCCATGGTCAGGGCGCGCGGATCGGCCAGGCCGATGTCTTCCCACGCCATGCGCACGATGCGGCGGGACAGGTAGCGCGGGTCGGCGCCGCCGTCGATCATGCGGCAGAACCAGTACAGGGCGCCGTCCGGATTGGAGCCGCGCACGGATTTGTGCAGGGCCGAGATCTGGTCGTAGAAGTTATCGCCGCCCTTGTCGAAACGGCGCGCGTTCAAAGTCAGCGCGTTCTGCACGAACTCGCCGGTGACCTTGTTGGTGCGCGCGGTCGCGGCAGCGGTCTTGGTCTGCTCCAGCAGGTTCAGGAAGCGGCGCGCGTCGCCGTCGGCATAGCCGATCAGGGTGTCGATCGCCAGTTCGTCGAACTCCAGGTCCGGCATGGCGCGCTCCTTGGCGCGGGCCAGCAGCTGGCGCATCTCTTCTTCCGTCAGCGCTTTCAGCACGTAGACCTGGGCGCGCGACAGCAGCGCGGAGTTGACTTCGAACGAAGGGTTCTCGGTAGTGGCGCCAATCAGGGTCACCAGGCCGGATTCAACGTAGGGCAGCAGCGCATCCTGCTGCGCCTTGTTGAAGCGATGGATTTCGTCGATGAACAGGATGGTCTGCTTGCCATTGGCGACAAACTGCTCCGCCTGCTCAATGGCGGCGCGGATGTCCTTGACCCCGCCCAGCACGGCCGAAATGGCAATGAACTCGCAATCGAAGGCGCGCGCTGACAGGCGCGCCAGCGTGGTCTTGCCCACGCCCGGCGGCCCCCACAGGATCATCGAATGCGGCTTGCCCGACTTGAACAGCAGGTTCAGTGGCTTGCCCTCGCCCAGCAGGTGGCTCTGGCCGATGACGTCGGCCACGCTGTGCGGGCGCAGCGCTTCCGCGAGCGGCGGCGTTGGTTCGGCACTGAACAAATCAATCGTCATAGTCAGTGGTTGTTATCTTGGCCGATGCCAGTTGGATTGGTCGCCGGTATTCCCTGCGCCGTCATGAACGAGCCGTACTGCGACTCAAAGCTTTTTTTCGGCAGGCTGGCCAACAGATTGACAATTGCTTTTGCACCGCCGCGTTGCTCGGTCCAGGCCAGTACTTCCAACGCGGCTTGGCAGTAGGTGGCGTTCGCCATACCGGCGCTAGGCCGCGTGTGGATGGTCCAGGCGGACAAGGTGGACAGTTTGGCCAGGTCGTCGATGCCACGTGCGTCGGGCGAGCAGCGCGCTCCGCCCACGACGGTGGCTAGCCCCTCCTCAAACCATGCTGGCACAGGCTCCCTACCTGCCCGCGCACGGAATTCGATGTGGGACAGTTCGTGGGTGATGACGTTCAACAGCGCCTCGTCGCGCGCCTTTGGATGCTTGGCGAGAACGGTAATCACGATGGCAGGCCGCTCAAACCAATGTTTGGCGTCGAAGTAGCGCATCTGCGGCTTGTCCGCCGCGAACGAGCGCCATTCGCTGCCCGCCATGTACTGCGCGCATTCTATGCTCTTGCAGAAGAAAAAGTCCGGTAACTCGGACCTGCGCTCACCAAAGAAAGCCGCAACGTTGCCCATGCCGCGTACGATCAGCGGCTTGAGGCGATCCTGTTCAGCTTCGGTAAACTGGCTGTCGAATACCATTCGTCCACGGCGAACCAGGTCGGCCTCGCCGAAATCGGACGCGCCGGCGGTGCCTGCGACCAGGAGCACAAGGCTGACGATGAGTCGTTTCATGCCTTAATTGTTGATGACGTCCGCGCCCTTGGGCATGACAAATTTAAAGGACGTTGCATTCAGCGCTGGATTTTTTTCAAACTTCTTGAACGACAGGATGGAAGTCTGGCCGAAGCTGTCTTTCAGCTCCATCGCTTCCGGCGTGCCGTTTTTCAGGCCGATCTGGATCTGCTCGAAACTGGCGTCCTTGGCTTTCGGGGTGGCTTTCAGCCATTCCAGGCCGTCGCGGGTGCCGGCCTCAGACAGGGCAAAGTTCTTTTCCAGGTCGTTGGAGCCGAACAGGATGGCTGCCGGGGAAGACCCCAGCGCGTCGCCCAGCTTGCGCACGGTGACCTGGTTCAGGTCCTTGTCGAAGATGAACAGCTGCTCGCCGTCCGCCTGCAGCACCTGGTCGTAAGGCTTGGTGTAAGTCCAGATGAATTTGCCCGGACGGGCGAAGGTGAAGCTGCCGGACGACAGCTTGTCCTTGCTGCCCTGCGCCACGACTTTTTGCGTGAACTCGCCCTTGGCGGCCTTGGTGCTGGCCACGAAAGCCTTGAACTGCTCCAGCGCAGCAGCGCTGGCGGAACCTGCAAACAGCAGGCCGGCGGCCAGGGCCGCCATCAACTTGGTGCTCTTCATAAGAATCCTTATTCCGCCGACGCGGTAGGTGCGATGATTTCGCGGTTGCCGTTCGACTGCATGGCCGATACGACGCCGCTGTTTTCCATCTGTTCCAGCAGGCGCGCGGCCCGGTTGTAGCCAATGCGCAGGTGGCGCTGCACCAGCGAGATCGATGCCTTGCGGTGCTTCAGCACGACCTGCACGGCCTGGTCATACATTGGGTCGGCCTCGCCGTCCCCGCCGCCGCCTGCGCCGGCCATGGCACCGTCGCCACCGCCTTCTTCCAGCGTGCCGCCCTCCAGGATGCCCTCGATGTAGTTCGGCTCACCCTGGGCTTTCAAATGCTTCACGACGCGGTGCACTTCATCATCCGACACGAAGGCGCCGTGCACGCGGATCGGCAAGCCGGTACCAGGCGGCATGTACAGCATGTCGCCCATGCCCAGCAGGGTTTCCGCGCCCATCTGGTCAAGAATGGTGCGCGAGTCGATCTTGGACGATACCTGGAAGGCAATACGCGTCGGGATATTCGCTTTGATCAGGCCCGTAATCACGTCCACAGATGGGCGCTGGGTCGCCAGAATCAAGTGCAGGCCTGCCGCACGGGCTTTCTGCGCGATACGGGCGATCAGCTCTTCCACCTTCTTGCCGACCACCATCATCAGGTCGGCCAATTCGTCGATGATGATGACAATGGTTGGCAGTTTTTCCAGTGGCTCCGGCGAGTCAGGTGTAATCGAGAACGGGTTCGGGATCTTTTCCTCGCGCTTTTCGGCCTCGGCGATCTTGGCGTTATAGCCGGCCAGATTACGCACGCCCAGTTTGGACATCAGCTTGTAGCGGCGCTCCATCTCGTTCACAGCCCAGTTCAGGGCGTGGCCGGCCTGGCGCATATCGGTCACGACCGGCGCCAGCAGGTGCGGAATGCCTTCATATACCGACATTTCCAGCATCTTCGGGTCGATCAGGATCATGCGCACATCGTGCGGGTCGGCCTTGTACAGCAGCGACAGGATGGTGGCGTTAATGCCCACCGATTTACCGGAACCGGTGGTACCAGCCACCAGCAGGTGCGGCATCTTGGCCAGGTCGGCCACCACCGGCTTGCCGGCGATGTCCTTGCCCAGTGCCACCGTCAGCGGCGAATGGTTGTCGTTATAGACCTTGGAACCGAGGATCTCAGTCAGGCGCACGATCTGGCGTTTCGGATTCGGCAGCTCCAGCGCCATGTAATTCTTGCCGGGGATGGTTTCCACCACGCGGATCGACGTCAGCGACAACGAACGCGCAAGGTCGCGCGCCAGGTTGACGATCTGCGACCCCTTGACGCCGGTGGCAGGCTCGATTTCGTAGCGGGTCACGACCGGGCCAGGATAGGCGGCAACCACCTTGGCTTCCACGCCAAAGTCGGACAGTTTTTTCTCGATCAGGCGGCTGGTGAATTCCAGCGTTTCCACGGCCACGGTTTCCTGCTGCGGTGGCGCATCGTCCAGCAGCGACAGCGGCGGCAGCGTGGTGTTCTCGATTTCCTGGAACAGGGTGCCCTGCTTTTCCTTGATCACGCGCTCCGACTGCACCACCTGGGTGATTTGCGGCTCGATCTTGACGATAGGGGCCGGCGGCGCATCCGGCGGCAGGTCGGCCGGCTTCGGATGCTTCTCCTCGTGCTTGACGCGTTCCTTCACCACTTTTTCTTCGCGCTTGACCACGGCCACGTCGCCCTGGCGGCGGTCTTCGCGGTCTTCCATGCGGGCACGGATCCAGTCGATGGCCATCTCGATGGCTTCACCGATCCGTTCAGCCACCGACATCCACGACACATGGAAGAACAGGCTGAAGCCGGTGCCGAACAGCAGCAGCAACAGCAAGGTAGCGCCGGTAAAGCCCAGGCCTACGTGGGCGCCGTGCCCGATCAGTTCACCCAGCACGCCACCCGGTGCGCGCGGCAACTGCACCTTCAAGGTGTACAAGCGCAGGAATTCCAGGCCCATCGAGCCGACCAGCATCAGGCCGAAGCCGATCACGCGGATGATGCCTTCCTGTTTGTGTTCGGGATCTTCTTCCTTTTCCAGCACGAACTTGCGGGTCAGGCGGCGATAGCCCTGCCACACAACGCGCAGCATATAAACGCACCACCACCAGGCCGAAAAGCCGAAGATGAACAGCATCAGGTCCGACAGCCAGGCGCCGCCGCGGCCGCCCAAGTTGAACACCTTGGGCACGACATTATTGTGCGACCAGCCCGGGTCCAGGCGGTTGTAACTGGCCAGGATCAGGATGAAATAGACGCAGACGACAAACAGCGCGAAAAAGCGTGCCTCCGACAGCAGTCGCACCAGCCGATTGGGTAAAGGCTGGCGTTCAGTGACATTGCGAGTGTAACCAGAAGCTGGCTCCTGGCTCTTTTGACTCTTCTTACTCATTGCTTGGAGGCAAAAATTCCATAATTGCGCTTATTCTAAGGCATATCAAGCTAAAGCGGCCCCACGGTACATGTGAAATGCACGCTTCGCATATAATTTCGGTTTGCTTGGGCCCGGACTTGTCGCATTCCTGTCCACCCCCATATACCAGACACTCCAACTAGGTAAAGAATCCGCATATGACTACTACCAAACACGCCAAAGTCCTGATTCTCGGCTCCGGTCCCGCAGGCTACAGCGCCGCCATCTACGCTGCGCGCGCCAACCTGAACCCGATGCTGGTGACCGGCGTCGAACAAGGCGGCCAGCTGATGACCACCACCGACGTGGAAAACTGGCCAGCCGACCCGATGGGCGTCCAGGGTCCGGACCTGATGCAGCGCTTCCTGCAGCACGCCGAGCGCTTCAAGACCGAAATCGTGTTTGACCACATCCACACTACGCACCTGAACGAAAAACCGATCCGCCTGATCGGCGACAGCAACGTCTACACCTGCGACACCCTGATCATCGCCACCGGCGCCTCGGCACAGTACCTGGGCCTGCCGACCGAGCAGGAATTCATGGGCCGCGGCGTGTCTGCCTGCGCCACCTGCGACGGTTTCTTCTACCGTGGCCAGGAAGTGGCCGTGGTCGGCGGCGGCAATACCGCTGTCGAAGAAGCCCTGTACCTGTCGAACATCGCCACCAAGGTCACCCTGGTGCATCGCCGGGAGAAATTCCGCGCCGAGCCTATCCTGGTGGACCGCCTGATGGCCAAGGTCGCCGAAGGCAAGATCGAGCTGAAACTGAACTCCACCCTGCACGAAGTGAAGGGCGACCAGTCGGGCGTCAACGCCATCACCCTCAAGCACAATGACGGCGGTCTGACCGATGTGGCCGTGCACGGCCTGTTCATCGCCATCGGCCACAAGCCGAACACCGGCATCTTTGAAGGCCAGCTGGAAATGAAGGATGGCTATATCAAGACCCGCACCGGCACCGAAGGCATGGCCACCGCCACCTCCGTGCCAGGCGTGTTCGCTGCCGGCGACGTGCAGGACCACATCTACCGCCAGGCCATCACCTCCGCCGGCACCGGCTGCATGGCCGCACTGGACGCGCAACGCTACCTGGAAGCGCAAGAGTGAAAAGCTTCGCCGACCTGAAGGGACTGGGCAAACAGCTCAAGGAACAGCAAGAGCAGCGTGAGGCTGAGGAAAAGGAGCGTGCCAAACAAGCCAAGGCCGCAGCCGCCGCAGCCAACGTGTTCCAGTCCTCCATGGCCGGCGTGCAGAAGATGAAGCCGTCCGACCGCTACGTGCCGCCGCCCGCCAAGGGCCCGGCCGCAGCCGGCCGCCCTGCCCCTTCCGGCCCGCGCAAGCCGCAAACGGCCGAGGAGCAGGCGGCGGACGACGCAGCCGTGCTGCGCGAGTCGATGCTGTCCGACATGTTCGACGTCGACCATTACATGGAAGAAGACCCTTCGCTGAATTACAGCGCACCCGGCATCGGCCCGGACGTGATGAAGAAAATGCGCAAGGGCCACTGGCCGGTACAGGATGAATTGGACCTGCATGGCAAGCGCCGCGACGAGGCGCGCCAGGCAGTGGACGATTTCCTGCTCAAGGCCAAGCGCCGCAACTACCGCTGCGTGTGCGTGATCTACGGCCGCGGCTTCGGTTCGCGCGGCGGCGAGCCGGTACTGAAATCCATGGTCCATTCCTGGCTGGTGCAGACCGACGGCGTGATCGCCTTCTGCCAGGCCCGCGCCGAGGAAGGCGGCGAAGGCGCCATCATGGTGCTGCTGCGCTCCGCCCTGGCACCCCAGCGCTGATTAGCGCCTGCTTGCAGGTTTTGCTATCAGGATGCTAATCTGCGCCTCATGAAAATCGTCCCCGCCGTTTCCCTGATCACCATCATTGAGGTCGTAGCAATCCTGGTTGGGGCCTTTTCCGGATTTATCGAAGCACGCCGCAAGCGCATGGACATCGTCGGCGTGTTCATCGTCGCCTTCATCACCGCCTTTGGTGGCGGTACCGTGCGCGACATCCTGCTCGACAAGCGCCCCCTGTTCTGGGTCGCGCACCAGGAATATACGATCCTGCTGTTCGTGGTGGCCCTCGTGGCCGCCCCCTTCGTCAAGCATATCCGCCACATCGTCTCCGAACGCCTGATCGTGGTGGCCGATGCCGTCGGCCTTGGCCTGTTTGCCGTGGCCAGCGTGGCGCAAGCCCTGGCGGCCGACATGCCGATCTTCGTGGCCGTGATGATGGGGGTCGTGACGGGCATCTTTGGCGGCGTCCTGCGCGACATTATCTGCAACGAGGTGCCGATGGTGTTCCGCGACGGGAAACCATATGCGATCTGTGCCTTCTTCGGCTGCTGGTTCTACATCGCCCTGCAATATACCCAGGTCTCGGATGACGTGGCACTGTGGTCCAGCGCGGGACTGATCACCGTGATGCGCCTGCTGGCCTGGCGTTTCGACCTGAAGATCAGCCGGCCCTAGGGCTATCAGCAATAAACTTTCAATTGGAAAGTTAAAACTTACCACACGGAAACAACCGATACAATAGCGCAACATTTTTGATGCGCTTGCCTGTCCGTGTTTACCTTTGATGTCGCTACTGCAACGAGTCTGGTCGGCTTTCTGTCGATCCTGATTGCCTGCGCCTTCCGGGGCTTGCACGGCCGCGCCCTGTCGGCCACGCCCGGCGGGCAATGGGCCATGTCGGCCCTGACCGGGGGCGCGGCAGCGCTGCTCGTTGCCAATTCTGCCACCCTGCCCGGCTACATCGGGACTGTGGCCGACAACGCGCTTTCCGTTGTCAGCCTGGTCTTCATCCATCGCGGCACCGCGATGCTGGTCGGGGCGCGCTATAGCGACCGATATTACGCCTTGTGTGTCGGCGCTGCCGTCGCAGGCTTCGCCTGGTTCAGTTACGTCCAACCCAGCGTGCAGGCGCGCATTGCACTGGTTTCCGCCTGCCGCGCCGGCTTTTACTGCGCCACCTTGCTGATGCTGGTCAAGCGCCCCGGCCTGCCCGCCGGTACCCGCTACCTGGTCGATATCCTGGGACTGTCAGCCATCTGGAGCCTGGTGCGCCTTGGCACAGCCCTGCATTCGGGCGACCATGTCGCTACTTTCCTGGCTGGCGGCACCTCGTTCGCCATCATGGTTTCGGTGAGCGGGATCCTGCATGTGCTGGTCAATGCCGTCCAGTTCCGGCTGGAGAGTGAACAAGTACGCGACGACCTCGCTGCCCACGCCGCCCGGCTGCAGGAAAAGCGCGACATGCTGCAAGCCGTCGTGGTCGAACGCACCGCGGAGTTGACCCGCCAGGCCACCACCGACAGCCTGACCGGCATCGCCAACCGCCGCCACTTCATGGAGCGCGGCAGCGACGAAATCGAACGCGCCCGCCGCTACCATCTGCCGCTGACGCTCCTGCTGCTGGATATCGACCACTTCAAACAGATCAACGACCGCTTCGGCCACCCGGCCGGCGACAGGCTGCTGCAGGTGGTCGCACGGGCCTGCCAATCCAATGCCCGCAACGTCGACCTGTCCGGCCGTCTCGGCGGCGAAGAATTTGCCTTGCTGATGCCGGAAACCAGCGCCATTGCAGCGCGCCTGGCGGCCGAGCGCTTGCGCCGCGCGATTGCCGCCATCCCGCCGGAACTGAGCGGAGTACCGCACCAGGTGACCGCCAGCTTCGGCATCGCCGCGCTCAACGCGCATGACACGTCGATAGACGGCCTGGTAGCGCGCGCCGACGCTGCGCTGTACCGCGCCAAGAACAGCGGCCGCAATCGTGTGGAGGCGGCTTGAACACCCTGCACCTTGGAACCTGCGACCTGACGCTTGGCATCGCGTGCCTTGCGATTGGCGCCGCCTTCATCGGCCTGCACGCAGTGCGAGACGGTCGCTCGGCCGGCTCCAACTGGAGCCTCGCCGCCATCTGCCAGGGGCTGGCATGGATACTGGCCGGCACGCGCGGCGAATTGCCGGCTGCACTGACGATCTGGCTGCCAAACGTGCTGGTTGCCGCCAATGCCGCGCTATTGCTGCGCGGCGCAGCGCGCTATGTGCCGGTGCCCGCCTCGTGCCTCCTGAAGCCGCAACCCTGGCTGGGATGCCTGTTGGCGACCGCCCTGCTCTTTGCCTGGACCAGCCATGGCAGCGAGCACCTGCGCGCCATCCTCGGAACAACCATCCGCATTCCATTGCTGCTGGCCGCCATCGCCCTTCTCTACCGCTACTCCCCACGCAACGGCCGTGCCATCTTGTGCGCCCTGTTTGGCATCGACGCCGCCTGGAGCCTGCTGGCCACTGTGCCCGGCCTGCCCGGCCTCCTGCCGGCCGGCGAACTGCTGCGCGGCGCACTCACCATCCTGGTGATCGCCGCGCAATTCCGCATCGAGAGCGACAATGCGCGCGCTTCGCTGCAAGCCTTGGCCGAAGCACTGGAGCTGGAAAGCCTGCAGCTGGAAAAGACCATCGAAGACCGCAACCGGGACCTGCGGGAGATCGCGACCACCGACTTCCTGACCGGCATCGCCAACCGCCGCCAATTCATGGCGCGCACCGAAATGGAAATTGAGCGCTCGCGGCGCTATGACCACAAGCTCTCGCTGCTGATGATTGACATCGACCACTTCAAGGCGATCAATGACAGCTTTGGACACCCCACCGGCGACCAGGCCATCATCGCCATTGGACGCCACTGCGCGACAGCCTGCCGGCGCACCGACCTGGCGGCCCGCCTGGGCGGTGAGGAATTTGCCATCCTGCTGCCATCGACAGGAATCAACGAAGCGCAGATTGTGGCGGAGCGCCTGCGCGCCGGCGCCCAGGCGCTGCAAGTAAAACATGGAGGCCAACCCGTACCGCTCAAACTGAGCATCGGCATTGCCTGCATGGAGACGGGAGACACCGGGCCGGACACGCTGCTGGCGCGCGCCGACCGGGCCTTGTATGCGGCCAAGCATGCTGGCCGCGATTGCGTGCGTTATGCCTGATTAAACCGCGTCGGGGCCAGTTTCGCCGGTGCGGATGCGGATTACCTGTTCGATGTTCTGCACGAAGATCTTGCCATCGCCGATCTTGCCGGTACGGGCCGCTTTGATGATTGCATCGACAGCGGTATCGACCACGCTATCGTCCACCACCACCTCCACCTTCACCTTCGGCAGGAAATCGACCACGTATTCCGCGCCGCGATACAGCTCGGTATGGCCCTTCTGGCGGCCGAAGCCTTTAACCTCGGTCACGGTCAGGCCCGTCACGTTCACTTCGGCCAGTGATTCGCGTACTTCGTCCAGCTTGAATGGCTTGATGATGGCGGTAATTTGCTTCATTGCGTTCTCCTTATAGTGGTTTAAGCGTCAGGCACGGTCTGCAGGTTTTCCAGCCAGGCTGCTGCTTCCGAATCGCTCGGCGCGCGCCAGTCGCCGCGCGGCGACAGCGACCCGCCGGAACCGACCTTCGGCGCGTTCGGCACGCAGGTGCGCTTGAACTGCGAAGTCTGGAAGAAGCGCTTGAGGAAGATGCCCAGGTTGTGTTTGATGTCTTTCAGCTCGTACTGGTTGCGCACCACGTGCTCGTCTTCCGGCCACTGGCCGACGTCGCGGTCGCGCCACGCATGGTGCGCCAGGAAGGCCACCTTGGCCGGCGCGAAACCGAAGCGCAGCGTGTAGTACAGGTTGAAGTCCTGCAGTTCATAAGGGCCGATGAAGTCCTGCGTCACCTGCGCCGGCGCGGTGTCGCCGGATTTGCCCGGCACCAGCTCAGGGCTGATTTCCGTATTCACCACGGCCAGCAGCACGCTCGAATTGACGTCGCCGAACTGCTTGCTCTCGGCCACCCAGCGCACCAGGTGGGTGATCAGGGTCTTGGGCACGCTGGCGTTCACGTTGTAGTGCGACATATGGTCGCCCACGCCGTAGGTGCACCAGCCCAGCGCCAGCTCGCTCAGGTCGCCGGTGCCGATCACGATGCCGTTGTGATGGTTCGCCATGCGGAACAGGTGGTTGGTCCGCTCGCCCGCCTGCACGTTCTCGAACGTGATGTCGTACTGCTCCTTGCCCTCGCTGTACGGGTGTCCAAGGTCCTTCAGCATCTGGATGCAGCTTGGACGGATATCCACTTCCATCGCGGTGGCGCCGACGAACTGCATCAGCGCGCGCGCCTGGTCCAGCGTACGGGAGCTGGTGGCGAAGCCCGGCATGGTGGCGGCGATGATGTTGGTGCGCGGCAGGCCCAGATGATCCATGGCCTTGGCGCAGACCAGCAGCGCGTGGGTCGAATCGAGGCCGCCCGACACGCCGATCACCACCTTCTTGATGCCGGACGAGGACAGGCGCTGCACCAGCGCGCTGACCTGGATGTTATAGACCTCGTTGCAGCGCTTGTCGCGTAGCTGCGGGTTGGACGGCACGTAAGGGAAGCGCGCAACGTTGCGCTCCAGCGGCAGCACGCGATGCGATGGCAGTTCGACCGGGAAGCGCACAGTGCGGAACTGCGCCACCTCGGCCTTGTGGCGGCGGCTCGAATGGCCGAAGGTCGTGGTGCGCATGCGTTCGCGCGACAGGCGCTCGAGGTCAACGTCGGCAAAGATAATGTGCGATTCTTCCGCAAAGCGCTCGGATTCGGCCAGCATTTCGCCGTTCTCGTAAATCAGCGCCTGGCCATCCCAGGCCAGGTCGGTGGTCGATTCGCCACGCCCGGCGGAAGAATACAGGTAAGCCGCGATGCAGCGCGCCGACTGCTGGCCGACCAGCTGGCGGCGGTAATCGGCCTTGCCGACCAGGATATTCGAAGCCGACAGGTTGACCAGCACGGTCGCCCCGGCCAGCGCAGCAAAAGACGACGGCGGGATCGGCACCCACACATCCTCGCAGATCTCGATATGGAATTTGAACAGCGGCAGGTTCTCCAGCGCGAACAGCTGGTTGGCGCCAAACGGCACCTGCTGGCCGAACAGCGAAATCTCGGTCGAAAACGCCTCATCGGCCGCGCTGAACTGGCGCGCCTCATAAAACTCGCCGTAGTTCGGCAGGTAAGACTTCGGCACCACGCCGCGAATCACACCGCCCGACACCACGATCGCACAATTGAACAACTGGTGATCGACACGCAGCGGCGCCCCCACCACCATGGCCGCCGGAATGCGGCTTGAAGCCTCCACGACGGCCTGCAAGGCCTGCAGCACGCTATCCAGCAAAGCACGCTGGTGGAACAAATCATCGCAAGAGTAAGCCGACAGGCCCAGCTCCGGGAAAGCCACCAGCACCGCCCCTTTGGCTGCCGCCTCCTCCGCCAATGCGATCGTCTGCGCCGCATTAAACAGCGGATCAGCCACCTGGCAACGCGGCACGCCAACCGCCACACGGGCAAAATCATGGTGGTACAAGTTATGGAAGGAATGCGACATAGCTCAGCAAGGCAAAGGTGATGGCGAAGATTTTAACATTGCAGCGAAATGTCCACCTTGGGGTCAGGAACAAAAGTGGACATTCTTTTGGGAATGTCCACTTTTGTTCCTGACCCCAAGGTGGACATTTCGCTAGAATGGCTGGATGGAATACCGTACCAGCGTTCTTTCTTCACTCTCCGACGTCGCGCCTGCTGAATGGGACCGGCTGGCGGCGGGCAATCCCTTCCTGTCGCACGCTTTCCTGCACGCCCTGCACGAATCTGGCAGCGCGTGTGCGGAAACGGGCTGGCAGCCGCAATTCCTCGCCGTGTGGAAAGGGGAAAGCCTGGCCGCGGCCATGCCGCTCTACGTCAAATCCCACTCCTACGGCGAATACGTCTTTGACTGGGCCTGGGCTGACGCTTATCACCGCAACGGTATCGAGTACTACCCCAAGCTGCTTTCCGCCATTCCCTTCACGCCCGTCACCGGTCCGCGCCTGCTGGCGCAGGACGCGCAGGCTCGCGCGGCCCTGCTGGCCTTCCTGTGCGAGCAGCAAGGCGTGGCCGGCATGTCCTCCACCCATATCCTTTACCCGCCGGAAGACGAAGCGGATCAGCTGCGCGAGGCGGGTTTCATGCTGCGCACCGGCGTGCAATTCCACTGGCTGAACCAGGGCTACGCAAACTTCGAGCAATTCCTGGATACGCTGGAACACAAAAAACGCAAGAACATCCGCGCCGAGCGCCGCAAGGTGAAGGAAGCCGGCATCACCATGCGCCAGTTGCGCGGCCACGAAACGCGCGAGCAGGACTGGCGTTTCTTCCACCGCTGCTACAGCAATACCTACGCCGAACACCGTTCTTCGCCCTACCTGAACCTCGATTTCTGGCTGCGCCTGGCCCGCACCATGCCGCAAAACCTGCTGCTGGTGCTTGCCGAGCGCGATGGCCAGCCGGTCGCTTCATCGCTGGTGATCCACACCGAAGACACGCTGTACGGGCGCTATTGGGGCGCAATGGAGCACATCCCCTGCCTGCACTTCGAAACCGCCTACTACCAGCCGCTGGAATTCTGCATCGCCAACGGCATTCAAACCTTCGAAGGCGGCGCGCAGGGTGAGCACAAGATGGCGCGCGGTTTCCTGCCGCAGAAAACTTATTCTGCCCACTGGCTGGCCCACCCCGCCTTCAGCGACGCGGTGGAACGCTTCCTGGAGCGCGAGGCGGGCGGCATCGACGACTACCTCAGTGAACTGAACGAACACACGCCCTTCCGCCGCTAGCGTGGCGGACGATGGCTGCTGCCATGCTGTCCCGGCACCGGCTGGATGCCTGCTTCGTCATCATCCAGCGCTTCGGCTGCCAGCGCCATATTGGCGGGACCGTGCAACACAGAGCCTTCAGCAGAAAAACGCGACCCATGGCATGGGCAATCCCAGGAGCGCTCCGCCGGATTCCAGTTCACCGCGCAGCCAAGGTGGGTGCAGGCAGCCGACATGGCATGCAGCCCGCCATCCTCGTCGCGATAGACCGCCAGTTTTTTGGCGCCGCGGTTCAGGATGGCGCCCTGCCCCGGCGCGATCTCCACCGCCGAATCGACTTCGCCGCCGCGCAGCCAGTCACCGTACTGCGCCAGCGTGTTGACCTGCTCCTGCATGAAGCCGCGCATGCCCTGGTACGGCTTGCGCGCCGGGTCGTACAGCTCGGCCCACGGATTTTCCCGCCCCATCACCAGGTCGCGCACGATCATCGCGCCCAGCGTGCAATGCGTCATGCCATTTCCTGAATCGCCGCTGATGACATACACCTGGCTGTCGTCCATCGGGTTGCGGCCGAGGAAAGGCAGGCCGTCCGCCGGCTCCATCACTTCGCCCGACCAGCGCAGGACCACTGCCCCGGCCATCGGGAACCGCTCCCGTGCCCAGGCCTCCAGCTGGTCATGGCGGTGGCGCGGGTCGTGGTCCTGCCCGACCTTGTGGTCGCAGCCGCCGATGATCAGCATGTCGTGCCCCGCGCTGGCGCCACTCATTTCAAGCCGCACGTAATAGTACGGATCGCCGGTATCCCACAGCAGCATGCGCGGCAGCGAACCGCGCGGCACTTCAACGCCGATCACATAGGTGCGATAGCCATTCTGCTTGGTATGCAGGACCACGCGATTGTTGAACGGCGTATTGGTCGCCACCACCACAGCGTTCGCTATCACGCGGCCGCCGGCCGTGTTCACGTGCAGCTTGCCTCCAACCTTGTCGATGCCGATGGCGCGGCTGTTGCAGAAAATGCGGCCATCGCGCAGGCGGATGCAGCCAGCCAGCCCGTCGAGGTATTTGAGCGGATGGAATTGCGCCAACTTCGCGAAACGCACGCAAGACCCGCTTTCAAACGGCAGCCCCGGCACCTGCGGCATGAGCTCGACTTCCAGTCCGGCACGGGTGGCGGCCTCGCTTTCGCGCCGGATTTCATTCGGATCGCCTGTTGCGGAATACAGGTAGCCATCGAGCCGCTCGAACTCGCAGTCCAGGCCTTCGCTGCCCACGATGATTGCCACCTGGTCGATGGCGGCCATCTGGCCTGCGGCGACCAGCCTTGCGTTGACTGAGCCGAAGTCGTGTTCGATGCAGTGGTACCACTCATCCGGCGGCATCAGGTGCGCGGTGGTGCGGCAGGTCTCGCCGCTGCCCAGTTCCCGCGCCTCCAGCAAGATGACGCGCTGCCCTTCCAGCGACAACAGGTAGGCGGTGGTCAGGCCGGCGATGCCGCCGCCGATGATGCAGGTGTCTGCCTGCAGTTCGCCATCCAGTTGAGGCGTGGCGGCGATGGGGGCGGTCTTCGCCCAGATCGACAATGATCCTTCCATCTTGCGTCCTCCCTGTCAGGGTTCACGCAAGGACTATACAAAAAAAGCGCCCCGCGGGGCGCTTTCTTCAATCAGGCCTGAATCAGCCTTGTTTCGCGGCTTGTGCAACGCCGTGCATGATTTCCTTCTTGGCTTCTTCAGGGCCGTGCCAGCCGTCGACCTTGACCCACTTGCCTGGCTCCAGGTCTTTGTAGTGCTCGAAGAAGTGCTGGATCTGCTGCAGGCGCAGGTCCTGCAGGTCTTCCGGCTTCTGCCAGTGCTTGTAGATCGGCAGGATCTTATCGACTGGAACCGCCAGCACTTTCGCGTCTTCGCCGGATTCGTCGGTCATCTTCAGTACGCCGATGGCGCGGCAACGCACTACCACGCCTGGGATCAGCGGGAATGGAGTGATCACCAGCACGTCGACTGGGTCGCCGTCGTTGGACAGGGTGTTAGGGATGTAGCCGTAGTTGCATGGGTAGTGCATGGCGGTGCCCATGAAACGGTCGACGAAGATGGCGCCGGATTCCTTGTCCACTTCGTACTTGATCGGATCCGCGTTCATCGGGATCTCGATAATCACGTTGAAATCGTTCGGCAGGTCTTTGCCGGCCGGTACTTTGTTCAGGCTCATGTTTTTCCTCGAGTTAATGCTTTTTTGATCAGTCTAACCTTGCAATTATAGCCGGTTCTGCGGCGAACCGGCAGGACCTGCCGGCTGCAGCGCCTTGGCCGCCAAGTGGTACCTGGCTTCGCGCACCAGCTCTTCAGATAACTCTCCCCGGCGACGGCGGCCGAACATTTCGCCAATGTTTGCCACCAGATAAGTCGGTGTGAAAAGCACGGCCAAAAGGCATACCCCACCAGCCAAGCAGGAAAGTCAGGAAAAACGATTTAAGGTTTTCCCTGCGACCGCATGCCAGGCAGCATATCTTGCTGCTTTTGGTATAACGGGTAAAAATGCCGAACGACATCACCCGGTGGTAATGACGCACCTCAACCAGCGCTCCGGTTTTGCGGCAACAGGGGCATGGCCCGTCCTGGATCGCCTGAGCCACAATCGCAATGTCGGCCTCGGACAGGTCTACAGCAGCTTCGCTGATCCTGGCCGCGTGCAGGCACCGTGGCCGGCAAAACCGCTGGCCGCTATCGATCACGGGCTTGCGCTTGGCCGAATTGCCGCAAAAGTCGCATTCCGACGTACCCTTGGTCTTGCGAATCTCCGCCTTGCGCGCTTGTCTCGCCATGCCGTCGATTTCGGCACTGGCGACTCCACGTGTGTTCAGGATGTCGATCACCGCCAGGCGCGCATTCTCGGCCGTGTCTTGAGAGAGCTTCAGCAACAACTCATCGTTTTCGAGATTGTTGAACTTCTCGACAAAAAACTCTTTTGGATACATAGGTACAGAAGAAAAAAGACCCGCATCCAGCGAGCCTTTTTCATTAAAGAATAGTAGCTAGCGCGCACTGCCGATAGTGATTCGCCGCTTCTTCAGGCTGGGACAGCGCTTCGTGCAACTGCGCCAGCTTGAGGTGGGATTCGCGCACCATGCGCGATTCGGAGGCGTCGGACAAGGCCTGCTCCAGGTAGCGCTGGGCCTTGCCCCACAGTTTCTGCTTCAGGCACAGGGAGCCCAGGGTCAGCGCCAGTTCCGCGTCGTTCGGGCGCTCGCGCACCCAGCCTTCGCAGTGTTCGATCTGCACCAGCAGCGCAGCGGAACCGACCGGCGCCGCGGCGTCGCGGTAGGCGCGCAGCACCCGTTCGTCCCAGTTGGCGGCCAGCGATTCCTCGCACACCAGGCGCGCTTCGTCGTGCAGGCCACGTGCGTTCAGCGCGGTGGCGGCGCGGCAGGCGACGTATGGCTTGAGGCGGTCTGCGTTCGGGATGGTGCTCCACACGCGCTGCAGCGATTCGGCATCGTGCGCGTTATCGGACAGCAGGTCGTCGTAAGCCAGCTCGCGCAGGCGCGCCGACAGGGCCGGATGCAGCGCCTTGTGCTTGTCCAGCAGGCGCACCAGGCGCAGCACTTCCGGCCAGTTCTTGGCTTGCTGTTCGGCCTTCAGCGACCATTGCAGGGCGTGGATATGACGGGTGCCGCTGGCATTCAGCTCGCGCACGGCTTCCAGCGCCGCTTCCGGCTGGTGGTCGTCGACCAGCAGTTCGGTCACGGTCATCAGGCGCGCGGTTTTCATGCTGTTGTCGCTGGCGATGCGGGCCAGCCACTGGTCGCGGCGGGCTTGCTGGCGCATGCGATGCGCGGCGCGGGCGCCGATCAGGGCGGCGACGCCGGCGTTTTCCGGCAGTTCGGCAGCGCGCAGAGCGGCCTTTTCGGCGTGGCCGAAGCGGCCTTCGAACAGGGCTTTCAGCGCATCGCGCAGGCCTTTGTTGCCGTCGCGCTCACGCTTGTTCTGGCGGTAGGCCGCCACTTTGCGCGGCATGTCGACGGTGGCATTAAAGGCGCGCACCAGGAAATGCACCAGCAGGAAGGCTGCAACCAGCAGCACCATGAAGAAATTGAGCGACAGGTCAACGCGGTACGGCGGGTAGAACAGCACCACGTTGCCCGGGTTGAAGCGTGCCGTCACGGCGATACCGATGGCCGCAGCCATCATCACAACGAGCCAGATAAAGAGACGCATTATGGCTTCGCCTTGTAGTTACGCACCGCGTTCAGGCTGTCGGCCAGGGTCGGCATTTCGATCTGCAGGTTGCTGCCCTGCAGTTGGCGCAGCAGCTGCTGCGCGGTCTTGGTCTGGGCGGTCTTGGTGTCGAAGTAGCGGGCCAGCGATTCCTGCGCGGCCAGCAGGTCGGCGCGGAAAGCAGCTTCGTTACGGGACAACAGGGCCATGCGCGCATTCAGCAGGCGCAGTTTCAGGTTCTCGCGCAGGAAGTAGGCTTCTTCCGGCGCCAGCATGATGGCGTCCGGCGTTTCAACGCGGCGCACGCGGATCAGGGTCGATACTTCCGACCACATGTCGCTGCTCCAGTCCTGCCATACGGATTTCAGGCGGTTGCCCCAGCTGTCTTCCTCTTCGGCCGGTGCGGAAGCGGTTTCCTTGGCAGCCGCACCCTTGCCTTTGGCCTTGGCCGGCGCCGCTGCATGGGCCTTGCGCTCCGGCGGGGCCGGCGGGGTTGGCTTGGCGTCGGACAGCATCGGCAGGCCATCGACCTGGGCGATCACGTTATCCAGGCGCACGGCCAGGCCGACGTTGTCCACGTTCGGCAGCGCCTTCAGGCGTTCGATATCCTTGGCGATGGCGCGGCGGATGGTGATGAATTGCGGCTTGTCGGAACGGGACAGGCTGCGGTCGGCATTTTGCAGCGCGATCAGCGCGCCCGGCACATTGCCGGCCAGCTGCAGTTGCTGGCTGGCGGTGGACAGCACCTGCTCGATCTCGGCCAGCGCCCATTCGTCGCGGTTCTTCGACATGTCCTGGTACAGCTGCTCCAGCGCGAGCTGCTGCGCCTGGGCTTCCTGCTGGCGGTTTTCCAGCACGCCTACCTTGAGCTGGATTTCCTTGGTCGTTTCCTGGACATTCTTCGCCAGCTGGCTGGTCTGCCCGTTCAGCGAATCGCCCTGCTGCAGGCGGCGCGCCATTTCTTCCCGCAGGCGGAACACCTGGTTTTTCGAGTAGAAGGCTTGCGCGGCCAGCAGGATGCCGAGCACCACCACGGCAATGGTCAGCGGCTGGCGCAAGGCATCGCGCTCCTGTGCCGGCGGAGTCGCTGGCACAGTCTGGGCGGTATTGGGGGTTTCGACGGCCGGCGCAGTTGGCTGATTTGGCGGGACGTCTTTGTTATCAGTTTGGTTAGGCAAATCGTTCATGGACGTGATTGTAACGCGGCGAGCACCCGTTCGTCGCCTGATCCTGTGAGAGTCACATTCGGGAAGCCCAAATTTCTTGCTGTTTCAGCAATGCGGGGATGGGGGACGATCAGGTGGTGATGTTGCAAAGATGCAACGATTGTCAACTTGTTTAATTGCTTTAGCAGCCCGACAAGACCGCGCAGGGCTTCTGAGCTGGTGATGATCCAGTCGGCTGGCGCGCCTGCCAGCGCGGTCAGGCGAGCAGCCAGCGCCGGCGTCAACTGCGGTACGGCGCGGCGGTAGGCTGGCAGCACGGTGACGTCAGCGCCGGCGGCGCGGAAGGAATCGGCCATCAGTTCGCGCCCGGATTCGCCGCGCACGATCAGGACTTTGGCGCCGTGCAGGGCCGCCAGGTCGAGGGCTTGCAGCAGGTGTTCGGTGTCGCTCTGGGCCGGGTCGGCAGGGCTGGCGATCTGGCTCGCCGGAACGCCTTTTGCGATCAGCGCCAGCCGGCTGGCCTCTCCCACGACGGCGGCCTGCAAGCCTGTTGGCCAGGCAGGGATGTAGGCGAAGGCCGCATCGATCGCGTTTGGCGACACGAAAGCGACCAGCTGGTAGCTTGCCAACCCGGCCAGCGCGTCGCGCAACGGCGCCTGATCCGGCAGCGGACTGATTTCCAGCAGCGGCAGCACTTCAACCTCGCGGCCGAGGGCGCGGATGCGGCTGGCCAGGGGCTCGGCCTGCGCGATCGGGCGGGTGAGGATGACTGGACGCGGCATTCAAAACCGGTAAATCTGGGTCAGACCCAAGGGTCTGACCCTGGTTTGCGGGGGGCGCGGGTCGTAGCTGGCACGGGCGCCGGG
>Ga0209130_1000217_pt1 | contig 75515 bp, 73 predicted proteins | sample AraplaMF_Cvi_mLB_FD_184264 | JGI IMG/M metagenome (GOLD analysis project Ga0209130, IMG submission 184264) | Arabidopsis root microbial communities from the University of North Carolina, USA - plate scrape MF_Cvi_mLB (SPAdes) (version 2) | ecosystem: Host-associated > Plants > Roots > Endosphere... | reverse complement strand
ACCCCGGGTCAGCGGGTCGAAAGTACCCGGATAAACTGCTACAACCATTGCAACTCCATGCGTTTGGCTTAGGACAAAGAAGGATTATGCCTCATTTTCAGGCAATGCCTGAAGCAGGTGGTAGTACACCATGCCTGCTTTATCGGCCCGTACCACTTCCCAGCCGTCGAAGGCGAGCGGAGCTTCCGCTTCGGCATAAACCAGGCCGCCATCCTTGAGCAGCGCGCGGCACAGCGGCAGCGAACGCTCCAGCAAGCCTTGCTGGTAAGGCGGGTCGAGGAAGATCAGGTCGAACCTGGCGCCACGGCCGGCCAGCGATTGCGCCGTTGCCAGGGCGTCGCCGCGCTGGATGGCGATATTGGTGGCCTTCAGCTTTTCGCGGTTGGCTTCGAGCTGGCGCACGACTGCACTGTTGGCGTCGACCATGGTGACCTTGGCTGCGCCGCGGCTGGCGGCCTCGAACCCGAGGGCGCCGCTGCCGGCGAACAGGTCCAGCACCTGGGTGTCGCTCCAGGCGCCGTCGAGCAGGTGGTTGATCCAGTTGAAGACGGTTTCGCGCACCCGGTCAGGCGTTGGGCGCAGGCCCAGTGCTTCCAGCACGGGCAATGGGGTGCGCTTCCAGTCGCCGCCGATGATGCGGACCTGGTTGGGGACTTTCTTTTTTTGCATGGCCGGCATTATCTCATGCCGCCCCGGCGCCAAGGATTAATGCACCTGCGCAGCAAGGGTATTCAAGTCCTTGATCCAGCCTTCCATGCGCTTTTGCGCGTGCGCTTTTTGCTCCGGCGTGGCGATGCGCACGACGGTGTGCACCAGGTCCACCGTCGACTGCGTATAGTTGTCGAAGAAGGCTTTGCGATCCGAAACGCCAAAGCGGTCAAAGCCCGAGCGGATCAACTCCTCCACCCATTGCGTGGCCACCTGCCTGCTCGGTTGTTCGGTCATGATCTTGCGCGCCAGGTTCATGATCTTGAGCTGGCGCCGCATGCGTTCATCCAGCCAAAGCTCGTTATTCAGTGGCCGCGCGTCGGAGGCCTTGCGGATAATGGCTTCCTGCTCGTCGCTGAAATCGCCGAACCACAATTCGAACTGTTCCATCGATTTCTTGTAGCGGAATTTGTTCTGGTCCTGTGCATCGCCCTTCATATTCTCTTTGCGGAACTTGGCGTTATTCTTGGCGAACTTCTTCTCCATGGTCGCCAGTTGATCGGGCTTGAGCGATAACGCCAGGTCCGCAATATCGGGCGCGGAGCGCAGCAGCAGCGCCTCGGTGCGGTCGCGGATGTCCACATAGTCGGCCATCAGGTCGGCCGGGGTCGGGTTGCCCTGCAGCTGGCGCTGGGCCTTTTGCAGGAACTGCACATAGTCCTGGAGCTGGGTCTTGCGGTGCCAGCGGAAGAAGTCCCCAATGTCCTGCTTGACCTCCGCCTTTTGCTCGTTGTCGAAATCGACATAGGCGTCAAGCCACCAGTACAGCAAGGTATCGCCGTTGTTATAAGCCAGGCGCAAGGAGCTGCACGCTGCGAGCAGAATGGCAAAAGCCAGCACGATGCACGTGTTAAACTTTTTCATCTTTTAACTCACACAAGAAAACTACGGTCTATGAACGTCGTCATTCTCGCCGCCGGCATGGGTAAGCGCATGCAGTCGGCGCTGCCAAAAGTGCTGCATCCCGTTGCTGGCAAGTCCCTGTTGTCCCACGTCATCGATACCGCGCGCAGCCTGTCTCCGGCCAAATTGTGCGTCATTTACGGTCACGGCGGCGCAGCGGTACTGGCTTCGCTCGACAAGCACAAGGCCGTTCCCGGCACCGAAATCTCGGCCGCACTGCAGGAGCCGCAACTGGGCACCGGCCATGCTGTCCAGCAAGGGCTGGCCTACCTCGACGATGACCAGCCAACCCTGGTGCTGTACGGCGACGTACCGCTGACTTCCGCCGCCTCCTTGAAACGTCTGGCCGAAGCAGCCGGCAAGGACAAGCTGGGCATCCTGACCGTGGTGCAGGACAACCCGTTCGGCCTTGGCCGCATCGTCCGTGTGGGCGGCGCCATCCAGCGCATCGTTGAAGAGAAGGATGCCACAGAAGCCGAGCGCCTGATCAAGGAAATCAATTCCGGCATCATGGTGATCCCGACCGCCAAGCTGAAACAGTGGCTGGGCAAGCTGAAAAACGAGAACGCGCAGGGCGAGTACTACTTGACCGATATCGTTGCCATGGCGGTGGAAGAAGGCGTGCAAGTCGTGTCGGCCCACCCTGCTGCGCCGTGGGAAGTATTGGGCGTGAACAGCAAGGCGCAACTGGCCGAGCTGGAACGCATCTACCAGCGCAACGTCGCCAACGCCCTGCTGGATAAAGGCGTGACCCTGGCCGACCCGGCGCGCATCGACGTGCGCGGTGAGCTGGCCTGCGGCCGCGACGTGACCATCGACGTAGGCTGCGTCTTCGAAGGCAAGGTGGAAATCGGCGAAGGCGCGACCATCGGTCCGAACTGCGTGCTGATTAACGCACGCATCGGTGCTGGCGCCAACATCAAGGCCTTCACCCATATCGAAGAAGCGGTGGTGGGCGACAAGGGGCAGATCGGCCCGTACGCCCGCCTGCGTCCAGGCACTGAGCTGGGCGAAGATGTCCACGTCGGTAACTTCGTCGAGATCAAGAACAGCCAGGTTGCTGCGCATTCCAAAGCCAATCACCTGGCCTATGTCGGCGATGCCACCGTCGGTTCGCGCGTGAACATCGGCGCCGGCACCATTACCTGCAACTACGATGGCGCCAACAAGTTCCGCACCGTGATCGAGGACGACGCCTTCATCGGCAGCGACAGCCAACTGGTGGCTCCGGTCACCGTGGGCGCAGGCGCCACCATCGGTGCCGGCACCACGCTGACCAAGGATGCGCCAGCCGGCAAGCTGACCATCTCACGTCCGAAACAACTGACGGTGGAAGGCTGGAAGCGCCCCGTTAAGCAACCGAAAACTGCCGGCGGCGCTGGTAAGTAAATTTCACCAGTTCGGGGAAGAAGCGGTCGAAGCCATCGGCGATCGCTTCATAGTGCTGCTGCACTTCCCCGATGCCCTCGCGCAGCAGGTGGCCATTGCGGCTTAACCTGTCCGACATGCGGGTCAGCGCCAGCTCGACCCCGCTGAACTCTCCATAAGCACCCAGCCAGTCCTGCTTGATCAACTTGGGCAGGATTTCGCGCAGCCTTTCCGGCAACTGCTCTTCATGCGCCGCCAGGGCGCCGTAAAAGCGCTCAATCAGCTCCTTGCGCGGCTCCTCGCAGTAATCGTCCCAGCGCTGGCTCAGGATATGGTCGTAGAACACGTCCAGCACGATGCCCGCATAACGCCGCCGGCCTTCCGTGAACAAGCTCTTGGCCTCGGTCACTACCGGGTGGCTGTCAGTGAACGAATCGATGAAACGGTGCAGCGCGATCTCGTTTGCGATCTCCGGCGCGTAGTGATCCCCGCCGTTCGCCTTGACGAAATCGCCCAGCATGGCGCCGACCATCGCCGCTTCGCTATGACGCGCCAGGTAGATATGAGCGAGGTAGTTCATGCCCCATTCTACTGCTGTGGATAAAGATGTGTAAAAGCTGGCGCAATTCCGCTTGAAAACCACGGGAAAGGCGTTGGATAAAGGGCAGCTGGTATGCCTGCATTATCCACACAGCGCGTAACAGCGCCCTCGCTGTGGAAAAGCCTGGGGAATATAGGCTAACAACCCTGGATAACCTTCAACTGTGGATAAGGATGTGGGAAACCCTGCGGAAAACGAGAGGATAGGCGGTGCAGATCGTCGAATAACTCTGGTCGGCCCATGTGCTGGTGTGGAAAAAAGTGTGTATAAACCTGTGTTTAGCCCGGTATAAACCGGGATAACCTGATTACACCTGGATGCTGGTTTCAAACTTGCTGCGGAAAGTGGAAAAGTAGGCTTTCACATTGCGTACATTGACCTGTCCCGCGAATAAACGGTGGGCCAGCGCGTGGTAGGCCGGCATATCCGCCACCTGCACGATCAGCACGAAATCCGGGCCCGGCGACACGCGGTAACACTGCAGCACGGCCGGCTCCGGCGCCACCAGTGCCTCGAACTCCGCCATGCGTTCAGCGGCCTGGATATCCAGCGAGATTTCCACAACTGCCGTCAGGTGCGCCCCGACCTTATCCGGCGCCACCAAGGCCACCTCGCGTTCGATCACTCCGGAATCGCGCAAATGCTTGACCCGGCGCAAACAAGTGGGCGCAGAAACGTGCACGGCGGCGGCCAATTCGGCGTTCGTTTGGGAGGCATCCTTCTGCAAAGCATTGAGGATACGACGATCGATTTCATCAAAGTTCATAATTTGAAAGAATATTTCAGGTGAGACGCAGTGAGAAATATTCTTTCACAGTACTCGAAAATGAGAAAGCAAATTTCGTTGCGCCTGCTCTAGCATGCATCCATTAACTCTTAAAGAATGAGGTCGCGTATGTGCGGTATCGTCGGCGCTGTAGCCCAGCGCAATATCACCCCAATCCTGGTCGAAGGCCTGAAGCGCCTGGAATACCGCGGCTACGACTCCTGCGGCGTTGCCCTGCACCTGGACGGCAAGCTGCAGCGCTCCCGCAGCACTTCCCGCGTGGCCGACCTCGAAAAGCAGATCAATGAAGGTGGCCTGAACGGCTTCACCGGCATCGCCCACACCCGCTGGGCCACCCACGGCGCCCCGGCCTCGCACAACGCCCACCCGCACTTCTCGCCAAGCGAAACGTCCGCCCGCATCGCCCTGGTCCACAACGGCATCATCGAAAACCACGACGAGCTGCGCGCCGAGCTGACTGCCCTGGGTTATGTCTTCACCAGCCAGACCGACACCGAAGTGATCGCCCATCTGGTCGACCACATGTACAACGGCGACCTGTTCGATACCGTGCAGCACGCCGTCAAACGCCTGCACGGCGCCTACGCCATTGCCGTGTTCTGCCGCGAAGAACCGCACCGCGTGGTCGCCGCGCGCCAGGGCTCCCCGCTGATCGTCGGCCTGGGCCAGGGTGAAAACTTCGTCGCTTCCGACGCCATGGCGCTGGCTGGCACCACCGACCAGATCATCTACCTGGAAGAAGGCGACGTAGTCGACCTGCAACTGGGCCGCGTCTGGATCGTTGACGTCGATGGCAAGCAAGTGCAGCGCGAAGTAAAAACCGTACACGCTCACACCGGCGCTGCGGAGCTGGGGCCATACCGCCACTTCATGCAGAAAGAAATCTTCGAACAGCCACGCGTGGTTGGCGATACGCTGGAAGGCGTAACCGGCGTCATGCCGGAGCTGTTCGGCGACGGCGCCTACAAAGTGTTCAAGGAAATCGACCGTGTGCTGATCCTCGCATGCGGCACCAGCTACTACGCCGGCCTGACCGCCAAGTACTGGATCGAATCGATCGCCAAGGTACCGGTCAGCGTGGAAATCGCTTCTGAATACCGCTACCGCGACAGCGTGCCGAATCCGAAGACCCTGGTCGTGACCATTTCCCAGTCCGGTGAAACTGCGGATACCATCGCCGCGCTGAAGCACGCGCGCAGCCTGGGCATGGAGCACACCCTCACCATCTGCAACGTGTCGACCAGCGCCATGGTGCGCGAGTGCAAACTGGCTTACATCACCCGCGCCGGCGTGGAAGTGGGCGTGGCCTCAACCAAGGCCTTCACCACCCAGCTGTCCGCCCTGTTCCTGCTGACCCTGAGCCTGGCGCAGGTGAACGGCCTGCTGACCGAAGAACAGGAAGCGGCACACCTGAAAGCCATGCGCCACCTGCCTTCCGCGATTGCAGCGGTGCTGGCGCTGGAACCGCAGATCATCGCCTGGGCCGAAGAATTCGCGCGCAAGGAAAATGCCCTGTTCCTGGGCCGCGGCATGCACTACCCGATCGCCCTGGAAGGCGCGCTGAAGCTGAAAGAGATCTCCTACATCCACGCCGAAGCCTATCCGGCCGGTGAACTGAAGCACGGCCCGCTGGCACTGGTAACCGACGAAATGCCGGTCGTGACCATCGCGCCGAACGACGCGCTGCTGGAGAAACTGAAGTCCAATATGCAGGAAGTGCGTGCCCGTGGCGGCCAGCTCTACGTCTTCGCCGACGTCGACTCGCGCATCACCTCCGGCGACGGCCTGCACGTGATCCGCCTGCCGGAACACTACGGCCAGCTGTCCCCGATCCTGCACGTGGTCGCCCTGCAGCTGCTGGCTTACCACACCGCGCTGGCTCGCGGCACCGACGTTGACAAGCCCCGTAACCTGGCGAAGTCGGTGACGGTCGAGTAAGTCACTCGCACCCAGCACCAGGTGGTGACCAGTAATAAAGTCGGACACAAAATAATAAAGACTGACACAAAATAATAAAGTCTGACACTAAGGCGGCCGCGAGGGTAGCGGCCGCCTGGACACTTAAGGAGCGAATCGATTCGAGATTCGCTCACCCTTATGGATGTGAGTGTCGTCTCGCAAAACGGATGGCGACGATCTCTCATCCAGCTAAGACGTCATCCATCTCATTTCACCATAACGGGCCGTTTCAGCGTGCGTTGAAACAGTCCGTTTGGGTGAAATGCACGCGACTGTAGGCCATTCCACGAATCCTTGAGATACTGTTAGGCTCACTGTGGCTATGTTAGCTGCACAGCTAATATAGCCATAAAGCCTAACGTGATTAGCCTGACTAGGCTGCCAGTCGCGTTACATTGCTCAACTTACAGTCAACCGTCGACCCAATGTTGTGCAGCCAGCTTCCAGGACACTAAAACTATATGCACGATATCGAAACGCAACTACGAAAAGCTGACCGTCTAGATTCAATCACTAAGCAGCTTGGCTTTGCCCTGTGGCAGCTTCAAGCGCTGGAGGATGCAACTGCGCAGCACTATGTGCTGGTCGCCCTCGCAACGCGAGGCATGGGTATTGAAGCCGGAAAGAAGCTTGATGACTCAGTCAAGGGGAACACATTTGGTAGGACAATTCATGCCCTTCGCGGCGCTGGAAAAATGCCCGCCACCATAGAACAACGCTTTCTGATTCTACTGAAAGAACGCAATTGGTTAGTGCACAGCTCTCGTGCAACTAGTCGCAATGCCGTGCTTAAAGATGACGCCTGTAAGGATCTTCTCGTTCGGTTAGAAGCGGTCGCCGAAGAGGCCAGATTACTGTTACGCGAAATTGGTAGTGCCTCTGAAGAGTTCGTTCTAAATAACGGCGTCCCAAAGGCAGAAATTGACCGCCTAACTCAAGAAATCCTGAGTAGATGGCACTCCGATATAACCGAATGAATTAGTAAAATTGCTGATCAGTTCAAGCTGTACGGCCCTAAATTGATTTACCGTACATAGGCCAAAGGCGACTTGTCCCCTTTGGCCAAGACTTCCCTTAATTCATAGAATGACACGTCCGCACTGAACGATCCAAAAGAATACGCGGCGACTTGGTAGGGAGAGAAATAAAAGGTAATCTTGCCGTCGCCGACGTTGAACTTTTCGAAATTTGTCAGGGTTGGCGCGGTACTCTCCAAGAAAGTTGAGTGCCAGTATTGATCTTCGGTAATGTCCTCTTTGCACCTATTCCAATATTCTCTCGCAATTGCCTTTCTACATTCGCTACTAATTACTTCTGCAGCTTTTTGGCCATCCGTGAAAAGCTCACCCAGAGTAAATGGGTATGGGTGGCCATTAAAGACGGCAAAATTAAAGCATTCATTATATTCTTGTGAGTGGGCAGCTCCAGCGCCATACCAACTACAGTCGTAACGCACGCTTACGACGTTTGGGTTTGCTGTCACCACAGCGAAATAGTCCCATCGCCCATTCGCGCGAAACTGATCAAACTCGTCCTTCGGTTCCGGATAAAGATCGGAATCGCGTTCCCAAGGTTTGGATCTATAGTCGAGTATGATGTTCGCCGTCCTGCCGGCAAAAAGACTGCTTAACTCTCGTGCAACGTCAGGAAATTGGGATGACTCGAATTCAGGATAATGGACGGAAATGCTGTGCCCTGGCTGGCCAGACTTTTCCTCTTCGTGCGTGCGTGTATGAACGTGATAAGGTCCGTGTTCAACACCATGAAAGACCGAAATCCCCTGCTGCTCCGCCGCACGCATGAGCGAAGCGATTATTTTGTTTTTTGCGCCCGGTTCAGTAAAAAGAATGTACTGAGCTCGTCCAGAAATTTCGTCGGGAATCTCGCATGACTCAAGGAGAACGGGGATGATATAGATATCATCAGCCTTCTTGTATCGAAGGTTTGAAACCGCGGTGTTCGCTTCTCTCGTAACGAAGGAGCGCTTTTTTACGCTGCGAGGGCTCATAAAAAGAATGACCACATTAGCGTCATTCAAAGCGCGCTCAATTTCGCGTTCCCAGGCCTGGCCGGGCAAAAGCCGTTCCTGGTCCATCCAAGGATCAAGTCCAAGCGCTCGGAGTTGATCGTGGAATTCTTTAACAATCGCGCCGTCTTCTTTGGCGTAGCTCAAAAAAACTTTCAAGGTCACACCCACCTTATCGTTTTATACGAATGTACCCCACTAAGGAGCAATTATAAGTTTATTTTATCAAAGAAGCATCGGCTGATGAGCCGCGTCGTCGACGACCGTCAAACGGCAAGGAGCGAGTATCTCTGCTTGGGAATGCCCCGAGGCTACGGAGTAATGCTTTGGACAGGCTTGCGAGAATGTACCGACGCGCTAACGTGAATGTATGGCGGCGACTTATGAAAATGTCGAGTGCCGTTGGTGAGATTACTCAGCAACCAACGATCTGCGCTCATGGCAATTGAGACGCGGTATTTGCTCTCACAATGCACACTGTCGGCCTAGCGCTTCAAGGTAGCTGCCAGTAACATACGCGCTTTTTTTTATGGGCGTATGGGCAGCACAAGCGAATCCGGCCAATGGAGATCGCGATGAGTAGACGGCGTTTTAAAACCGAAGCAGATATCGCCCGGTTCGTAAGACAAGGATTTGGTCAAGGGGAAGGCTCTGCCTACATTCCTTGGATTCGCGTTCAAGATATCCCCTCTCGGGGTCGCTCTCGCAAAGTGCCTGGCATAAAGTCAGGACGTACCCACCACACGTTGTCCGATCTTGAGTACTACTACCTCCTCCTGCTTGAATTCTCAAGCAATGTTGTCGACATTCGAGAGCAGTATCCAGTATTTGCTACTTCGCGTGCTCGTGATATTGCGGCAGAACTTGGTATTCGCTATCCAATGTATGTAGGAACGCAGCTTCCTTTTGTCATGACCTCTGACTTTGCGGTCACCGTGATGGATGCCTCGGGCAAGCGCCGCACTGCAATTCGAACGTGTAAGTACGAAAGCGAACTCTCAGACCCGAACAACGGGTTGGCGGTTCTCGAAAAGTTGGAACTGGAGCGCGCCATTTGGGCAGATCAAGGTGTCTCGGATTGGATGGTTGTGACGGAGCAGTTGATGAGCCCTATTCTCAAGGACAACCTAGACTGGCTTCACAAATCCGCATTGTCGGCCGATGCCATTGCTACTCCTGAGCAGCGGGCGAACTACGTCAACGCAGTTGTTCAGGCTGCGGACGGAACCCGAACGCTATCGTCCATAGTACGGTCAATTTCGAGTGCCATAGGAATTCCATACCGAAACGGTATGGCCCTGTTTAGACGTCTCGTTTGGGACAAGGACATCCTAACTGATATTGCCAACCACCGACTGGACCCGACCCTGCCTTGCCCAAGGTTAGGTATCGCCCCAACCATCACAACTCAAGAGGCTGCGTGATGCTAGCAGTAAATCATATTCTCGAATCTGTACGCGAAGAGGAACCCTTTGCGCAACCGGCTCGAATCTTGTGGATTGATCGTCGACGAGACTTGATCACGTTGATGACTCTTAGCGAGCCATACAAAGCTCCCTGGTCAACCAGTCTGCGGGACATTGAATCGATGGTCCGCTCAGGAAAGCTGCGTATTGTATCAATGCGGATGCCAGCATTCATGCTTCAATCAGATGAAGAGTTGAGTGAAGCTGCAAAGGCGAAGCGAACAGAATGCTGGAACCTCATACGGCCGATATTAGAAGGTCGGCACAGCGACCGCATCTATTACCCAGGTACACTTGGGGAAATCGTTTACGCCTATGCAAAGGAAGCTGGAAAGGCACCAAAAACAATCTTCCGGCATCTTTACCGTTACTGGGCGCTTGGAATGACCCCAAATGCCTTCATTGGGCGATACCTAAATTCTGGTGCGCGCGGAACTCAGCGAGAATTCACGAACGGGAAAAAGCCTGGTCGCCCTCCAATATATCTCGGGGAGCGTGCGGTCGAGACGGCAAAGCTTCTAACGGACGACGACAAAGCCTTCATCAAGATCGGCTACTCCTTATACAAGGATAACAAGGTAAAGTACATCAGCGACGCTTACATTAAGACATTAAACAAGTTCTATCGAGCGGAACTCGCTGCTCCAGATGGTTCCGACATCGGCAGGCCGCTAAAGCTATTGGAGCACCTTCCAACCGAGAATCAGTTCAGGTATTGGGGAAAGAAGGCGTTCGACGATGTCACTATTAGGCGTGGGCGCAAGGGGGAGAGAAAATGGGCTATGGATGATAGGGCTATAGTTGGCACTGCTCACCAAGGTGTTCGAGGTCCATGCCATCGCTTCGAGATCGACGCAACGATCGCTGACATCTATTTGGTCAGCCGATTCAATCGGCGATGGATTATTGGCCGTCCTGTCGTTTACGTGGTTGTTGATGTCTTCTCGCGCATGATCGTCGGCGTGCACGTAGGACTAGAAGGGCCAAGCTGGAACATTGCGCGCCTTGCGCTCTTTAATGCTTTCACCGACAAAGTCGAATACTGTGCATCCTTGGGCATCACCATTAGCCCAGAGGAGTGGCCTTGCGAGCACCTTCCCCAGGAAGTCGTGGCAGATCGCGGCGAGATGCTCAGCGATGGCGCTGAAAGCTTGGTAAACGGCCTACACGTTACCTTAGATATCCTCCCTCCATTTCGAGCGGACTGGAAGGGCACCGTCGAAAGCTCCTTCCGCACGTTGAACAACCTCACGCAGATTCATTGGACGGCAGGGGCAGTGCGATCGAGAGAGAAGGAGCGCGGAGAACGAGACTATCGGCTTGACGCGACCTTGGACTTGGAGGAATTCACAAGGATTCTGGTAAAAGCAGTTTTGCACAGAAACCATCACAGTCGTGATCCGGATCGCCTTTCGAAGGTGATGATCCAGCAAGATGTGGATCCAACGCCTATAAGCATCTGGAACTGGGCTGCCGATCAGGGTTTGATGGAGACGAATGTTAGGACTAAGGAGGAGGTCTATCTTCATCTACTTCCGAGGGCGAAGGGATCGGTTCGCCCAGGTGGGATCTACTTCAACGGTATGTATTATTCAAATATGCTAGATCCAATGGGAACTAGATCTGCACAGGTACGCGCAACTGGTCGGGAATCGATCGAAGTCTGGCACGAACCATTAGCTGATCATATTTGGATCAAGAACTTTCACGGTGCCTTCGTTAGGTGTCCGTTGCGCGCATCTGAAACGCGCTTCCAAGGAAAGCGGATGGAGGAAGTCGTCGACATGCTTGAGATCACGTCCACCGTTTCCCCAGAAAGCAAATATGCAGATTTGAATAGCAGGGTTGAGCTTGATGAATTCATCGAAAGCACCGTCGCCACGGCAAAGGCCGAGAAGGCGCAATCAATGGCGCCCGCATCCAAGTCCGAAAGTTTGAAAGATATCCGAGCAAACCGACGCATGGAGCGCGACGCAAACAGAGTTTTGGCGTTGGCGGGGGCTCCTACAGCCTTGACCAAGAAATCTGTCGATGCCTTGTCTGTGAAGTCATCGACGACTTCGCATGATTATGCCGGTGAGCGGAGCGCCGAGGTCATCAGCTTACTTAGTCGAGTTGGCAGAAACGGAGTTAAGAAGTAATGGGACAGGCAACAATTCAAGCTTGGTATGAGCCATCGCCGGTACTCGAGTACTTTGGGAACCCATTGATTGAAGCGATGCCGCCGATCCTTTCAGAAGAACAGGCGGCCGAGCGTTTGGCAGAATTTCCGCCGCTAGCGGCGGACGAACGCTCGCTTCCGAAGGAGGTTCGTCTGCATTGCATAAACCGCCTCGCCCACCTGGTACAGCCGCTGCCAATTCATTTGGAACTTGAAGCGGTAGTATCGTCCGTGTTTCGCGGTGGCTACGTTGGCCGGAATCCGATGGAAAGCGGTACCTGGCGTCATCTGCACGCCTTGGCTGCCCGGAATTCATCAGTCTCTACGTTTAACTCCACCGCGTCGACCTTCAGCCTAGTTGGCTTAAGCGGGATGGGAAAAACTACAGCGTTGAAGTCCATTCTTAACCAGTATCCGCAAGTGATCAAACATACGCGTTATCTCGGACGCGACTTCATTCACACACAAATCGTATGGTTGAAGCTGGAATGCCCATTCGACGGTTCGTTGGTGGGACTTTGCAGTGCGTTCTTCCGAGCCGTGGATGCGGCCCTAGGCGATGACAGTCATGCCAGATACTACACATCGAGGCGATCAATTTCCGATCTAATCAGGGGGATGGAGCAGGTAGCAAGCACCTATTTTGTTGGCGCGCTCTTTATCGACGAGCTACAGCATTTGAAAAATGCAAAGGGCAGCAATCGGAGCAACATGCTCAACTTCTTCGTCAATCTGATAAACAGCATTGGCGTGCCGGTTGTCTTCGTCGGAACAAACTCAATGGTCACTCTTTTCTCGGACCTCCTTCGTAATGCACGTCGCGTCTCTGGCCTGGGACTTTATGACTTTAAACAGCCATCCGAAGATGATGAGGCTTGGAATCTCCTGCTTGAAGCTATGTGGGATTATCAATGGGTTAGACAGCCAATGCCTTTAACCGAAAACCTGAGGCGCCAAATCTATGATCTGACCCAAGGTGTTACCGACTTCTTAGCGAAACTGATGATGCTTGGTCAAAAGCACGCAATCCAGTCTGGAACCGAGCGACTTGACGAGAGAGTTTTCGCACATGTCAGCGCAACCAAACTGAAGTTATTGCAGCCGGCATTGGCAGCTCTTCGAAGTAAAGATCCAGAGCAGATGTCTAGGTTCGATGACTTGCTGCCCGCAGATGCGCAGTTGGAAGCAATGATGGGGGACGATCCAAATCTACAATCCGATCGAATTTCCGTACTGCGACGGCAGCAGGATCGGCTTTACGGAATTTCTGAGGATGATGTTCTTGTCGCAACTCCGGTTATCAAAGAATTGTCTGAAGCCGGGATTTCGGATACAAACTATCCCGAAAAGGGCGTTGCCGCGATGGCGAAGACGAACACCATTTATCAGCGCCCTGTGCCGCTGTCAGCACAATATGCGGGACAATTGAACGGACTTGATTTGCTAAAGGGCGCCGGATGGATTTTGGTTGACCCCTTTGAGTTTGAACAGCTTTATCAGGCTGCCTAGGCTAGCGGAGGGAAGCATGCTGCACTTCTTCCCTGCTTCCCTTCCCGACGAGACGCTTTACAGCCGTATGGCTAGATACCATCGGCTAGCAGGTCATCAGGGTGACAGGACATCACTTCTAGAACTTATCGGACGGCACTCGCATGTGATCACCTCTGACCTGCCCAGCTCTTTGGCTACGTTGGTTTCCCAAATCCCTTCAGAAGAATCGCCGGCGGTCGACGGCATCATCGAAGCCAATACCATCCTTCCATACTTTCGTGCGTTTATACCTGCGGAGCGCTACTCAAAGCTATTGTCGGCAATGTCGGGCGAGAGCGCATCAGGACTCAAGATGCGCCTTGGCTTGGTCGCCAGCCGATTGGGGGCAAAGAACAATCTTAGGTTCTGCCGATCGTGTGCGGTCGTGGACGAAGCGATGTACGGTCAGTCCTACTGGCACCGAGTTCACCAATTACCAGGCGTGTGGACCTGCCCAATTCATGGTGAGCCGCTTTCAATCGTCGACAATGACACAGTTCATTTGAAGAGACACAAGCTGCTTCTGCCCGATGATGCGCACGTACTGTCGCATATCTGGCAACCTCAACTGGCTGAATCCCAACTTGAAGCTGTTCTCAGGATCGCTCGGCTAAGTGAGCGTGCTCTGTTGGATGGATTCCCGGGATTGGTGATGTTGGATTGGCGACGCATTCATATGGAAAATGCTGCGCATTGTATGTTTGCCATGTCGAATGGTCGAATAAAAGAAAAGGACTTGCTCCAATACCTGGAGGACTATTCCACCGGCTTGCCCCCCTCTGGCGAGTACTTGAATTTGCGTAGTCACATTAAGGACTGGGCTTTGAAGCTACTTCGTAAGCCAAAGGGGCACGCGTTGCACCCGCTGAAGCACATCATATTGATGGACTGTTTGCGCCGTGACAGCTCTGCTCGTCTGCGCGCAGATGACGAGGCTGAGTCGACTCTATCTACCAGCGGTCACACTATGAAGCGACAAGCGATAGACCAAGGTCAACTGGTTCAGTTAGTTGAGATCGAAAAGAAGCCATTGATCAAGGCGGCTGCACTTTTGGGACTGAGCGTTTCGACAGTCGCAATCGCGGCAGCACGTGCCGGCCTTACGGTGGGTCTGCGGCCCAAGCGCATTAAAGCTGCGCTGCAAGGGGCAGTGCGAAAGTCTCTGCTTGATGGTCTTACCCTCCATGAGGCTGCAAGCAATCACGGGATATCCCTGTCTTCTGTCTACCGGATCTTGCGATCGGATCGCGAGCTAGAAAGCGCATACAAGGAAAGGCGCTTTCAGATCTGCCGAGATGAGAATCGATGCGCATTTGTAAACCGCATAGCGTCTCCCGCGGCATACGCTTGGCTAAGGAGGCACGACAGTCAGTGGTTAGCCGACAAAAAAGCGCGGAGAGAGAGCTCCGTTGCGAGAGGCCCCGTCGTTGATTGGGAACAGCGCGACAAGCAATTTGAGCAATGCATAATTGAAGCGGAAGCGGTGATCCGCCAAGCGGTGGGAAGACCACGACGTATTAGTAAGAGCGTGCTTGAGCGAGCCACTACAATGGCGGAAACGATTGAACGAAACCTTAGTAAACTTCCCTTGACGCGAACCGCACTTCTCAATTGTTCAGAATCTGCATCGTCATGTCAGAGGCGACGTCTAATTTGGGCCTCATCAGAATTGGACAAACGACTTGGTCGCCCTTTCCCTCGGTGGCTACTCCTCCGGCAAGCCGGCATCCGGAAAGTGTCCGTGCAAAACGAGGATTTAGTCAACAGCTTGACGTCCCACTGCGCGCTCCTCTAACACCTTCCTGTTTAGCGTGGCAATCCACCAGTTTGGCTCCTGTGAAGATGCAACGATCTTTGCGGCCGTTTCAGCCACTTCTGCAATTGGGCGCCCTTCGGCTAATAGTCGCGACACATGTTCCGCTAGAAGACTGCGGAACATTACGCCATCTCGTCGTAGTCCGATTTTAGTCGGCGCAATGTGCAAATCAAAGAATTTGATCAGGTCGCTGACTAACGCGTGGATCGTCCGCTCTTCAAGAACAGATTGTGCATTGGCCGCAAACCCTTGCTCCGCGGCTGTCCCCTGGATAGCTGGGCCACCATTTCTGGCTTCCCATCCGCACGCACAGGGAATCAAAGGGGCAGCCAAGAATTTGCCAGGACGATTAAATTGAGCTAAGCAGTTAGGGCACGCATCAATGAGTCTTAAACCGTGCCTTGCGCATGAGACGACGCCAGGCAATTGGTGTCCTCGACGAATATATGCAACGCCTTCTCGAGTTTCGTCCTCAAGCAAACACTGCATACACGTATTGCATATTCCAAATCGAAGGGTTGGTCGGTGCCAATCTAATGAGTTCGCGACCGACATTACAAGCGGAACGTAAGTATTTGCCGCCAGGATAGCGCCTATAGAAGTTCCTGGTAACTGATTTGCGAGCGCACTCAGAGCGCTCGGGGCCGAACTTTCAAAATCAAGAGCTGTGCCAGGTAGGCCAAACAACGAAAGGAATGTGATCTCATCCTTTCGTTCACCTGATAGCAAGTGACAGCGCGAGACTCTTGAAAAAAGTGTTTCGTCGGGCAGTGACGCTGGAAAGAAAGGGCGCCTTCGATATTTCGAAGGGAACGGGACGTAGCTGCGCATTACTTGGTTTTGTGGGGCCGCTCTACCGCCGGCTCCGCTGAAAACTGAAGAATATGGAGGGCGCGAATGTTAAATCATCCAATCGATTCTGCGAAGCACCTAGAATGCCTTCACAGGTGGACGAATCAGGGTGGTGCAGCCAAAAGTACTTAAAGTTAGTCTGAAAGTTGCAGAGGACTTGTCATGGCAGCGCCGGTCTGCGAAAGACGATTGTGGCCCTATTCGAGCGAGTGAATAGAAACTTGTTGACCTGCTAATTTTTAAAATGTATGATTATCGAACATTGGTTGTTTGATTTTCGAGGGGGCGATAGATGGACGAACTTCAGCGGAAAATTCAAGCCGCACTTGGGCAGTTTTGGGATGAGCGAGCATTACCAAACGACTTTGATGGGGCGACCTCGGTTGAAGAGTTGGTTGCGCCGATCGAATCGATGACTGCCGTTGATGTGCTGGTTACGCTTGATGCTATCGTCGGTCAAGATCTTCCCATCACAGTGATTCAGGCTGGGGGTTATTCAACGAAGGAAGAATTCGTTGAAAAGCTCAGCAGCAGAGTTATGGCCCGGATAGCGAGGACAAAATGAACGCGTCGGGAACGGTTGATCGCCAGCGACAGGAACTCGCTGAGCGTTTACGGGAAGCGCGAGAGTATGTCGGATTGTCTCAAGACGAAACGGCAACAGCGCTGGGAATAAGCAGGACAGCGGTCACCTTAATTGAGTCAGCCGGCCGCAAGGTCGAAGCCGTGGAACTTGGAAAACTTGCCAAGCTCTATGGCCAGGATGTTGATTGGCTCTTGACTGGAAAATCCAAGGAAAAAGATTCTCGGCAAGCTTTCCTGGCCCGCGCAATTCACGGGCTATCGAGCAGCGATATGGAACAGTTAGCGCGGTTTAGCGATTACTTGCGTAACTCCGCCAAATCCAAGCGTGGGGAGTAAGAATGTCCTTAAACGAACGTTTGCTGACTGCAGGTCGTTGTGCCGCTCAAGTGCTAAGCGACTCGAATATCAATGGACGGATGGCAGATGGCTATACAAGGGTCGACCCTATCAAGCTTGCGGAAGCTGCGGACGTTGCACTCATGTTCCAGCCCATGGAAAATCTTCTGGGGGCGTACCTGAAGGAGGATCGTCCAGGAATTCTTATCAATATGGATCGGCCAGCTGGACTGGTGCACATGACATGTGCCCACGAACTGGGCCATCACTTCCTCGGACATGAAACCACCACGGACGAGGAAATTGAAAGCGGCAGGTCTGCAAAACCTGTCGAGCAAGAGGCAGATACCTTTGCCTATGCGTTGCTAGCTTCGCGATTAGTCCTCGTGAATGTTATGAAGAGGAAACGATGGGGAGCCGTTCAGCTAAGAAACCCTGAGATCATTTATCAGTTGTCCCTTAGACTTGGCATAAGCTACACCTCTGCAATTTGGTCGTTGGCCAGAAACAATGTGCTGTCGTGGACTGATGCTACTCGTTTAGCGAACAACAAAAAAGCGCCGAAGATTTACAAGCAAGCGCTCCTCGGGGCGAACGGATCCGTCATGGATAACTGGAAACCTGATGTTTGGTTGTTGGACGAATATGACCGTGACCTTATTTTGGAGCCGCATTCCGGCGATAAATTTGTGGTCGATCTACCCAGTCATGCGGCAGCCGGATATCTCTGGTCAGTAGATGCGGCTTCGAGTGAAGGATTCATTGTCGAGCCGGTCAGTTACGATGCCAGTGTCATTAAGAGTCCAGCGCCGACGCGCATTGGCGAAGTCCTTCCCCAACGATGCATCATTTCTGCAACTGCCGCTGAAATTTCGGATGTGCTGCCCGCCGCGATCTCGCTAGTTCAATCACAACCGTGGATTGGGCCAGTGGAACTGGACGATCGTTACGAGGCTTCGACCAAGTACGAGTTGCTTCGTGTCGGGGCCTCTAAAGCCGAGAAATCAATGTTGGTCAATCAAGTAAAGGGTACTTGATGATCAAAGTAAGTAAGGATCTGTCCGCAAAGTTCGGCCCAGCGCGCGCGCAAGGACAGCGGCCATCATGCTTAGCGTTCGCAGCATCAGACTTGAATCGCTTCGCGAATAAGCATCCAGAAGAACTCAGTGTCGAGTATCTCTTGCATCATGCCGCGATGGTGATGCCAGGCTGGACACCCACCAGTGGCCTCACGGTCGACGCAGTATTGGCAGCACTGGCGAATCCAGGACAGCCAGCGGAAAACCTGTATAGCTACCGGGCTTCGGAGCCAGGTTTTCCTTTGGTTCGCCCGCCGGCGCTGAGCCCTCTATATACCTCGACATACGGCGGTAGCGATCTCACCATCCAGGAAATTGCCGAAAAAATCTCATTGGACATCCCGGTATGCATCGGGGTGCGCATGACCTATGAGTTTTACAAGCCGGTCGATGGAATCGTAGCTGATTCCATGAATTGTCCAAGTGGAATGGGACATGCAATTCTGGCAGTCGGTTTGGGGCTGCATTGCGCCAATGGTATCGAGTACTTTTTGGTGCGAAATAGCTGGGGGGCAGGCTGGGGTAACAAAGGCTATGCTTGGCTTTCGAAGCAGTACTTAACAAATCATCTTATTGCGAGCTTTGCTGCTTAAATATGGCAAAAATCTTTGAAGCGGAACGTGTAATCCCAGCGTGGCATGCCGCCGCTAAGCACCTCCTTGAAGTTAGCGGTCATGAAGACTTTAACCTGGTGCTTGAAGTGGCTAAGCCGCTTGCGATTACTGACGAGGATCGCCCCATATACCAGGGAGTCGATCAGGCGCTGAGAGCTGCCTCTAAGCAGACCGAATCGCTGCTGACTGTCATGGGCACCATTTTTCCCCAACAGCTATACCAGCAGTATGGCCGACCAGCGATGTACGAAAAGTATCGGACGATGCTTCAACGCGGCCAGAAGCCAAACACTTGGGGAACGTATGCAGACAGAATGATGACGCGCACAGGAAAGGACGGATTATCAATCATCAATCCGTTAGACATCCTGATCGAGAAGCTAAAGGCCAACCTACAGCCTCACCGTAATGCCTATCGGTCTACCTATGAACTGGGGATCGCCGATCCTGAGGGCGATATGCTTCCGTGGCATCAACTTCATGATCTAGGTGGTGATATCCCGACTTATAACCCTGCTTTAGATGCAAACCGCCTATACGGGCTTCCGTGTTTGAGTCATGTTAGCTTCAAGTTAATCGACCACAAATATATTAATCTCGTCGCGATTTATCGATCGCATCATTACTGCAGCAAAGGTTTGGGGAACTTATTGGGCTTGGCTCGCTTGCAAAATTTTGTGGCAAGAGAATCGGGGTTGGAAGTTGGCACACTGACGTGTATTTCCACTCATGCAGTTCTTGACGTGGGAAGCTGGGGCGGAATCAAAGTGGCGAACAAAATCATTGCCTGAAGTGTAGTTACTGTGGATTTTTTACAAAGGTCGGACCCCGATTTAAGGCACGACCGTCCGATTTTGCTCGTCAGGCAAACAGTTCGCCTTGGTTTGCCGAATTGCGGTGCAGCGCGACACCATAGACTCTTTCGACTCCTTCGCGAAAGTCTTTCACGCCACCATAACTTGGGTGTCGAATACACTCAACAGTCACACCAAAGTCACTCGCGTATTTTGCTGCATCTTGTCCGATGCCGACAATGGTGCGAATACCTAGCCATTTGATTAATGTCCGATTTAACTCGTCCACTACTGCTAATTCTCGGCTGGTGAACTTCCTATTCGTGAGCTGTTGATCCGGTTCGTGAGGATGGAATGGGAACACATTCCAAAGTAGCGGTGGCACGGGTACGGCGCGAATTGCGGCCCAAATCTCTGTGGCTGTGCGCTCCGCGACAACTGGGCCGGTAGTGGCCTTGCTAATGCTGGCACCAGGGTAACATTCGACCATGTCATTCAGATGGGATTCGTCCGTTAGCGCTAGGCCGGTACGTCGGCCTCCTCGATATCCCAGATCGCGTCCCATCCAAATAATGTCGGTGCCGGAGCGTTCGATCGCAACCAGGTAGCTGATCAAATTTTTGCGCCGGACGCTAGCGGCCTTCGGAAGATCAAAAAGATCGCATCGGTCTGCGTACGGATTGAAGACGTTAGGTAGGCTAATTTCAGCGAGAGCCTTAACGAACGAAGTTGCGTTCATGGATTCCCCGCGCTGTCCGGAATGCGGAAAAATTCTATGCGATGATTCTTCATATCTACTTTAACCATACCTTCTTTGGCTTCCTTCAGCGCTCTGAAAATCGCGAAGCCGTCTAAGATTGCTTTCTCCCATTGCCACAGAGGACATGCATCCACTTCGTAACCCGAGACCATCATTTTTACTTGCTTTAACAACGCATAGTCGAGCTTGCCAGGTTCGACATCAGCAAAATAGTTGCGGTCTCGCGCATAGTTGAATATCCATGTAGCGATTCCCTCTTCGATGATCATCGCTCGGGCACCATCCTGATTCTCATCGATTTCCGGATCGCTCTTTCGCTTTAGCTTCAACAAACCTCGTACAACTGGTGACCATCCCAAATGGGCGATATAGGCCAAATGAAACACGTCGTGGTAGCGGTAGCCATCGCTCTCGGCTCGGTTATCAGTGAGAGGGTCGCCAATGTTAACGCCATCTAGCTGTTGGACGATAAATTCTTTGTTACGTATCGGACGGCTAATGAACTTAATAGTGAAATCGCGAGGTAGTTGCTCAAATGGCGGAGACTTTGCATCAAAGTGCTCCGCGTACGTAAACTCGCTTGGCCAGCGAGACCGAATTTTCGCTAGATTGAAGTGTGCAATATGGGAAAGCTTCAGGTCAAACTTGGCCGCCAACATGAAAAGAGTAGCTAGTATTTCTGCATAGGTTTCAATTGAGTATCTCTCAACGCCACTTACATCTTTCGCGTGCTTAGTAAACAGCGCGCTAATAAGCGTTGCCAGCCGGTAAAGCATCACGTCTTTCGGTTCAGGAAGATGTTTTCCTTGGAAGGCTAGGAGTCCATCAATTTCATCAAACGTGGTTCCATTGCCATCCCGCTTAGTCCCGCTGACGTGCAATTGACGTTGAAGTTCTAAGATCGTGAACTCTCCAACCTTGTCCAGGCCAAATCCTTCGCGCCGTATCAAAGCCGTCAAGTACCAAAGTGCGTCACCAAGTTCTTCTTCAGCGCTTTCGCGTTCGGAAGGCGCAGCCGTGTCACGATGGTACTTTTTCACCGCCGCTAGAAGACTTCCGACTTCGCCGAATAGACCGTAGCGCAGTTGGTCGATTGAAACGGGATCGTCCTTAAAACGATCTGATTTGGCAGCCGCTTCCTGGTAAGACAAAAGCGAAATCAATGGCGAAAGGTGAGACATTGTCTTTGATTCCTCCTTAGAGTTTAGAACGTGAATCCTAATTGCTCTTGCTCGCGCTCCCTCGCCAAATTCTCCTTGAGGCGTTTTGCGCAGGCGATGATTGTCGGTCGATCGCCATCGAGAGCTCCGAGTTCAAGTGCGCGAATTCGCACCGAAACTGTGATGTCGTAATGCGGATAGACCGACGTAGCCTGAAACCAGCTCTTCTGCAGCCCGAGTCGCCGAGCGAACGCATGGAGTTCACTTGGCGTGTCGGCCACCAAATGGCACCAAAACCGCCCCCGCCATGCGATTCGTTCGTTATCAACGTAAACGGCCATCTTGTTCCAAATTTGCAAATATTGGACTATGATATGCAAAATGAACGTTCAGCACAAGTCAATATCGCCTGAAAAAGCGTCGGCAATTGGCCATGAACTACGCGCAGCCAGGGTTCAGAAAAGCCTTACTCTGACTAGGATTAGTGCGAAGTTGGGGGTCGACGCTGGGCAACTGTCTCGATTCGAGAGGGGGCAGTTCATACGGGTATCACCAAATTTGCAAAAATATGCAAAATACTTGCAAATTAGTTTAACTGTCGAAGCGCAAGATGCTCTCGCCGCTCGCGTGAGGTTGATCGCATCCAAGTCTGCCAAGCACCGAGAGGCAATAGAAGAAATCGTAAGTGCTTTGGAGCGATTGGCCTGATGTACTTCTGCCGTTACGCACACTCTGAGGCGTAGTTGACTATGTATAACTAAACATCTTGTGAAGGGACGATTCGTGTCTGAGTATTCGCTTCCTAAATGGGGGCTGCCGGCATTTTCGTGGGTGGTTTCATTCTATTTCTTGCTTTCGTTCGTGATGAACGTTGGCTTCCCACCAGATCGAAGACTATTTACGGCGGACTTCCTTTATGTGTTCTTATGGTTGTTCTTCATTTTCTTGCCGTTCTTTTCGCGAATCAAGATTGGTGCGTTCCTTGAGCTTGAGCGAGAAGTAGCAAATGCACGTAAGGAGTTGAGTGAATTCAAAGCCGAAGTTAGGAACAGCATGTCTGTCCTGTCCACCAACGTGAACACGATCGGGGGGATGACCAATCAAGTGATCGTCAACGTTCCTGCTGCATCCGATATCAGGGCGGCTCGTCAAGCAGTTGAACAAGAGGCGCCTGATGCCGCAGATGTAGTAGGCGCACCGCTTGATGACGCTTTCATCACGCCTGGTGAAGACCCCGAATTTGCTGTCGTTCGAACGCGAATTGAGATCGAGCGCCTGTTGAGGAAGATCCTTAGCAAGGGTACTCAAAAGGAACTGGCGGCGGACAATCAGATCAAATACATGAGCTTAAATAAGCTCTTCGATCAATTCATCGGACAGAACCCAACATACTTCTACTTGAGAACGCCTTTCCGATATCTCTCGCAACTCGCCAATGCTGCAGTTCATGCGCAAAAGATTTCAGACGAACAAGTGACCGAGGCACTGGCCCTGGGGGCAGAGGTGATTGCAGTATTACGTAAAGTTGGCGACAGAGTTTGACGTTCAAGCGCCCCCCCAAAGAATGTTGTGTCAAACTTTATTCTCACAAGAATTTCATTGAGAGTGGGTTTGTCAGAGTTTGTGTCAAACTCTATTTTGATGTGGTGTGGAATGTGAAAGTTCTAACTCATTGTTTTTAAAGAGCGGTAGTGTCTAACTTTATTATTGGAAGACACCAGGTGTAGGAAAACAATAAAAATTGGCAAAGCGCAGTGGCGCCGCCTGCGGGGAATTTGGCGGCGTCGCTGCGATGCAATTACACAGGTTCCTTAATGCGCACGCTCATTCTGCGCTTCAACAGCCGCACGTCACGGCCTTGCTGTGAGTTCCACCATTCGAACTGCAGGTAGCCATCTTCCACCCTGAATGAGGGCTTCAACAAAGCGCCAGGGTAACCCCGGGGTTCAGCCGGCTTGTCGAACTTGATCTGATAGAGCAGGTCCCCGTTTGCCGAATATTTTGTAATCCAGGCGCTGTTACGTGGTCCATCGTACTGCAGGATCCACACCACGTCCGGGTCGCAGAAAATCTGTCCGTAGCGACGAATTTTCTTCCTGCCGCTAGGGTCATTGACGAACAAGGTCCAAGACGATCCCCTATTTGGATCCGTCTCATCTTTCAGCATGGTGTGGCAGCGCTTGTCGCGCTCCTCATCCCAGACCAGCTCGGACCATTTTGAATTTCCCCACTTTGCATCGATAGATAGCGGTTCCTCGTAGATTTTTTCCTTGAGCACTTCCAGCGTTGCAGTTGCCGGTTCCGGTCCGCCCCTTCCGTCTGGCTGGAGCTGCGGATGCGAGAGCGTGGTTGCCTGTTGCAGAAAACTGTAAAGCGGACTGTCCGTGCCATTGCGCGTATGCCTCGCCACGGCTCTGTTCAGCATATTGCTGTGCAAGAGGTATTCAAGCACCAGATCAGGCGACTCCGATTGAATGCCGTCGGCGGTTTCATAGCGATGCCCATTGCGGTACCTGCCGCTAAATCGGGACAGCAAGACGCCATCAGCGCTGGTCAGCTGCAGGCGAATACGTGTAATAACGCCATCGGTTTCCTGCTGGATAGACAGGGTGGGCGCGCGTTCCTCATCCGCAGCTATGGTGAAACCGGCAAATTGCGAAATCTGCGCCACATCCTCCCTCCAGTAATCGCTGCGTAGCCAAGGGTACGGCGTGCGGAAGCCTTTGGTCGCCAGACAACTGTCGTATGCGCAAGCGGGAAAGGCGCCAGCGCTTGGCGAGTAGCGCGCCGTCAGTTCCTTCACATTGCTGACGATATGGATTGGCTGGCCAACGGCGCCATTGAAGCGCGTAATAACCTGCACGGCGTTACCATCGCCGTCAGCCAAGTCTTGCATCAGGTCCGGCAAGCGAGTATTCAACCCGAGGCCGACGAAGAGGACGACAGCCAGCGGAGCTGCCATGAGCGGGCGGATCGGCAGCGCAAATGCCACGCCAAAGGAAACCAGCAGCAGGCCAGCCAGGAATATTGTTGGAGCCAGTGAGGCCGCAATTAGACCCAGGATGGGCACCACGCCGCCATGCGCTGCTATCCATCCAAGCAACAGCAGCAGTGGACTAACAAGGATTGCAGCAATTGAGGGAGCCAGTCTGTACTTTGAATTGGAGACGCTCAACGAATTGCCTCCTTGGAGATCTGGCCCCGCTTGAAGATAAATGCATACATGTGGAACTTCAGCCTATACAGTGCAAGGGCTGGAGTTTGCCGGAAATTGTGCATTTTAGGCAAGGATTCCCACGTGGGGTGCTTACCAGGCGGTCGCGTACGTAGCGGCCGCCTGGCTATCGGCCTTCAAGGGAAAGCCAAATCCAAACCGAGCATCCTGCAAAGGACGAAGGTGGCCAGCCCGACGGCGAGGAGCGACAGCACGAAGACTCCGGTTACCATCCCGCCGGCGCGCAGCACAGCGCGCTTCTCACTCGCCTTCTCTTTTTTCCCCTGGTCGTAATGCCACTTGATGGCATAGAACATGCCCGTGCCGAGCACGAGGAATTTGAACGTAACCAGGACTACAGGGATCCAATCCATCATTTTGAGTATTTCCAGGCTATTGCTTGAGTAAGGCATACTACTTCAAAGCAATTTCCATACATTGAGACAAAATGTCCCAGTTGAAATCCATACAAGATCCGCCTGCTTGGCTGCCGCGGTTGGCCGCGCACGGCGGGCCACGTTTTCTGCAGGTTGCGGATGCGTTGCAGGCGGCGGTGGCAGACGGATCGCTGAAACCGGGAGACCGCTTGCCTCCGCAGCGCCTGTTGGCAGCTCAGCTGGGCGTCGACCTGACGACGATCACGCGCGCATACGACGAAGCCCGGCGCCGCAACTTGCTGGAGGGCCGTGGCGCTCGAGGCACCTATGTCGCTGCGCCCAAAGTCGAATTGACCTCGATTCTCGACCTGAGCATGAATACTCCACCACCGCCGGAAGGCGTGGACTTCGACGACCTGCTGAAACAAGGTTTGTCTCAAGTATTGATGGGGGCAGATAACCAGTTGCTGATGACTTACCACCTTGGCGGGGGGAGCGAGTTCGACCGCAGGGCTGGCGCCAAATGGCTCGAACCAATGTTTGGACAACTGGATTCCCGGCAGATTGTTGTTTGTCCGGGCGCGCAAGCGGCGATCGCAGCATTGATCCTTGCGCAGACGGAGCCTGGCGATATCATCCTGGCAGAGCCAATGACTTATCCCGGCTTGCGCGCCGCAGCAACCCAATTCGGCCGGCGCATCATCGCGGTGGAAGCCGACAAGCACGGGATGCTGCCCGAGATGCTTGAGGAAGCGTGCCGCCTGCACAAGCCTGGGCTGGTCTACCTCAATCCGACACTGCAGAACCCGACCGCCATCACCATGCCAGGATTCCGGCGCAAGGAGCTCGCCAGCATCGCGCAGCGCTGCAATGTGCGCATGGTGGAGGACGACCCCTACTGGCTCCTTGCCGATGCCCCGCCGCCACCGATTGCCAGGTTTGCCCCGGAACAGGTGGTCTACATCTCAACCCTGTCGAAATGCCTGACGCCCGGCCTGCGTGTGGCCTTCGTGCTGATACGCGACCCGGACGAACGCGAACGTTTCCGGGCCGCGCTGAGATCATTTGCGCTGATGGCCGCTCCGTTGACGGCCGCATTGGCCACGCAGTGGATACTCGATGGTTCGGCTGAGCGATTGATGGACGGCGTACGCAAGGAGGCGCGCCAGCGCCACCGGATGGCCCGGGATATCCTGGCGGGGCGGTACAACGGCGCGGGAGACGGCCTGCATGTATGGCTCGAATTGCCGGCGTATTGGAACTCCTCACAGCTTGCGCGTGCAGCCGACAGCGAAGGCATCGCCGTCACGCCGGCGGACGCATTCGCAACCGGCAGCGGGTCCGTGAATGCCATCCGGATCTCTTTGGGCAGCATCAGGGACCGTGCACGCTTGCAGGCGGGTCTTCAACGGTTGTCTCACCTGCTTGCGCGGCGGCCGGAGTCGTTCAGCGCTACCGTGATTTAGCTGTCCGGGAACGCATCCCTTTACCAATGCATTGCAGCGTCGAGCAATTGTTGCCGGCATAGCGACACGCGGTCGCCATATGCCGCTCCTTTGGCTTGGGCCAGATAAAGCGTGAATTGCGGGGCGCGTTTGGGTTGAGGCAGGGTTATCAGCCGGCCGGATTCCAGCGCGCGGCGGCACAGACATTCCGGCAGGACTGCCAGGCCAGCGCCGGCTTGGGCGGCTTCCAAAGCGGCGTTGAAATCGGGGGCAATGATGGCCGGCTTGTCCGCGACTGTGCCGTAAACATCGCGCCAGTAAGCTTGCAACGGCGGTACCGGGCCTTGCAGGTCAATCAGCGGCAGGCCTTTCGGCGCACTCGCTTTAGGCAAGCGGTCGCGCCAAACAGGCGCGCAGGCCAGCAGGCGGGGCCCTTCGTAAAGCAGCGTATATTCGACCCCGGCATGGGGTATGCGCGCGAGGCAGACTGCCAGGTCAAGTTCCTTCTCGCTCAATGCGGACAGCAGCGCAGGAGGTGGCAGCGAGTGCACGTCCAGGCGCAAGCCATGCGCGGTCATCGGACTCAAGGCAGCCAGTACCAGGCTGGTGAAGCCACTGCTGCTTCCAACGTGCACCACTCCACTCATGGTCCCGGGCGGAGGCGCTCCTGCTCCCACCAGGGCTTCCAGCGCGTCGAGATGCGGCGCAGCTTGGCGCTCAAGTTCAGCGGCGGCGGGTGTCGGTGACAGCCCGCGAGGCAAGCGCACGAACAGCGGGGTTTTCAGGCGGGTTTCGAGGATCTTGATATGGCGCGATACCGCGGGCTGGGTCAGCTGCAGCTGCGTCGCCGCGCGTGAAATCGAGTTGTGCCGGAACACTGCGAGAAAGGAGCGAAGGTGAGGTAAGTAGGACATTTCGAGCCATCAAAAAATTTATGGGTAGACCGAAAATCGATGATTTGAATATAGCCTGAAAACTCCCTACCCTGCATGCACGACATCAACCTAGTGGAGAGCGAGCATGCCCACCGAAGTTTCCCTGATTTCAAAATATCCCGACCTGGAAGGCAAGGTTGCCCTGGTGACGGGCGGCTCCCGCGGCATCGGTGCAATGACCTGCCTGGCACTGGCGCGGAGTGGCGTCAAGGTGGCCGTCAACGGGCGCGATGAAGCGGCAATCGATACCGTTGTTGCGAGCATCAGGGCGCAGGGCGGCACGGCGTGCGCTGCGCCGGCGGATTGTGCGGACCTGGCCGCCGTGCAGGCAATGAGGGAAAAGGTGACTGATGCGCTGGGCGCCCCGGAACTGCTGCTACCGTTTGCGGGCGGCGGCAGCAGCAGGCCGATGCCGTTCTGCGATATCAGCGAACAGGATTGGCGATCCAGCCTGGATCAGAACCTGACATCGACCTTCTTCGTGCTGAAGACTTTTCTACCGGCCTTGCTGGCGCGCGGCAGTGGCGCCATCGTGACTATGGCGTCGGCCGGGGGGCGCGTCGCCGCGGGTGCTCCAGCCGCTTACGGCGCGGCGAAAGCGGGCATCATCATGCTGACCCGCCACCTGGCGGCGGAAACAGGCGCCAGCGGCATCAGGGTCAATTGCATTTCCCCTTCTGCAGTCATGACCGGACGGACCGCCGAACGGATTCCGCCCGAACGGCAGCAGCAGATGAGGGCGGCATTTCCCCTTGGACGCCTGGGACAGCCGGAAGACATAGCCGCTGCCGCTCTATTCCTGTTGTCCTCCGCCTCCGCCTGGATCACCGGGGCGACGCTCGACGTGGCCGGCGGGCGGGTCATGTCCTGACCGGTGCCCAAATCAGCCGCGCTTCATCGACAGTTCGACGTCGTCGGCTACCGGCACGGACAGGTAGCCCTCCGAGGTGCGTACCAGGGCCACATATTCAGGGCAGTAGTCTGCGTTGTCGGCGATGATCAAGGCGCCCGGCCGCAGGCGGTCCTCCACCAGGCGCAGCACGTCGTAGTACAGCCCTTTGGCGCCATCGAGCAGCAGCAAATCGATCTGCTCCGGCAGGCCGTTGCGCAGGGTTTCGAGCGCGTCGCCTTCGCGGATTTCCACCAGGTCGAGCAGGCCGGCGGCGGCCAGGTTGTCGCGGGCGCGTTGTGCCTTCGATGGCTCGAATTCGGTCGTGATCAATTGGCCGCCGCCGTTATCGCGCAGGGCCGCGGCAAGATGCACGGTCGAGATGCCGAACGAGGTGCCGAATTCGACGATCACTCGGGCATTGGCGTTGCGCGCCAACAGGTACAGCAGCATCCCGGTCTCGCGCGAAACCGGGATCGCAGCATCCTTCAGGCTTGCGTAGATTTCCTAGTAGCCGGTCTTGCTGCTCAGGATGCGTCCGCGTTCATCCACCGGCAAGGCGGCGAATGCGGCCAGGGCTGGGACTTCAGTGTTTTCGGCTTCAGCGAACAGGCGATTCAGCAGGGGCGCGACAGGTGCGGAAGTGAGGGTAATCATGGGGTATTCCTTTCTGGTGTAAGAGCAGGAATAATATGAAGAATCCTTCACATATCATATTCGCGTTCCCTGCCCCCGCCATGACCGACAGCCAAAACACCCGCATTTCCTCGCGCAGGAAGCCAAAACAGGCCCGTTCCAATGACCTGGTCAGCGCGATCCTGCAGGCAGCTATTCAGGTTTTGGCGAAAGAAGGCATTCGCCGCTTCACCACGACGCGGGTGGCAGAACGGGCCGGCGTGAGCGTGGGTTCGGTGTACCAGTATTTTCCCAACAAGGCGTCCATCCTGTTCCGCCTGCAAAGCGACGAGTGGCAGCAAACATCGGCAATGCTCGAGGAAATCCTGCAGGACACTGCCCTGCCGCCGCTGGAGCGCTTGCGCAGGCTGGTGCACGCCTTCGTGCGTTCGGAGTGCGAGGAGGCGGAGGTGCGCAGGGCGCTCAACGACGCGGCACCGTTTTACCGCGATGCGCCCGAAGCGATTGAGATCAAGGCGGCCGGCGACCGCATGCTCGAGGCCTTCATGCTGGAGGTGCTGCCTGGCGTAAGCGAGAGTGCGCGGGCCATGGCGGGCGACCTGGTCATGGCGACGCTTAGCGCCGTCGGCCAGCAATTTTCGGAAACGCCGCGCACGGATCCTGAAATCGATGCCTATGCAGCCGCCATGGCCGATATGTTGTGCGCCTACCTGTCCAAACTGGCCGCTGGAAAGTAGGCGCAATCCCTGTGGACGCTCAGAAGTTGGCGCGCAGCGTCAGCCGCAACGTGCGCGGTTCTCCAGGGTGGAAGTGAATGTCATTCACCCCTTCCGCTGGCTCGCCTGGGAGGCGCGAGGCGTAGAAGTAATCGACATCGCTCGCCTTGTGGTCAAACAGGTTGAACACGTCGGCCGTCAGCTGCCAGCGGCGGTCGAAGCGGTAGCCGGCGCGCAGGTAGGCCATCGCCGTGCTGGATGAGCGGACGCTGTTGTCCTCACTCAGCGGGCGTGGTCCGAAATAGCGCATCTGGAAGGCCCCGGACCAGGGGCCGAAGTCGTTCAGGGTCACGCCAAACGAAGCCACCTTTTCCACTGCGCCGGGGACGCGGTCTCCCGCCGGGTCGAATTCCGTATAGCGTGCGCGGGAATAGGCCAGGTCGAGGTCCAGCAGCAGATGGCTGTTCGCAGCATAGTGGTTGTTCCACTCAATGCCGGAGCGCTTGCTGGCCCGGCTTGGTGCCGTATCGCCGGCATCACCGGAGAACACCAGTTCGGAACCGGAACGCAGGCGCCACAGGGCCACCGAGCTTTGCAGGCCCGGCACCAACTCGCTGCGCGCACCGATTTCGGCGCCACGGGTCTTCACCAGCGGCGTCACCGGATCGACCGGCTCCCGCTCGCGTGGCGCCAGTCGCGCCGTGGTGCCGCGTGCGTCATTGCTGTGGAAGCCTTCGCCATAATTGACGAAGAATTCCGTCTTGTTCCATGGGCCCAGGACCAGCGACAGCTTGGGCGAAGCAATGTGGTCGTTCACCTTTCCCGAGTTTTCTTCGATCGAGCTGCCGACATTGAAGTGGTAGCGGTCATAACGCACGCCGGCAATGGAGCGCAACCAGTCCGTCCACTGCACGGTGTTCTGGAACCATGCCGCGAGGCTGGCTTCGGTCACGCGCGATACCGCAATCGGGTGCAGCACGCGCTGCTGCGAGGTCGCGAACAGTCCAACCGGTGCGATGCGATCGAAGCGCCCCTGCACGCCAATGCTGTTTTCCATCGAGCGTTCGCCAAGCTGGCCGAACCAGGTGTGCGACAGGTCGAAGCCTGTCATCTTGCGGCGTTCCGTCTGCAGCACCTGGTCGCCATTGACCGGGTCGTCCAGGAAGTAGGTGACGTCGTTGTACAGCGACAGGTCATTGCGCACCATGTAGGCGTGCGCTTCCGTCAATGTATCGCCCACGCGCCTGCGCCATTCGGCCGAAAGGCTGTAGCGCGCCGTGCGGCCGCCGTCGCTCGGGTCGGCCGCGCCGAATTCGTCCAGCCGGCCATCCTGCACCGCGCGCAGCGGAATCTGGCTGGTTGCGTGCCAGCCAGCCTTGTACATCATGCCGGTGATGCTGAAACGCTCGGCGCCGGTGCCCGCACTGTAGCGCAGCACGCCAATCGTTTTGTGGAATGCTTCCGGTGTTTGCCAGGGACCGTCATTGTGGCCCAGCTCCAGTGCATACAGCAGGTTGCCGTTGCCAACGCTGGCGGAATTCACCACCAGGCCACGGCGGTAGGCATCCGCGCCTGCGGTCAGCGAGGCAAAGCCTTCATCGAGCTTGTCGGCCAGGCCCATGTGCGCAGCACCGGCCGATGCGAAGTCGCCTTCATCCGCGTAATAAGGGCCTTTGCGGTAGCGGACCTTGCTCACCAGCTCCGGGATCAGGAAGTTCAGGTCCGTGTAACCCTGGCCGTGGCCGTGCGTACGCATATTGACCGGCATGCCGTCGACGTAAGTCGCGAAATCGGTGCCGTGGTCCAGGTTGAAGCCGCGCAGGTAGTACTGGTTCGCCTTGCCGTCGCCGCTATGCTGCGCGACGATCATGCCCGGCACGAATTCGAGGATTTCGCCGGGGCGCAAGGCGGGCCGGTTGGCGATCAATGCTGCGGTAATGGTTCCTTCGCTGGCAGCATCGGAAGTGCGGATGCCATTGTCGTAATGGTGGCCAACGACGTACACCCTGGCCGGTGCTTCCTGTTCTTGTGCCTGCGCGACAGCGCACAACGCCCCCGCGATCATGGGGATCAATGATTTTTTCATTATGGATGTTTGAATCGGCAATCGCGCACACCTCCCCGTGAGCGCGACCGAACAGCGCGTGCATCGTTGCCGATGCATGCACCACCTGTCTGGCCGGTATCCGGGCTGGCAAGTCTGACCGTCTTGCCTTCCCATGCTTGCGCACAGTGGCTTGAGAGACGGCCTGTCGTTGGAGAACGACGCTTGCTTACCGTTGCGGGGGCAGCACACCTTGGCCTGCCGGCTGAAGCAGCACGGCCATGTGTTTCCCGTTTAACTGCGCACTTGAACGCGCGCGAGGCACCAAACGGCGACGATTATACGCTATGCACCGTTGTTATCCTGCCACCTGTCGGTAGAAACCAGGTCGGCCAGCTTGCCGCGCATGGCCCATCCTTCGAGCTCCAGCATCGGCTTGGGATAGAAGCCGGCAACGTGGCCCAGGCAGATGATGGCGACGGGCTTGCCGCCTTCCGGTATGCCCAGCAGGGCTGCCAGTTTTGCCGGGTCGAACAGCGATACCCAGCCCATGCCCAGGCCTTCCGCGCGGGCGGCCAGCCACATGTTCTGGATGGCGCAGGCTACCGAAGCCAAGTCCATTTCCGGCAGCGTGCGGCGGCCGAAGATGTGCTTCTCGCGCCGGTCCATCAGGGCCGCAACCAGCACTTCACCGCACTCGCGGATGCCTTCGACCTTCAGTCGCATGAATTCTTCGTTGCGCTCGCCCAGGGCTGCGCCGGTCGCCTGGCGCTCTTCGTCGACCAGCTTGTACAGCTGCTCACGCAGCGCCGGATCCTGGATGCGGATGAAGCGCCACGGCTGCATCAGGCCTACGCTGGGGGCCTGGTGTGCGGCGCCCAGCAGGCGCAGGAGCAGGTCTCTATCGATTGCTCCGGGTACGAAGTGACGCACGTCGCGCCGTTCCGCAATGACACGATAAACGGCATCAATCGCTGCCTGGTCAAAACTGCTTTGCACTTCAAATCTCACTGTTGATGGAACACGATCTCCTCGACGGCCTCGCCATTGCACAGGTGGCGGTCGATGATGCGGTCCATATTCTCGGGAGTGACATTGTAGTACCAGGTGCCATCCGGCTGGACGCAGACGATCGGACCGCCCTTGCAGGCTGCAAAGCAGCTTACCCGGCTGCGCTTCACGCGCAGTTCGCCTTCGTTCAGCCCGGCGGCCTTGAACTTGTCGCCCAGGCTGTCGAACAAGGCTTGCGACTGGCCGTCGGCAGTGCAGCGCGGGCCGGTGCACACCAGCAGGTGGCGGTGATAACTGCCGATTTTCGGCTTGACGGGAGTATCGCTCATGCCTCGCTCCCTTCGGTTTCGCTGCTTGCCTCGGCTTCCCACGGCTCGTCCAGCGTGGCCTGGATGTAATCGGCCGGCAGCCGGTACTGCGCTGCCAGCGCCGCGATGCTGGCACCGGCTTCGTGTTCGGCGCGCAGCGCATCGAGCCAGCCGAGCAAGCCGGTCGAGAGGGACCGGCCCGCGCGTTCGCCATCGCGCGTTGCACCGCCCTCTTGCATGTCGTACTTGTTGGCGTAGCCGCGCGGCGTCACCATCAGGCCGTTGCGCACAAAGGTATTGCTGTTGCCGATCAGGACAGTGCTCAGCATGCCGATGTCCGCATCGCTCATGGCGTCGAGGGTGGTGAAGACGATGTTCTCGCGGCGGCGGTAGGCGCTCTTGACGATGGCGACCGGCGTGTCGGGACGGCGGTGGCGCAGGAACAGCCGCTGCGCCTCGACAATCTGGCGCGTGCGGCGGCCGCTTTTCGGGTTGTACAGCGCCACGACGAAATCGGCCATCGCCACCGCGTCCAGGCGGCGTGCGATGGTTGGCCAGGGCGTCAGCAGGTCGGACAGCGAAATCGCGCAGAAGTCGTGTGTCAGCGGCGCGCCAACCAGGGCGGCGCAGCTGTTCAGCGCGGATGCGCCGGGGATGATCTCCACCTGCACAGGATCGTCCGGCGTCCAGCCGGACTGGAACAGGACTTCGTAGGTCGGGCCGGCCATGCCGTACACGCCTGCATCGCCGGAGGAAATCAGGGCGACCTTTTTGCCGGCGCGTGCAGCTTCCAGCGCGCTGACGGCGCGATCGAGTTCCTCCGTCATCGACTTGCGGATGATTTCCTTGCCTTCAATGAGATCGGCCACCAGCTTGATGTAGGTGACGTAACCGATCACCACATCGGCTTCGGCGATCGCATCGCGGGCGCGCTGCGTCATGTGGTCCACGCTGCCGGGGCCGATCCCCACCAGCATGATCTTGCCCGCGCTTGCGGGCTGTTCGAGTTGTGCGTTCATGGATTCTTCCTTGCGATCGAGACGGTGACATTGCGGTTGTCCACGCCTCGCAGTTTGAATTTCTCGACCACCAGCGCGGTCATCGGGGTGCCCGGGCCGGCGGCCAGCAGCGCGGCTGCCTCGCTGACCGAAGGCGTGCCGGTATAGCGGCGCACGGTCTCGGAGGGATTCGGGACCGGCACGAGGGCCAGCTCTTCCGGCGCGTAGAAGTGCAGCGGCCAGCCGCATTCCTGTGCGAAAGCGAGCAGCGCTTCTTCATCGCGCTTCAGGGTGATGCTTGCTGCGGCGACGACCTGGCCTGGCTGTGCGCCGGCTTCGCCCAGCGCGGCATGCACGGCATCGCGTACCGTTTGCAGCATGGCTCCGCGGTCGCAACCGAGGCCGATTGTGAACAGGCTCACGCTGCGCCATCCTGCGGCGGACGGTAGACCACCAGGCGCTCGTGCAGCGTGTCCCAGCGTTCTTGCGGCACTTCGGCATGGGTGACCCACAGCAGCGCCGTATAGCGCTCCAGCAGCACGTCGTCGAAGCGCTTGAAGAAATGGATGTTCTCCGGCACCGGCGTTGAGCGCGTCCACCAGTTCGGGCTGCCCGCTTCCTGCACGAAGGCGATCGGTTCGCCGTTCACCACGTGCGCAGAGACGCGCGTGATGTTGATCTTGGGAGCTTCGACCCGCCAGCCCAGGTGGCGGCCGAGGATATCGACAGGAATCGTGCGGCCGACGTCAGACGCGGTGGTCAGCACTGGCGCCGCGCCCAGCAGGTCGGCCACGCGCTCGCTCCATTCATTGGCGCCGCCGACATGGCCGGACAGCACCGGGATCACGTACTGGCCGGCATCGTCGACCACGATCACGCCAGGGTCTTCGTCCTTGCTGCGCAGGTGTGGTGCAATCAGGCGCACCACGGCGCCGAGCGATACGAAGAACACAATCTGGTCGTAGCCCTCGAACAGCGGGCCGATTTCATCGCGCAGTGCGCCTTCATAGGCACGCACTGTGTTCGGCAGGCCGGCAAATTGCGCCGCGAATTTGGCGGACGTGCAAACGTCGGCGCCCGGCAGGTCGACGGCCAGGCGCGCGGCCTGCGCTGCGCCGTGCTTCGTAATGGCCACCAGGCATAGGCGCGGAGTGGTGGCGTCGACAATCGATAAGCTGCTCATGCAGTCTCCAGGGAGGTTGGTTGTGGGCCGGCCTTCTTGAGGCAGCCCTTGATGCGTTCACCGCGAATGCGATGCGAGTGTTTGACGATCAGCAGCGAGAGGTAGCTGACTTTGGTGCCGCGTAGCGCAAGGATTTCCGCGCCGCTGAAACGGCGCTCGTCCGGCGCGCCCACGCGCTCGATGAAGTGTGCGCCTGCCAGCAGCTCGCGGCGCTCCAGCCAATCGATCAGCTCATCGAGCAGCGGCTTGACCTTCATCAGAACCAGCGTGTCGAAGTCCGGCAGCAGGCGGTCGACGGCGCTGACACCATACGCTGCGGGAACGATGGCCACCGTATCGTCTTGCTCCGCGAACGGCACCGGCACCTCGGCGCAGGCGGCGGTGAAGGCGTTGACGCCGGCAATGACCTGCACCGGCACCTGTTCGTCCAGCGCGCGCACGGTGCGCGCCAGGTGGCCGAACGTGGCGTAGGTGCTGGCGTCGCCTTCGACCAGGAACAGCACGTCGCGGCCGGCGCGCAGCCAGGGCAGCACCGTCTCAGCAGCCTTCATCCAGGCACGCGCGAGCTTTTCGCCGTCGTGCGTCATGGGGAACAGCAGCAGCTCGTGCTCAGCCGGCGGTTCCAGGCCGGAGCGCAGCACGATATCGAGCGCGTAACTCGGGGTCTTGCCGCTGCGGGCTGGATAGACCCAGATGGCATCGCGCCGCTGCAGCGCTTCCCAGGCAGCGCGCGTGATCAGGCCAGGATCGCCGGGGCCGAGCGAGATGCCCCACAGGGTACCTCTCATGCCGAACCTCCCGCGCGGCGCGCGCAGACGATCCATACCGGGTTTTCCGCCGCCATGCGGTGCATGTGCAGGATCGGCTTGCTGCGCGCGGCTTGCAGTTGCAGCACGTCCCAGCTCACGCCTTCGCCTTCCATCGCCTGCAGTGCGGCGGTAGCGGTAGCCAGGTTTTCCAGTGTGACGAAGTTCATCACCAGCGTACCGTTCGGGCGCAAGCGGTGCAGGATGCCGGTAATCAGGGCCGCCAGTTCGCCGCCCGAGCCGCCGATGAATACTGCGTCGGGATCGGGCCAGGCGCCCAGGCCTTCGGGGGCTTTGGCGTGATACAGGCTGTAGTTGGAAAGACCGAACGCTGCATGGTTGCGGCCTGCGATGGCACAGTCCTCTTCGTTCTTTTCAACGGCGAAAACGTGGCCCTGCGGGCACAGGCGGGCCGCTTCCAGGCCCACCGAGCCGGAGCCGGCGCCGATATCCCAGACCACGCTATCGGCGCGCAACTGGAGGCGTGCCAGGCTGACGGCGCGCACTTCCTGCTTGGTGATCAGGCCCTTCTCCGGCTGCCGTTGCTCGAACTCGGCGTCCGCCAGGCCAAAGCGCACAGGACGCGGCAGCGGCGTGACGCGCCACAGCAGGACCACGTTCAGGGCGGCGAACTGCATGCCTGCCGCTTCCTGCGGGCTGAGCTCGGCCAGCACCCGTTCTTCCGGTTGCAGCAGGTTTTCCGCCACCGCCATGTGGAAGTCATCGCCCAGCCCTTCGGCCAGCAGCAGCCTGGCGATGCGGTCAGGGCTGTTGTCAGGACTGGTCAGCACCAGCAGGCGTGCATGTTGGCGCAGTGCCTGTGCAAGCGCATACAGGCCATGGCCGGGCGGGCTGCCGCGGCTCCATTCGCCAGCATCGCGGGCATGCACCGACACGATGCGCGCATCCTGCCAGGCCAGCCCGATGCGCGCGCAAGCCAGTTGCAGCGTCGACAGGTTGGGCAGGATCTCCAGTGCCTGCACGCACAGGTGCTGCGCCAGGTAAGGCGCAATGCCGTGGCACAGCGGGTCGCCGGTCGCCAGCACCACGCAGCACAGGTTATCTGCGCGTGCGGCGCGCACCCACTCGGGAACGTCCTTCAGCCGGCCGGTCAGGTCGCGGCAAATGGCGTCGGGCTTGATTTCATTCTTCAGCAGCGCGAGCGTGCGCGCGCCGCCGATCACCACGTCGGCATTGCGCAGCCAGGCCAGCGCAGTCGCATTCAGGCTGGCTGCACCATCGTCCAGCACGCCGATCACATGGCAGGGGTTAGGGTCAGTTAAACAGGTATCCATGGTCTATTCGGGAATTGGTTCTGGGTCGACATCGAGGATGTGGTCGATGCCGATGCGCCTTGTGTCAGCCGGCTGGTCCTGCGGCAGCGCGGGTGCAGACCAGACGTCGGCCACCTGGTTGCCGCTGAAATCGCACACCAGCACGCGCAACTGGAATGCGCGGCCGTAACGCCCGGGTGCTGTCAGGGTATCGATGGCAGCTTGCGCCAGTGCGTGGTGGAAGGCATCGCCGAGGCCGCGTTCGACCATCAGTTCGGCGCCAAAACGCGCCGTTTCGGCTGCGGCGATGGCGGCGCAATCTTCTGCCGTGGCGCCGATGCGGCGGGCGATTTCCGCCACCAGGTCGGTATCGACTTCGCTGCGGTTGGCGTGGGTGATGGTCTCGCCCTGGGCGATCTTGGTCAGCTTGCCCACCATGACCGCCAGCACAACGAGCCCGATGCGCTGCGAAGCCGCTTCATCGAGTGCGTAGCGCAGGAAGTCGCCCATCTGGACGAAGCAGGCCGATGGCAGTTCGGGACGCTCGGCGCGCAATGTGCCGATGGCGAAAGTCTCCGTGCGGCCGCCGGTGGTCAGCGCCACTACCTCGTGGCCGGTGGTCGCAGCCACTTGCACGCCTTGCACCACGCTGGCGCGCCAGGCCGCCGTCGAATACGGCTTGACGATGCCAGTGGTGCCGAGGATGCTGATGCCGCCCAGGATGCCCAGGCGGGCGTTGGTGGTCTTCTTGGCCATCACTTGCCCGTCCGGCACGCTGATGGTGACTTCGATGCCATGCTCCTGCAGCAGGGCCGGAGCGGCTTCGCGCAGGTTGTCGGCGATATTGCGGCGCGGTACCGGGTTGATCGCGGGCCCGCCGACTTCCAGGCCAAGGCCGGGCATTGTCACTGTCCCGACGCCATCGCCGGCGACATAGAGCACTTCACCGGCCTGGCCAGGCAGCAGGCGCAAGTCCACTGTCAGGTGGGCGCCGTCGGTGCAATCCGGATCGTCGCCCGCGAACTTGACCACCATCGCGTGTGCCGACTGCGCGTCGCAGCGGCCGTCGTGCACGGCAAAACGCACCCGGCTGCCATTCGGCAGCAGGCTTTCAATCTCGCCCGGCACCTGGCCGGTCGCCAGGCCAAGCACCGCAGCGCGTGCCGCCGCAGCCGCACAGGCGCCGGTCGTGAAACCGGTGCGCGTGCCGCGTTCGGCCGCAGCCTTTTCTTTCATGCCTGTCCTGCTTTCTGCTTCGCTTCGGCCAGTGCAAGCAGCGCGTGCAGGGCAGCCACCACCAGCGTTGAACCGCCTTTGCGGCCGCGAATGACGATCCACGGCACCTCGGCCAGTTCCGCCATCAGGTCCTTTGATTCGGCGGCCGAGACGAAGCCGACCGGCATGCCCACGACCAGGGCCGGGCGCACACCTTCTTCGCGAACCAGCCGTACCAGCTCGATCAGCGCCGTCGGCGCATTGCCGATACCGACGATGGCGCCTTCCAGCAAACCCAGTCGCTGCGCCTTGCGCATGGCTTGCACCGCGCGCGTGGTATCTTCGGCCTTGGCCGCGTCGATGACGTCGGCGTCGCTGATGAACTGGTGCGTCTTCATGCCGAAGTGCGCCAGGCGCGGTTGCGACAGGCCGGAACAGATCATTTCGACGTCGGCCACGACAGGCGTGCCGCCAGCCAGCATGGCCTCAATGCCGGCCCGCACCGCCGCCGGATGGAAGTCGGTCAGGCCGTTGAAGTCAAAGTCCGCATTTGCATGGATCATGCGCCGCACGATCGGCCACTGCGATTCGGTATAGGTGTGCGAGCCGACTTCGGCATCGATGATGGCGAAGCTGTCATGCTCGATCACCTGGCCCGCGCGGGTCAATTGTTCGGTGACGGTATTGATGGTGCTCATGCCGGCAGCGCCTCCGCATGTGCATGGGCGTGATCATGCGTGTGCGAATGCGAGTGGCCGTGGCCCAGGTCGTGTGCGATCTCGCGGTAGCTGCAGCCGTCGCAAGGCAGGCGGCTATCCGGCACGCCTGCGCGCAGGTCCAGCACACGCTGGTCCATCAGCTCGAAGACTTCGGCCTCGAAGCCGAAATGTTCGGTGCAGGCGAAGCGCACTTGCGGGTACTGGCTGCGCAAATGTTCGACCTGGCGGTGAATGCGCTGCATCAGCGTGCCGGTGTACAGGTAGTACGGCAGCACCACAACCTGGCGCATGCCCAGTGTGACCTGGCGCTGCACCACCTTTTCGAGTCGCGGCCAGGTAATGCCGGTGAACGCCAGGTCCACCAGCTCGTGGTCGCCCTCTTCGAGCAGCCAGCGCGCCATCTTGGCCATTTCGCCGTTGGCGCCGCGGTCGGAAGAGCCGCGGCCCAGCAGCACAACGCCGGTGGTGGTCGGGTCGGGCATGTCGAGCGCACCCATCGCCTTGCGCAGGCGGCGCTTGAGGATGGCCAGCACCGGGTCGCAGGCGGTCAGGTGCGGCGCCAGCAGGAATTCCGTCTGCGGGCAGGCAATGCGGGCGCCCTCGATCGCTTCAGGGATCTCCATCTTGACGTGGCCGGCGGCATTCAGGATCAGCGGCACCACCAGCACGCGGCGCGAGCTGGCTGCAACCGCCTTCAGGCTGGCATTCAGCTCGGGCGGTGCGAACTCGATGAAGCACAATTCGATGCGCCAGCCTGGCTGGCGGGCGCGCCACATCTCCACGAAGTCACGGATTTCCTGGTTGCCGGACTCCTCGCGGGAGCCATGCCCGACGACGAGGATGGTATCGCTCGCTGTTTGGTTCATGCGCTGGCCTTTCTGAAACGATGGGTAAAAGTTGGGTCGTACAATTTGGAGCGCACCAGGGTTTCCCAGTGCAGTGCGCCCAGCGTGGGGCTGGCGACGATCATGGCCTGGCTCGCGACGCCCGCTTCACGGCAGCGCTGCTTGATATCGGCCAGCGTACCGCGCAGGATCTTTTCTTCGCCTGGCCAACTGGCCTTGTGCACCACCAGCATGGGCGCGTCTTCCGGCCAGCCGGCCGCGCGCAGCGCCGCCTCGACCTTGTACATAAGGGTGATCGACAGGAAGATGCACAGCGTGGTGCGGTGTGCGGCCAGGCTGGCCAGGTCTTCGCCTTCCGGCATCGGGGTGCGCCCTTCGACGCGGGTGAAGATCACGCTTTGCGTCACTTCGGGCAAGGTCATTGATTCCCCGGCGGCAGCCATCGACGCCATGGCGGACGAAACGCCCGGTACCACGGCCCATTCGATGCCTTCGGCGCTGAGCGGGCGTGCCATTTCGATCAGGGCACCGTACAGGCCGGGATCGCCGGTCTGCAGCCTGACCACGGTGGCGTGGGCGCGCGCCTGTTCGATCAGCCAGGCCGTCATTTCTTCGAGCGTCATGTCTTTCGAGTCGCGGATCACGCAGCCGGGCGGTGCGTATAGCGTCGCGGCGCGGTCCACCAGCGAGCCGGCAAACAGCACGGCGCCGGCTTGCGCCAGCAGCTTTTGTCCTTTGACTGTGATCAGCTCGGGATCGCCGGGACCGGCACCGACAAACCAGACTTTGCCTGCAGGGCCGGATGTCATGTCTGTAGTTCTCCTGTTTGTTCGTGGGTTGTCGGCGCGCGCAAGGCGGCCAGCACGGCGTCAACGCTGCGCGGAGCTGCCCCGGCGGGCAACAGGCCGCGCTTCGCCAGTTCCGCGTGCAAGGCGAGTGCCTGCGGCAGCCGCTGCCCTGCGGCGCGCAGTGCTTCATCATGCGAAGCCAGTTCTTGTGCGGTGGTCGATGCGATGCAGCGTCCAGCCGCCATCATGTGGATTTGGTCGGCCCAGCGGTAGGCAAAGTCGACGTCGTGGGTGGAGAGCACGATCGTGACGCCGCGGGTGGCCAGGCGGTCGAGCAAGGCCTCAAGCTCGGCCTGCATTGGGGCGTCGAGGCCGGCCATCGGCTCGTCCAGCAGCAATGCTTCGGGTTCCATGGCCAGCACGCCGGCGATGCAGACACGCTTCTTCTGGCCAAAACTCAAATGATGCACGGGGCGGCGGCCGAAGCCGCCCAGCCCTACCGCATCCAGCGCCGTGGCAACGCGTGCGCGCACAGTGGCGTCATCGAGGCCGAGGTTCAGCGGGCCGAATGCCACGTCCTCTTCGACCAGGGCGGAGATGAGCTGGCGGTCGGGGTTCTGGAACACCAGGCCGATGCCGCTTCGCAGCGCGGCCAACCCGCTGCGGCTGTAGTCGTAAGCCTGCCCGCGCCAGCGCAAGTGGCCGGCGGTCGGGCGCAGCAGGCCGTTCAAGTGCAGCATCAGCGTGGTCTTGCCGGCGCCGTTGGCACCCAGCAGCGCGTGCCGGCGGCCTTGCGCCAGCGACAGCGTGCAGCCGCGCAGGCCGATACTGCCGTCGGCGAACGCGTGTTCGACACTTTCCATTTCGATCAATGGCATCATCATGCGCTGTCCCGCAAGGCAATCGCCAGCAGCAATGTGCTGGCCAGCAGCGACAGAGCAAGTTGGCGCCGTGCATGCGGGAAGGCCGACGGCAGGAAGCGCAGGCTGCCCCGGCAGCCACGGGCATCGGCCGCCAACTGCAGCGCCGCCGCGCGCTGCCATACCTGCACCGCCATCTGCCCTGCCAGCAAACCCATTGAGCGCCAGCGCTGGCGCAGGCCGCTGTGCCCGAGGCGCGCAGCCTGTGCAGTGTTGCCTTCATCCCAGGCATGGCGCAGCACGAACAGCATGCGGTAGCACAGCGCCATCAGCTCGAGTAGCAGCTCGGGCACGCGCAGGCGGCGAAGCAAGGCCAGCAGGTCCGGCATCGGCGTGGTCAGCACCAGCCCAAGCACCGCGGCCAGTGCAGCGAGCGAACGCAATGCAATGTGTGCGACTGTTGGCAACAGCTCCGGCGCCCAGCGCCAGCCACCGCCTTCGGCAGGCGTAGCCAGCATTGTCAGGCAGGACAACAACAGGAAACCAAGTGGCGCCGCTGCGATGGCGAAGTAGGTGCGCACAGGCACGCGGGCACCAGCCAATGTGGCGAACATGGACAGCAGCGCAAGCACGGCCAGCGTGCCGGGGCTGCGCGCAAGCCAGGCAGCGGCGATCCCCGCCAGCGCGAACAAGGCTTTGGCTGCCGGCGTGACGCACTGCCAGTGGCAGGCGTAGGCAGCGGCATCAATCCGCATGGGCGTCCCGTCCAGTCGCCGGCTGCGCGGCCTTGCGGTCCCGCTCGCGCGCCACCGACATGCCGAGCCAGAAGCCGATCACCCCAGCGCCCAGCGCGGCCTGCAGCGCAAACAGCAGCGAAGCAATTTCGCCGCTTGGCGGTTCGAACAGCGGAGCAAACCACGGCTTGTAGCTCGGCGCAATGGTGCCGATTGCCTCTTGGGCGCGTGTGTCGGCACCGCCGAATGCCGCGGGCGGCTCGCTGCCCGGCTCCGCCGGCGGTACAACGGCGAACCATAGCGGCAGCACCGTCAGCAGGATGATGGCCACCCAGATCAAAGCGGTGCGCGCCTTCATGCCGCCTTCCTTTTCGCCAGGGCCATCACTGGCAGCAAGCGCAGTTCGTGCGCATTGAAGCGCACCATCGCATTCACTACCAGCACCGTCAGCAAGCCTTCGCTGATGGCGATCGGCAGCTGCGTCAGCGCGAAGATGCCGGCGAACTTGGCGAACGAAACGCCGATGCCACCGACGGGATCCGGAAAGGCCCAGGCCAGTTGCGCGGAAGTGGTCAGGTAGGTCGCCAGGTCGCCAACGCAGGCGGCCATGAATACCGCCGCTGCTCGCGGCAGGCCCAGCGCGGCCACAGCCCGGAATACGCCATAAGAAACGAAGGGCCCCACGATCGCCATCGAAAACACGTTGGCGCCCAGCGTTGTCAGCCCGCCGTGGGCCAGCAGCAAGGCCTGGAACAGCAGCACGACAAATCCTACCGGCACCATCGCCGCAGGACCAAACAAGAGCGCGCCCAGCCCGACCCCGGTCGGATGCGAGCAGCTGCCTGTCACGGAAGGCAGTTTCAGCGCCGACAGCAGGAATGCAAAGGCCGAAGCAACGCCCAGCAGCATGCGCCGTTCGGGATGCTCCTGCAGGCCGCGCGCCATGCTGCGCAAGCCCCAGGCCAGGAAAGGAATGGATACGGCTGCCCAGCCCAGCGAATGCGCGGGCGGCAGGAAACCTTCCATGATGTGCATTCGAGATCTCCCGTCGAATGGTCATTGGGAGCACAAATCTGGGGGATAGCAGGAGGACGGTCGACAGGAGCCGGGCGAAAGGGACGCAGGAAGCCTGTCGACAGCGGCTTCCCTTCACCCCGGAGAATAGTGCTGGCAGTTTCGGGCCGGTATTCTGGCTCGCCTTCATCCTTCCCCGGGCCTTCCCGCGCTAGCGCAGTGGCGTATTTCCGAAGTCGTCAGGCTTACAGCAGCGGGGGCTGCACCGGAATGGCTGCTTAGCGCAGCGTCACCGGTTTCCCGTTTAACGCGCATCCAGGACAGGACGCGCGCACCCAATTGACGAATAGTACATGAAAGATCTCTGGCGTGGCAAACGGCGACGCTCCCCGCCCGGGCGATTACTTTCATGTAAAAAGTCGCTATCGACTATAGCTGGCGAAGGGTTGACTAAATCAGACAGAGCACGCGCACGATAGGTTTTACTCAACCATTTCTCGTTATACTGCACCCTCAAGGAAATTTCCGAGGGGCAACAATGGACGACACAATCGAATCTAATGAGAGCTTGCCTAAGCTCCCTGCGACGCTGGCCGCAGCAACCCTGTTGACGGCCTGCGGCGGCGGAGGCGGCGCCGGCAACGGCAGTGACGGCGGCACCACTTCCGCCGTGCCGCCTACCGCAGTCGAATCGATTGCCAACGCCCAGGCCGCACGCTTCCTCGCCCAGGCATCGATGGGCGCCACACGCGAACAGATGACGCGCGTCCAGGCCGTTGGCTACAGCAAGTGGCTGGACGAGCAAATGGCGATGCCCGCGACGCAATCGCGCTGGGACTGGCTGATGGCGAAAGGTTTCAACGCCATCGACAACAAGAACAACCAGGCCGGCATCGACTCCGCCCTTTGGGTCAAGCTGATCGCCTCACCGGACACTTTGCGCCAGCGTGTCACCCTGGCCCTGTCCGAAATCGTCGTCGCCTCGCTGGATGGCTTCACCGGTTCCTGGCGCGCCTTCACCGGCGCCGCCTACATGGACATCCTGGAGGCCAACGCTTTCGGCAACTACCGCACCTTGCTGCAGCAGGTCACCCTGTCGAGTTCCATGGGCGAGTACCTGACCTATCGCGGCAACGCCAAGGCCAACCCGAAAACCGGCTCCATGCCGGACGAGAACTACGCGCGCGAAATCCTGCAGCTCTTCACCATCGGCCTGCTGAAGCTGAACGCGGATGGCACGGCGACTGACCAGGAAACCTATACCCAGGCCGATATTTCCGGCCTGGCGCGCGTGTTCACCGGCTGGGACTTGGACCTTGCCGGCGGTACCAGTGACACACCGGACTTCCGCAAGCGGCCGATGGTCCAGGTCGGGACCAAATACGAGCCCGGCGAAAAGACCTTCCTCGGCACCACCATCGCCAGCGGCGTCGATGCCACAACGGCTTTGAACAAGGCGCTCGACGCGATTTTCGCGCATCCTAACGTGGCGCCATTCGTCTCCAAGCAACTGATCCAGCGCCTGGTCACCAGCAACCCGGCCCCGGCCTATGTGGCGCGTGTGGCGGCGGTCTTCGACAACAACGGCAGCGGTGTCAAAGGCGACCTGAAAGCGGTGATCAAGGCGATCCTGCTGGACCAGGAAGCACGCTCCGCATCGAACCTGAGCTCCACCAGCTTCGGCAAAGTGCGTGAACCCATCCTGCGCTTCACCGCCTGGGCACGCGCTTACAACGCTACTTCGCCGAGCGAAGCCTGGGCCATCGGCAATACCAGCGAACCCTCGTCCCGCCTGGGGCAAAGCCCCTTGCGCTCGCCGAGTGTGTTCAACTTCTTCCGCCCCGGCTATGTACCGCCGGCGCTAGGCGTGGTCGCCCCGGAATTCCAGATCGTGAACGAAACCAGTGTGGTCGGCTATGCCAACTACATGCAGACCGCCATCAGCAAGGGCGTCGGCGACGTCAAGGCCGACTATTCGACCCTGCTGCCGCTGGCCGACAACGTGCCGGCTCTGGTCGACGAGATCAACCTGGTGCTGGCCGCCGGCCAGCTCAGCACCGACACCGTCACCCTGATCCGCAATGCCGTCACCAGCATGGCAACCGGCACCGACGCCGCGCGCGCCAACCGCGTTTATGCTGCGCTCACGCTGGTCATGGCATCCCCCGAATTCATCGTGCAGAAATAAAGGCCACACCATGACTAATCAAGCTTCGCGCCGCGCCTTCCTCAAGCGCGCATCGGCACTCGGCGTGGCAGGCGTGGCGGCGCCTTGGGCGATCAACCTGATGTCGATCGCCGAGGCGGCGGCAGCCACCGCAACCGACTACAAGGCGCTGGTCTGCGTCTTCCTGTACGGCGGCAACGACTACGCCAATACCGTCGTCCCTTACGACACGACCAACTACACGCTGTACCAGCAGCTGCGGCCGACCATCGCCTATGCGCGCGATGCCCTGACCGCCACTGCGTTGGCGCCATCCGTGCCTGTGCTGGATTCGACTGGCGCCACGCGCGAGTTCGCGCTCGCGCCGGCGCTCGCCCCCCTGGTCCCGATCTTCAACGCCGGCGCCCTGGGCGTCATGCTGAACGTTGGCCCGCTGATCCAGCCGACCACCAAGGCGCAGTACCAGGCCAGGTCCGTGCCGCTGCCGCCAAAGCTGTTCTCGCACAACGACCAGCAATCGATCTGGCAATCGTCCGCACCGGAAGGCTCGCGTTCGGGCTGGGGCGGCCGCCTGGGCGACCTGTTTGAGTCGGGCAACGGCAATGCCACTTTCACCTGCGTCAACGTGTCCGGCAACGCTGTCTTCATGGCCGGCAAAACCGCAGTGCAGTACCAGGTATCGGCAAATGGCTCGATGCAGTTCAACGGCCTGAAGTCGCCGCTGTTCGGCTCCGCCACCGCTACCGACGCCCTGCGCACCCTGATCACCCAGCAGCGCACGCATGCGCTGGAAAACGAATACAACCGCGTCACGCGCCGCTCGGTGGATGCCAACGCGGCGCTCACCACGGCACTGGCCACGGCGCCGGCGCTGCAAACGGTGTTCCCCGCATCGAATTCGCTGGGCGACCAGTTGAAAATGGTGGCGCGCATGATTTCGGCCAACGGCAGCCTGGGCGCCAAGCGCCAGATCTTCTTTGTGTCGATGGGCGGCTTTGACACCCACGACAGCCTGGCCACCGTCCATCCGGGCCTGATGGCCAAACTGGGCGACGCCATGTCCGCCTTCTACCAGGCGACGGTCGAGCTGGGCGTGGCCGACAAGGTGACAACCTTCACTGCCTCCGATTTCGGCCGCACCCTGGTGGCTAACAACGACGGTTCCGACCACGGCTGGGGCAGCATGCACTTCATGATGGGCGGCGCGGTCAAGGGCAAGCGCTTCTACGGTACCGCGCCGGTGGTTGCCAACAACGGGCCCGATGACGTTGGCCAGGGCCGCCTGCTGCCAAGCACCTCGGTCGACCAGTACGCGGCGACCATGGGCAAATGGCTGGGAGCCAGCGACAGCGACCTGCTTTCCCTGCTGCCGAACCTGTCCAACTACACGACCCGCGATCTCGGCTTCCTGTAATGCAGCTGGTCCGATTGAATCGGATCACATGGTAAAGTGGTGGCGATTGAACCATCGTCACCACTTACCATGAGCAAAGCAAATCCTGCACCCCAACCGCAAGACCGGAAACTTGCGGACTTCCTGTGCTTCGCCATCTATTCGGCCAACCTCACCTTCGGCAAAGCCTACAAGCCGATCCTGGACAAGCTGGGGCTGACCTACACCCAGTACATCACCGTCATTGCGCTGTATGAGGAATCCGGCCAGATGGTCAGCGAGCTGGGGGAAAAGCTGTTCCTCGAATCGAATACCCTGACGCCGATCCTGAAAAAGCTGGAAGCACTGGGCTACGTTACGCGCCAGCGCAGCACTGCCGACGAACGACAGGTGCTGGTCAGCCTGACCGACGAAGGCCGCGCCCTGCGTGAGCGTGCCTTCGACGCCAGCCTGTCCGATGCCTGCGGCCTGACCGGCGAGGAGTTTGCCGAAACGCGCGACGCCGTGCTCAGGCTGCGCAACAACCTGGCCAAGTCCCTGGACAAATAGCAAACATTGCATTGCGCGCAATGCGCATGCAGCAAGCGGCTGCGATAAATCTCGCACGCGATGCAATCGAATCCGCTTGACATCGCGAAATGCGCAGCTATACTCCTGTTCATCGAATGCGACTGCATCGTATGCGATTCAAATTAACTTTCAATGGAGCACCACATGAGCAAGATCACCAAAGTCCTCGTCACCGGCAAAACCCGCACGACGCCAGTCGATTCCGCCATCTTTTCCGGCAATCCTGAGGGCCAGCTGGATATCCACCTGACGACCCCGGGCAACCCCGCCGGCCGCGTTCTCGATATCCAGGGCACCCAACCGCACCCGCTCGCCGAGCAGCTGTTTGCCGGTGCATGGTCGGCTTGCTACTCGGGCGCCGTCGGCTTGGCCGCCAAGGAAAAGAAAGTGCTCCTGCCGGCCGGCACGCACGTTGAGATCGAAGTCGATCTTGGCCAGGGCAGCGGCGAGTACTTCCTGCAGGCCCGCCTGACCGTGTTCGCACCAGGCGCCGACCATGCTGCCGTGACCGAGGTCGCCCACCTGGCCGACGCTATCTGCCCGTACTCGAAAGCGGTGCGCGGCAATATCGACGTTGTGCTGAACGTCGTCACTGCATAAGGGATACAAGATGTAACCATCGTTGCAACGGACGTACCTCTGGAGCATCTTAGCAAGACAATAACTCCAGAGGACGTCCAACATGAAAAAGAACGTGGGATTCGCCCCGGTCGCAGTAGCCGGCATGCTTACGTTGGCTGCTTGCAGCACCTTGCCGCTGAACCAGGCACCTGTCGCACCGGCCCCGCCGGCCTCTCCCATGGCACCCGTGCCGCCCGTCGCCGCGGCGCCAATGAGCGACAAGCGATCCTCCATAAAACCGGCGCCAGTCCTGGCGTACGTACCTGGTGCGGCTGCGCCAATGCCGTACATCGCGGGCCTGCCGGAATCCGCAGACAAATTCCCCGACAAGGATGGCAACAAGTCCGTCCTGGTGAGCGAGCAGCCTGTTTCAACCTTCAGCGTCGACGTCGACACCGCCTCCTACGCCTTCGTGCGGCGCATGCTGTCCGATGGCCGCATGCCGCCGCAGCAAGCCGTGCGCGTGGAGGAAATGGTCAACTACTTCCCTTACAATTACGCGACGCCGGCCAGTGCCAGCCAGCCCTTTGCAGTGACAACCGAAGTGATGCCCAGCCCCTGGCAGCAAGGCAACCAGCTTGTCCACATTGCCTTGAAGGGCTATGACATCAAGACTGCCGAGCGTCCGCGCGCCAACGTGGTGCTGCTGGTGGATGTCTCGGGTTCGATGGGTTCGCGCGATCGCCTGCCGCTGCTGCAGCAAGGCTTCCGCCTGTTCGCCGAGCAGTTGCGAGACGACGATATGGTTTCCATCGTCACCTACGCCAATGGCACGGCCGTTGCGCTCGAGCCGACCCGCGGCAAGGACAAGCAAAAAATCATCGACGTAATCAACAACCTGCACGCTGCGGGCGGCACCGCTGGCGGCGACGGCCTGCAGCGCGCTTATGCCCAGGCCGAGCGCAACTTCGATCCGAAGGCGGTCAATCGCGTGATCCTTGCCACCGACGGCGACTTCAACATCGGCATCACCGATCCCAAACAGCTAGAGAACTTCATCGTCGAGAAACGCAAGTCCGGCGTCTACCTCTCGGTCTTCGGCGTTGGCCTGGGCAACCTGAACGACGCCCTGATTCAGCGCCTGACCCAATCCGGCAACGGCAACGCCGCCTACATCGATACCTTGCTGGAAGCGCGCAAGGCGCTGTCGCAGGAACTGGGTTCGACCATGTTCCCGATCGCGAACGATGTGAAGGTGCAGGTCGAATTCAATCCGGCGCAAGTAGCGGCCTACCGCTTGGTCGGGTACGAAACCCGCATGCTGAGCCGTCAGGACTTCAAGGACGACAAAGTCGACGCAGGCGATATGGGTGCCGGCCACAACGTGACCGCGATCTATGAAATTACGCCAGCCTCCGGCGCAGGCAAACTGGTCGACCCGCTGCGATACGAGCAGCCTGGCAAGAAGAAGCCCGCCGCCTCGGGCAAATCCGATGAGCTGTGTTTCGTGAAAGTGCGCTACAAGCTGCCAGGCCAGCCGGTGAGCAAGCAGGTCGAGCACGCGGTGCGGGCCGACAGCGCGCGCGACTCGCTCGACGCGGCACCGGACGACCAGCGGTTTGCTGTCGCCGTTGCAGCCTTCGCCCAGCGCCTGCGCGGCGAGCAGCAGGTATCGGACTTCAGCTACGGCGACATCGCCAGGCTGGCGGAAGGCGCACGCGGCGCCGACCGTGACGGTTATCGCGCCGAATTCGTAAAGATGGTACGAATGGCGGAATCCCTCGGCGCAGTCGGCGCCACTGCCCAACGCTGATGCAGCTTACTTGAGCGTGACGTTCCAGTTGCGCTCAACGCACTTCACGTAATTGCCGGCGATCAGGGCGTTGTAAGGCGTCTGGTAGTTCACCAGCTGGCACTGGTAATCGCCGCCGCTGTTCCAGTTCTTCTCCCAATAGATGTTGTAGGCAGCGGAACTGGAAGGGCCGAAGCGCTGCATGGTGGCGCATGACAGCTGCTCGCCCGCCACGTTCCAGCCCAGATCCGACGCGAACTGCCGGTAATAATCGATGCGGTTCTGCGCCGCCGGCTTCTCGCTGCCGGTACCGCATTCCGCATTGATGATCATGATTGTGGTCGCGAAGTTGTTGCCCGCGCCGGCAGCGATGTCGCTGGCGTTCGGAACCCAGCTTCCGTCGATCACGTGCAGCATCGATGGCTTGGGCGGTTGCGGGTAGACGAAGAAGAACGTGGCCGAGGCCAGGTTCAGCCAGGTCGACGCTACCTGGTCCGGATTCTTCAGCAGCACCGACTGGTCGCCGTTGAACATCACCTGCGAGAACGGGCCGTAATTGTAGTTGTACGAAAGCTGCTTGGCGCCGCGCCCGAAATACTTCTTGTAGCTGCCATCGGCGTTCTTGCCGCAGGTCCAGACCGTATTGAAGACCGGATCTGCACATTCGGTGTTGTAGCCGCAGCCCGGGCCATCTTCGCTGCATCCCAGCTCGCGCAAATACTTCAAGCCCTGCCGCCATTGCGGCACCGGCAGGCTGGCATTGTGTTCTCCCGTCTCCTGGGCGAAGTGGGCGAACATGGTCGCCAGCGAGTGGCGGCAGATATTGTCCGCATTGCGGCCGTCGGTGTAATCGCCGCACACGGCCGGGAACTTGGCCACCGCCTGCAGGAAGCGCCGGTACTCATAGCTCGCCTCCCGCAACGGGAAGTAGAAATCCCACTTCGCCGACGACAGCAAACGTTCGACACGCTTCACGTTGGCCGGATTGCCGGCCGCGCCGGGCGCCACGGCTTCCACCGCCGCGTTATCGAGCGTCCGTATCGACGCTTTCACGCTGCGGAAGAAGTCATTGTCGGTCAGCGCCAGTTCACGCGCTTCGGCCTGCGCCTTGGTCGGCACGCCGCCCGGTTGCGTTGGCGGGTCGCCAGGGCCGGTGGGCGGGTCGGTCGCCTCCCCGATGTACTTCCACGGGCCCCAGGTATCGGCCTGGCTTGGCGCGTTCCCCTGTGTCCACCACTTGGCTTCGTACTGCTTGCTTTGGTAGATGGCGCACATGCCTGCGGTGTAGACCTGGCTCGCACTCCACGCCGGACAGGATGCGGTGGCGCTGGCCACGACTCCCTGCGCCAGCGTGCGTGCAGGCGGCGTTGCTTCCGTGCCGCCGCCGCCGCAGGCGGACAGCAGCAGCGAGACGCCGAGTAATGCATAGCTGATCGTTCGCATATTGCTGTCCTCCCCTTACTTGAGCGCCACCGGCAGGTCCGGATACTCTTCGCTGAGCGCGTAGCGCACACCGTTGACTGCGATCGTGTAGGCGGAGGGCCCGCTGATCGGCAAGGTGTAATTCAACGTCAGCGAGACCGATGCACCCGGCGCGAGCGATTGCCACGCCGGTATCGTGAACTTGGCGCGGTTGAAGTTGGCCTTGAAGCCGCCGATATTATTCGGCCCGCTGTAGCCGGCCTTGATGACCGTCAGGCCGTAACCCGATTGGTCGCTCATATTGGCCGGCGCCGATACCGGATAGTCGAACTCCACTACCGAACCGCCCGGAATCGTGGTGGCGGTATTGTTCGTCACCGTCATCACAGGATTGATCGGGTAATTGCTGTCGCCCAGCTTCCAGCCGCCGAGGGAGATGCTGACTTTGGCGCTGCTGCTCGGCATCGCGGCTTCGGCGCGCGTGGCGCCGTACGGTGCGGCGCTGCGGAAGGCGGTGGCGATGCTGTTGGTCAGCGTGTAGCCCATGAAGTACTCGCCGGCCCCGCCGTTGCGCGCTGCGTTCCAGGCGTAGTCGCCGGCCAGCTCCCAGATCATGATGCCGCCGATGCCGTTGTTCACGACATAGCTGGTCTTGGCCGCAATGGATTGGGCCGTTTCGGTCGAGATGAAGACCTGGCGGGTCGCGTTCCACAGCCACGGTGCAGCCATCGTGGCGCTGTATTGCGGGCTGTAGGTGCCGGTGATGGTTTTTTCCGTCACGCCGTAGGCATCGAGGTAGGACGGCACAATGGCGTTCTGCAGGTTGAGTGCATGCCACAGCGGATTGCCGCCGCCCGGTACCGGCTTGCCGTTGCTGTCCAGGTCATACCAGACATTGTCGATGCCGGTAGCGCCTTTGCCGCAGGTTTTCACGCCGGCGCAAGCGACCGGGTCGCTGACCACCGGGCTGGTGCCCCACAGCCCATTCGTCCCGCCACTGACCTCCTTCCAGCCGCGCGTGTAGTACGGTACGCCGATGTTGATGCGACCGGCCTGCAGTGCGCCGCGGTAGTAGCGGTAGGCCCAGTCGACATTGAGGTAACCGATGCCGCCGTACTGGTAGGCGTTACCTGCCCTCAGTTCGGCATCGTTGCCATCGTCGAACAGCGGCGCGTTGGGGCCGACGTACTGGTTCCATCCGCCGTGCAGGTCATAGCTCATCAAGCTGGCGTAATCCAGGTACTTCAGGCCGGAGAGGTTTTCCTCGCCGCGCAGTACCCAGCCGGATGCGGAGCCGGCGATGGTCAGCATGTAGTACTTGTTGTCGGCCGCCGCTGCCGCATCGAGCTTCTCGCGCACGGTTTTCAGCAGCACGTTATAGCTCTTCATCAGGCCAGCCAGGCGTGGCTTGGAGATCGGGAAGTCGAGCGGGTTGCCTGCTTCGTTGTTGGTGGTGGGGTGCTCGTAGTCGATGTCCATCCCGTCGAAGAAGCTGTACTGGCGCAGGAAGGCGACCATCGAGTCGGCCAGGGTGTTGATGCCGGCCGTGTTGGTGCTGCCGTCCGCGTTGGTGGTCGCGGTGTAGAAGCCGCCGCTGCCTGCCCAGCCGCCTACCGACAGCATGATCTTCACGCCGGGGTATTTCTTCTTGTACTGGGCCAGCAGGTTGAAGTGGCCTTTGTATGGCAGGGATGGGTCCATCGCCGCTGCCGGGACGTTCGGCCAGGTGATGCCGGTTTCCGGGTTGTTTGCGCCGCTGCCGATTTGCACCTTGTTGTCCGCACCGACGCTGGCGAAGGCGTAGTTCACGTGGGTGATGTTCTGCCACGGGATATCGTTGACCAGGTAGGAGGGCTGGCCATTGGCGCCGGTGCGCCAGCTTGTGAAGTAGCCGACGATGCGGCGGTTCAGGCCATTTGCCAGCTTTTCGCGGCCGTTGGCATCGTACACGCTGCAATATGGGACGTTTGGCACCGGTGAAGTCAGGCCGTCAGGGCGGCACGCGACCGGCGTCGGCGTTGGCGTCGGAGTTGGGGTAGGTGTTGGCGTGGGCGTTGGTGTCGGTGTCGGTGTTGGTGTTGGTGTAGGAGTAGGGGTAGGCGTAGGAGTCGGAGTCGGCGTTGATGTCTGCAGCTCCCACGGACCACTCGGATCGGTGCCTGGAACATTGTTCTGCGTCCACCACTTCGCCTTGTAGACAGCGCCGTTATAGGTCACGCACATCCCGCCGGTATAGACCGCGCTGGCGCTCCATGCCGGACAATCCGGCGTTGGAGTCGGGGTAGGCGTAGGAGTCGGCGTCGGAGTTGTCGCCTGTACTTCCCAAGGCCCGTACTGCTCGGCGCCAGGCACATTATTCTGCGTCCACCACTTCGCCTTGTACACAGTACCGTTATAAGTCACGCACATGCCAGCGGTGTAGACTGCGCTGCTGCTCCATGCCGGGCAGGCTTCAGAAACCGTTGCTGAAGCAAGCGTGCGCACCGCCGGTGCGGCCTGGCCGCTGTCGCTCCCGCCACCGCATCCGGCGATGGCGCTGCCGACCAGCGCCAGCATCAGGTAATTCGTTCGAACATTCATGCTGTCTCCGTTATTAGAAATCGTGGTTATTCGGATAACTGCTATAGAAATCGTTATCCCAGCGGAAGTGCGTCGCCGAGATGGTGAGTGAAATATCGAGCCCTTCGACGAAGTGCCACCAGCCGACCGGCAGGAACAGGATTTCGCCGGGCGCCAGTTCAACGTCGGTCACCGGCACGCCAGCCATCGAAGGGAAGCGCTGCAAGTCGATGTCGCGGCCATCGACGGGAGTGAAGCAATGGCGCTGGTTCTGCAGCCTTGGCGTTTCGCACGGCGCAATCAGCCGCACGCGTTTGCGCCCCATCACCTGGATCATGAAGTTGTTGGTCAGGTCATGGTGGAACGGCGTAATAGTGCCCGCCGGCCCGAGCCAGAAAAAGCCTTTGCGCTCGCCATTCAGGTATTCCGGCAGCAGGGGGAAGTCCTGCCACAACTCGTCCAGCGCCTGCCGGTTACGGCCGTCGTTATTGGCCGTCATGTAGAAATCGTTAGTGCTGCCGCTGCTGCGCACCCGTTCCACGTACTCGCCGAACGGCATGTGGCGTTTGTGCGCGATGCTGTTCATCTCGTAATCGGCATCGGCATTGCGGCCGAACTGCACCTCCACTTCCCGTTCGCCGAATTGCGCGGACAGCCAATCCAGCGACCACTTGCCGCGCGCAGGCCAGTCGTCCAGCATGCCGGTGATGATCACGGGGCGGTTGCACAGGTAGTGCTCGTGCAGGAAAGCTTCTGTGGACAATTTTTCCCGCCGTGGCACCTCCTGCGGCACCATTCGATTCAGGCGTGCCTGGATGCCAAGCAGCCAGTCGCGCTTTGCCAGCCGGTTATGCAAGCGCTGTACGCCATGCAGGTAAGGACTGTTGATCGCCGCCGAGATTTCGGCCTGCGCGAGTTGGGGAGGAATGCCGGACTGGCCGAGGATGCCGGCAAGGGTTGCAGGAGAATGGCCCAGCATCAGGTTTTCGGCAATCCAGCGCCGCCACTCGTCGCTGATGCCAAGGGAATGCACCGTCGCACGACGTTTCATAGGTGTCTCCAAATGGGAAAAGCCGGCGGCGTGGGGACGCCGCCGGCAGGGACTGGACGATTAACGTCCTTTCCAGACTTCGCTGGTCAGCGCACCGCTGGCATCGCCGTCCAGTTCCCACGAGAAGGCGCCGCGCAGGCCCTGGTCGCGGACGTACTGCATCTTGGTGCCGATCACAGTCGGGTCGTCATAGCTCCACCATTCGCCGGTGCTGGTGTACAGGTACAACTGCTTGGTCACCGGGTGGTACCAGCGCTGGCCGGTCTTGTTGCGCAAGACCTTGTAGTCGTCGATACCGCCTTCGTACGTGCCGGCGGCGCCACCAGTGGTTGCCTGGTACAGGCCATTGCCGTTCGGCCCTGCCGTCACGCCTTTCCAGCCGCGCCCGTAAAACGGAATCCCGAGCAGGATCTTGTTCTTCGGCATACCGGCCGCTGTGAGCGCCGTGATGGCGTCGTTGGCGTTGTACTTGGCCAGGTTGCCGGTCGCCGGGTCGGCAGGATCGTGGTACAGCGGAGCATGGAAGTTGGTGCTCGATTCCCACGCGCCGTGGAAGTCGTAGGTCATCACATTGACCCAATCCATGTACTGCGCGTACAGGTTAGGCTCCGTGTTGGCGATCTTGTCGACACCGGCGCCGATGGCCGCGGTCAGGGCATAGCGCTTGCCGTCGGCAGCACCCTGGGCGTCAAGCTGGGCACGGAATTCCGCCATCAGCAGCGTGAAGTTGTGCTTGTCGTTGACCGCGTCGTAGGTGTTGTACGGCTGGCCGCCGCCGCCCGGGTATTCCCAGTCGATGTCGATGCCGTCGAACACGCCTTTCGCTGCTCCCGGACCGCCGCGTCCGTCCTGGATTGGCAGGTCGCCCGCGATGAACATCTTCACGCAGGACTTGGCGAGCTGCTTGCGCAGCGCGTCGGTCTTCGCCGCGGCCGAGAAGAATTTCGACCACGACCAGCCGCCCAGCGAGATGAAGACTTTCAGGTTCGGGTGCTGCTGCTTGAGCAGTTTCAATTGCAGGAAGTTGCCGGACAGCGGAGCATCCCACGGCACGGACTGGCCGTTGACGGTGCGGCGCGGCTGGCGCTGGTAGTCGGCGTAGGAATCGCCGCCGGTGCCGGCATCGGGCGACGTTGGGTTGTCGTTGCCGACTTCGGCCTTGGTCACCATGTCGCACTCGTAGCCGCCGTTCTTCTGGTACACATTGCCGAAGGCATAGTTGATGAAGGTGAGCTGGTCGGCGACACTGGTCTGCACGCCGTTCACCGGTGTCTTCGTAGTGTGGATATCCGCCACCTCATAGTCCCGGCCATACACGCCCCATTGCGCGAAATAGGAACCGACTTCGCGGCCGCTAGGTGTCGGCGTAGGCGTTGGCGTTGGGGTTGGCGTCGGCGTTGGAGTGGGCGTCGGTGTTGGGGTTGGGGTTGGAGTTGGGGTCGGCGTCGGCGTCGGCGTAGGTGTTGGGGTAGGAGTCGGCGTCGGCGTGGTCGACTGCAGTTCCCAAGGCCCGTTCGGATCGGTGCCCGGCACATTATTCTGCGTCCACCACTTCGCCTTGTAGACGGAACCGTTATAGGTCACGCACATGCCGCCGGTATAGACCGCGCTGGCGTTCCATGCCGGACAATCCGGCGTTGGAGTCGGGGTAGGCGTTGGGGTTGGCGTAGGAGTCGGCGTACCCGCTTGCGCCTCCCAGGGGCCATACTGTTCGGTGCCCGGCACATTATTTTGCGTCCACCATTTGGCCTTGTAGACGGTGCCGTTATAGGTGACGCACATGCCAGCGGTGTACACCGCGCTGCTGCTCCAGGCTGGACATGATTCGCTGACAGTCGACGTTGCCAGTGTGCGCGGCTGTTGTGTGGGCTGGCCGGTGTCGCTTCCGCCACCGCAAGCTGCCAACATGCTGCTCGTCAAACCGGCGACCAGCAAAGTTCTTGAAACCTTTCGTTCCATGCTCCCCCTCCTTCGGTTGTGGTTGTCGGGCTAGGATGGGATTGGCACAATTGGTAGTCAAGTGGTTTTAATTAATGCTGCCAATATAAGACCAGTTGCAAAAATGCATGTACCGTCAAACGGCGTCGAAAACGGCTGTTTGAGAATGAGGAGCGGGATGTCTCAAATGAGACATTCTGTTAAACGATGAATACCAGCATTCGGCTACTTGCCGAGTGGTATTGGCGCTCAGTTGCCCGGAATGGACTTCTGGATGCGTTCGATGGTCCGGTCGGCCTGCATTTGCTTCAGCACGCGGGTCAGCTCCGGCACCAGGGCCTCGTGCTTCTTGTTCAGGTAGTGATAGACCGGGAAGGAAGACAGCGGCGGCTCCAGCACGGTAACGCCTTCCAGCTTCTGGCTGCGCACCACGGCCATGCCCGAAGCACGGTGGCCCAGCACCAGGTCGGTGCGTCCCATCACCAGCTTTTCAAACGCCTGGTGCATGGTCGGCACCTGCTCCACCTTCATGCCTTTGGTGTTCTCCTGCGCGATCTTGTTCCCGCGCACAAAGCCCAGCGTGTAAGGCCGCAGGCTGTCCCACCCGTTGACGACGAAAGATGTGCCGCGCGAGAAAATCACCAGCTCAAAGGTGAGCAAAGGCACGGGAACGATGACGAGGTTGGGATAATCGCGATCCAGCCCGAGCTTGCGATACAACTCGCCATCCATCTTGCCTTCGTTGGCGTACATCAGCGAGCGCTCGCCGGGCAACTGGTGCACGACCAGCGTACGCCCAATGCGCCGGTAGGCTTCACGCAGGACCAGTTCGGAAATGGTGGCGGCGGGGTCGTCGCCCACCAGGGTGGAGACATTCATCACCGGCAAAGATTGCGCAGCTACCCAGGCCGGCAGCAGGCCGGACAGTGCGAAACCCAAAACGTCACGACGACGCATTTCTTCTCCCGGCAATCCCTTAACTGGAGCATATCACTGCCTACACTTTTTGTAGTTCCCAAAGAAAAACCGGGCGCGCGGGCCCGGTTTGCAGGAGTCATGGACTATTTCGCCAGTGCCTGGCGGAAGTCGGGATCGTCGAACAGCGTGCCCACCAGCTTCTTGTAAAGGAAAGCATAGTTTTGCGCCGCGGTTGGAATCGCAATCGCGCCGATGAAGGAGGATTCCCACTCCAGCTTCGTGCTCAATTCACGGTCATAAGCGACCGCGTCGGCCTTCTTGACCACGAAGCGTGCTGTCAGCGAGCCGGTGCCGGTGCTCATCGGGACGTCAATGTCGGAGTCGACCAGGAAGCCGCTGATCTGCGTACTGGAACTGGCGTCCAGCAGGTTCGCCGCTTGCAATTCCTTGCGCAGCGTTTCCTCCAGATACTTCGACAGCGAATCGCCAACCGGGGAGACCAGGGCGGTGCCACGCATGCTGACGGACTTGTCCTTCGCCGCAGGCTTGCCCTGGGCTAGCGCGAAATTGCCGACCGCAGCGGGTGCCAGCGGTGCATTGCGCAACTTGACGGTGTTCTCGAATGTCGAGGATGGTGCCGCCATTGGCGTCGAACAGCCAACGAGCTGGCTCGTTGCAGCGATGGCGCCGATGATCGAGAGCAGGCGAAGGAAGCGGTTCATGTAAGCCATCCCCCGTGCTTAGTTAAAGCCGGGCGCGTTAGACAGGTCGCGCAGCGCAGTGCTGACCACGTCGCGCGTCATCTTGCGTACGGCAGCTTCCATATCAGGCGACTTTTCGGCATTTGGCGGTGCGGAGCCCGCGCCGACGGTAGTGTGGATTGCATGGCGCGCGCTGCTGGTCACCGCGGTGCTGGAGCCGGCCGGCAGGTAATTGATGGTGCATACGTAGCCATCGGTCACGGTGCTGCCTTTCAGGCCGAACGTCAGGCCGGTGACGAAGCCCGACATGGCAGGATTCTGGCCGTCGACCGGTACGTTGTTCAGGGTAACGTTGAGCATATCGGCGTTGGCATCGACCGTCGCAGCGATGAACAGGCCGCTGTTCAGCAGCTGGTCATTGACCTGGGCTTTCAGGAATTCGGTTGCGCGGCTGTTCGGCACGCCTTTGGTCTGGAACTCGAAGTTCACCTTGACGATCTTGGGCTGGACCGGCTTCTTGTAGTCGGCAACTGGCACTTCGCGCGTCGCGGTATCGACGTAAGGGGTGGCGCAACCGGTTAGCAGTGCGGCGCCGGCCACCATGGCCACGCAGGAGAGGCGTTGGAACAAGTTGGAAGAGCTCATTTGCTTTCACTATAGAAATTGAAAGCAGCGATTCTAGCCATCAATTAATGTTAAAAATTCACTAATTGTCACCTATGGCCTATTTACAACTAGTCAGGATTTCGATGGCTTCACGCGCCATCCTGATTGCCAATTCTTCCTGCGCGATGCCCCCTTTCAGCAGCACATATTGCAGTTTTCGTTCGCGCGAGTCGGATGCGCTGGCGAAATCGCGTTGCTCGAAGCTTTTGTAGAGCGCCAGCTTGGCTTCGTGCAGCGCCAGGTGGCGGCGCATTTCGTCTTCCAGCCCCGCCGGACCGATGGCCGCTTCGGCGCGGATGCGCACCATCAGGGCATCGCGCTGGGGACGGGGATCTTCGCTTTCCGCGACCCAGCGCCGCAGTTCTGCCGTGCCGGCCGGCAGCACGCGATAGGCGCGTTTGCGGCCGCGGCCTGTCTCGGCGGGCAGGGACTCGATCCAGCCGGCTTGCTCCAGGCGCGCCAGTTCGCGGTAAATCTGCTGGTGGGTGGCAGCCCAGAAAAAGCCGATCGATTTATCGAAGCGCCGCGCCAGTTCCGAGCCGGAACCGGCTCGCTCGGACAGGGACGTCAACAGCGCGTGGGGCAAAGACATGGCAGGAAACAATGAAAAAGAGGCCACCATCTTGCCTCAGCGGCGCGAGACGAACAAGCCACACTGTTTCTGCAACTAGTTGCATAGACGCGCCAACCGGGCTATATTTCTGCAACTAGTTGCATAATGAGGACGCCAATGAACCGCTACCCACACCTGCTCGCCCCGCTCGACCTGGGCTTTACCACCCTGAAAAACCGCGTGATCATGGGTTCCATGCACGTCGGCCTGGAAGAAGAAGTCGACGGCTTTGAACGCATGGCCGCCTTCTACGCCGAGCGCGCACGCGGCGAAGTGGGCCTGATCGTCACCGGCGGCATTGCCCCGAACGAAGCGGGTCGTCCGTGGAAGGCCGGCGCCAAGCTGACCACCAGCGAAGAAGTGGCGCAGCACCGCAAGGTGACCGCCGCCGTGCACGCGGAAGGTGGCAAGATCGCCATGCAGATCCTGCACTTCGGCCGCTACGCCTACCACCCGAAACTGGTCGGCCCGAGCGCGATCAAGGCGCCGATCAACCAGTTCACCCCGCACGAACTGAGCACCGAAGAAGTGGCGCAGACCATCGAGGACTACGCCCAGTGCGCCGTGCTGGCACGCGAAGCCGGTTACGATGGCGTGGAAATCATGGGCTCCGAGGGCTACCTGATTAACGAATTCATCGCTGCCCGCACCAACCAGCGTACCGATGAATGGGGCGGCAGTTACGAGAACCGCATGCGCTTCCCCGTCGAAATCGTGCGCAAAGTGCGCGAGCGCGTGGGCAAGGACTTCATCATCATCTACCGCCTGTCCATGCTGGACCTGGTGGAAGGCGGCTCCTCGCTGGAGGAAGTGGTGCAGCTGGCGCAGGCCGTCGAACAAGCCGGCGCCACCATCCTCAATACCGGCATCGGCTGGCACGAGGCGCGCATCCCGACCATCGCCACCAAGGTGCCGCGTGCCGGTTTCGCCTGGGTCACCAGGAACCTGATGGGCAAGGTCGGCATTCCGCTGGTGGCGACCAACCGTATCAACACGCCGGAAGTGGCCGAAGGCATCCTGGCCGACGGCGGTGCCGACATGGTGTCGATGGCGCGTCCTTTCCTGGCCGACGCCTTCTTCATGCAGAAAGCGCGCGAAAACCGCGCCGACGAAATCAACACCTGCATCGGCTGCAACCAGGCCTGCCTGGACCACACTTTCTCCGGCAAGATCACTTCCTGCCTGGTGAACCCGCGAGCCTGCCATGAGACTGAACTGGTGATCGCCCCAACGCAGCAAGCCAAGCGCATCGCCGTGGTGGGCGCCGGTCCTGCGGGCCTGAGCTTCGCCACCACCGCTGCCGCGCGCGGCCATGACGTCACCCTGTTCGACTCGTCCAGCGAAATCGGCGGCCAGTTCAATGTGGCGAAGAAAGTGCCGGGCAAGGAAGAATTCCATGAGACCCTGCGCTACTTCGGCCGCCAGATCGAGCTGACCGGCGTCAAGCTGCATCTGAATACCCGCGTTGACGCGGCCGGCCTGGCAGCCGGAGGTTTCGATGAGGTGGTGCTGGCTACCGGCGTCACCCCGCGCACCCCGGCCATCGACGGTATCGATCATCCGAAGGCGCTGGGCTACCTGCAGGTGCTGCGCGACGGCGCACCGGTCGGCAAGAACGTGGCCGTGATCGGCGCCGGCGGCATCGGCTTCGACGTGTCCGAATACCTGACCCACGAAGGCAAGAGCGCCGGCCTGGTGCCGGAGAAGTTCTACGCCGAGTGGGGCATCGACAACCAGTACAAGGACCGCGGCGGCATCCGTGCACCAGAAGTGGAAGCCTCGCCGCGCAAGGTCCACCTGTTGCAACGCAAGACCAGCAAGGTTGGCGATGGCCTTGGCAAGACCACCGGCTGGATCCACCGCACCGGCCTGAAAGCCAAGCGCGTCAATATGCAATCGGGCGTCAGCTACGACCGCATCGACGACGCCGGCCTGCACGTGACCGTGGAAGGCCAGCAGCACGTGCTGCCTGTGGATAATGTGATTGTTTGCGCCGGCCAGGAACCGCTGCGCGAGCTGCAGCAAGGCCTGCTCGACGCGGGCTGTAAAGTACACTTGATCGGCGGCGCCGACGTGGCCGCCGAACTGGATGCGAAACGCGCTATCAACCAAGGCACCCGACTGGCTGCCGCCATTTAAGGAGTAAGCCCATGCAGCTTCAACCGGCCGTTGCGGAATCGCTCGAACGCTGGCACAAGATGGTCGCCAGCGGCGATTTGTCCACCCTGCCCTCCATCGTCGATGCGGATGCGGTGTTCCGTTCGCCAATTGCCAACAAGCCTTACGCCAGCCAGCAGGCGGTAGTCCTGGTGCTGAACACCGCCTACCAGGTGTTCGAAGACTTTGCCTACCACCGCCAGCTGGCGAGCGAAGATGGCTTGAACGTGGTGCTGGAGTTCAGCGCCCACGTCGGTGACAAGCAGCTCAAGGGCATCGACTTCATTCGCTTCAACGATGCCGGCAAGATCGTGGACTTTGAGGTGATGGTGCGCCCGCTGAGCGGCCTGCAGGCGCTGGGCGAGGCGATGGGCGCGCGGATCGGCGCCCAGGTTGCTGCCTTCAAGACTCCAGCATAGCGAGCAGCTTGCGCAGCTGTGCGTCCAGTGCGGCGGCGTCCTCGGTCCCGAATGGGGCCATGATGTTCTTTTCATTCTCCACGTGCGCTGCGACGGCGCGCTCGATCAGCTCCAGCCCTGCGGGGCTGAGCTGGACCAGCAGGCTGCGCGCATCGGCAGGATTCGGTGCGCGGGTCACCCAGCCTTGCGCCTCCAGCCTTTGCAGCCGGTGCGTCATCGTGCCGGAAGTGACCATAAGCTGGGAAAACAGGGCGGTTGGCGCCAGCTGGTGAGGCGCGCCCGCCCGGCGCAGGGTCGCCAGCACGTCGAATTCCCAGTTACTGAGCCCGAATTCCTCGAATTTCGCGTCGAGCCGCCGCCGCATCAGCGCCGCGCAGCGGTTCAGGCGCCCGATCACGCCCATCGGTCCCACGTCCAGGGCGGGCATCTCGCGTGCCCATTGCTCCAGGATTAAATCCACTTTATCCACAGCCGTCTCCAGGTTAGCTATCGGGACGATTATAACAATTTATCTCGATTTCAAGATAATTTGCTATACTTCGATTTATCTCGACTTCAAGATACTTTTTGCAGCCATGAAAAAATTCCCCTTAGCCGATACCGCGATTACCGCGCTGGCCCCCGTCATTTGGGGTTCGACCTATATCGTCGCCACTGAAATCCTGCCCGATGGGCGTCCGTTCACTGCAGCCGCCGTGCGCGCCCTGCCGGCCGGCCTGCTGCTGGTGCTGTTCGCAGGCCGCATGCTGGCCCGTCACCTGTGGTGGCGCGTCGCCGTGCTGGCCGCGCTGAACATCGGCGCTTTCCAGGCCTTGCTGTTTGTCGCCGCTTACCGCCTGCCAGGTGGGCTGGCCGCCGTACTGGGCGCCATCCAGCCGATCGTGATCATGGGTCTGGCCTGGGGCTGGGACGGCCGCCGCCCGCAGTGGGCCGCGCTTGGCGCCGCAGCGGTGGGCGTGGCCGGCATGGCCGCCCTGCTGCTGTCGCCGTCCGCACGCTGGGATGCGCTTGGCGTTGCCGCCGCGCTGGCCGGTGCCCTGAGCATGGCTGTCGGCACCTGGCTGGCACGCCGCTGGAAAACCGGCTTGCCGGTGGCTGAACTGGCCGGCTGGCAGCTGCTGCTCGGCGGCTTGATGCTCACACCGCTGGCGCTGCTGGCCGACCCGCCGCTGCCCGCCGCGCTGGCCACCAGCGAAATCCTGGGCTACGCCTACCTGACTTTCGTCGGCGCCCTGGTGGCCTACCTGCTCTGGTTCCGTGGCCTGAGCCGCCTGTCGCCGGTCGCCGTGTCTTCGCTCGGCTTGCTGAGCCCTGCCACTGCCGTGGTGCTGGGCTGGGCCCTGCTCGGACAAAAGCTCGGCGGCACCGCCATGATCGGCCTGGCCGTGGTGCTGGGCAGCGTACTGACTCTCCAACTCAAACTGCAGGAGGCGAAATAATGAACAAGCCAATCAAAGACCTGATCGAATCCCGCGTCTCGGCCAACTACTTCGACCCGGCTACGCCGGTGAGCGACGAGCAGGTGGCGGAACTGGCGCGCCTGGCGACGCTGGCCCCTTCCGCCTTCAACGTGCAGAACTGGCAGTTCGTCGCCGTGCGCTCCCAGGAAGCACGCGAGAAATTGCGCGAACTGTCCTTCGGCCAGCAGAAAGTAGTGGATGCGCCGGTGACCTTCATCATCAGCGGCACCCTGAAAGCCCAGGACCAGGTGGCGGCTGCGCTCAAACCGGCTGTGGATAAAGGCATACTTATCCAACCCGTTGTCGACAGCTGGACCCGCATGGCCCAGGGTTCGATGAATGGCGACGAGCGTGCCCAGCGCGATGAGGCCCTGCGCTCCGCCTCGCTGGCAGCGATGACCATGATCCTCGCCGCCGAAGGCATGGGCCTTTCAAGCTGCGCCATGACCGGTTTCGATGCGGAAGCCGTGCATGCCGCCTTCGGCCTGGGTGCCGACGAAGTGCCGGTGATGCTGGTCGCCATTGGCCACGCCGCCCAGGGCAACTGGCCGCAAAAGCCACGCCGCCCGCTGGACGACGTGCTGCGCTACGCCTGATTAGCGGTTGGTAATCGTGACGCCGGTGGCTACCAGCAGGCCGCCGGCAATCATCGAAGCCATCACCTGCTCGCCCAGCATGACGGCGGCAAGCGATACGCCGAACACCGGCACCAGGTTGTTGAACACTGCCGTGCGTGCCGGGCCAAGTGCCTTCACGCCCTCATACCACCAGACGAAGGCCACCACAGTGCCGAAAGCGCCCAGGTAGGTGACCGACGCCCACACCTGCCAGCCCAGAGAAGCCCATGCCACATGCGGCAGTTCGCGCGAGGCAGTGAGCAGCAGGAAGCCCAGGCCCCACAGCGAGGCGTAAGTGGTGGCGGCAATCGGCGACAGGCCTTTCAACGCAGCGCGGCCGACCAGGGTGTAGGCCGCCCAGCACGAAGCGGCCCCTAGCATCATTAATTCGCCGATGCCGATCGACTGGCTGATGTCGTGCAGTGCCGCCATCGGTTCGCCGCGCGTAATCAGCACGGTGGCGCCGACGAAGGCGATGCCGATGCCCGCCCATTTTTTCCAGTTCAGGCGCTCGCGCAGCACGGCGGCGGCAGCCAGCGCGGTCACGATCGGGTTCATGGCGATGAACAGGGCCGAGCGGCTGGCTTCCATTTTGCCCAGCGCGGAAAAGAAGCAGAAGTTGTACAGGAAGATACCGGTCAAGCCCAATGCGGCCGTGGCGCCGAGCTGCTGCATCGACAGTTTCGGCAGGCCGCCCTCGCGCTTCCAGGCCAGCACCAGCAACAGTGCGGCCGCGATCGAGAACCGGATGGAAGCTGCCGTCAGCGGCGGCAATGCGTTCGAGACAATATGGCCAGCGATGAAGGTGCCGCCCCAGATCAGGGTGCAGGCGATCAGTTTAAGGTAGATCATGGCAGTGGGCCTTGCGTGTCAGTGAAGGAGGTTATACATTAATGCTAATCCAAGCTCATAGAAAAATGAGGAAAAGCTCATGGAGGACGTATGACCTTCACTCAACTGGAAATCTTCGCCCTCGTGGCCGAATTGCGTGGCTTTACCGCTGCCGCCATGCGCCTGGGCGTAAGCCAGTCGGCCATCTCCCATGCCATCAAATCGCTGGAAGGTGAACTTGGCGTGCAGCTGATCGAGCGCCAGGGCGCGACTGCGGACGTGACGGAACTCGGTCAGCGCCTGCTGGTGCGTGCCCGAGAAATCCTCGGCCTGGCGGAGTCGATGCGGCAGGAAGTGGCGGCAGCCAGCGGCCTGAATAAGGGCCTGCTGCGCATCGGCTCCTTCGGCCCCACTTCGTCTCTCAAGCTGATCCCCGCCATCCTCGACGTCTTCCAGCAGCGCTACCCAGGCATCGAAGTACGCATCGACGAGGGCACCGACGACGATACGCTGCAATGGATTCTTGATCGCCGCGTCGATATCGGCTTTATCCAGCAGCCCGATGACCGCTTCGACACCGTCGACCTGGTGGAGGACCAGATGGTGGCGTTGCTGCCAGCCGGCCATAAGCTGGCGGCCAAGAAGTCGGTCAGCGCGCACGACCTGGCGCATGAACCCTTCATCATGCCGGATGCCGGCTGCTCCACCCTGATCGAACCGCTGTTTGCAGCCCAGGGCCTTTGCCCCCAGGTGCGCTACCGCATGTCACAGGTGCTGACCGTGCTGGGCATGGTGGGGCGCGGCGATGGTGTCTCGGGCATGGCGGAGCTGGCGCTGCCGGTAGACCTGGCGTCCAGCCATCCGAATATCGCGGTGCGGCCATTCTCGCCGCCTGTGAGGCGCCGCGTCGGGCTGGCATTGCGTAACCTGGCGCAGGCATCCCCCGCCGCCAAGGCGTTTGTCGAAGTCGCACGAAAGGTCAAGCTATGAACAGTGGCAAACCGGAACTGGAGCAGCGCCTGTTCGCCACCGGCAAAGCGTGGTGGAGCTGGTTGCAGAAGCAGCATGCCACCTCGCCTGGTGTGTGGATGAAGATCGCCAAGAAAGACGCTCCCGAGACGTCGGTGCAATACCCTGACGCGCTGGATGCAGCCCTGTGCTTCGGCTGGATCGATGGGCAGAAAAAAAGCATCGACGAGCAATACTGGCTGCAAAAATTCACGCCGCGCGCCAAGCGCAGCATCTGGTCGAAGATCAACCGGGAGAAGGTCGCTGCGCTGATGGAAAAGGGGCTGATGCAGCCTGCCGGGCTGGCGGAGGTCGAACGCGCGAAGCAGGATGGCCGCTGGGAGGCTGCGTATGACTCGTGGAGTGCGGCGGAAGTACCGCCCGACTTGCAGGCGGCGCTGGACGCCAGCGCCAAGGCCCGCGCCAAATTCAAGACACTCAGCTCTCAAAATCGCTATGCCATCCTGTTCCGTACGCACCAGGCCAAGCGGGCGGAGACGCGCGCCAAGCGGATCAGTGAATTCGTGGCCATGCTGGAGCGTGGTGAGACGATTTACCCGCAGGCTTAGCGGTCCTCCTGCTCCAGCCAGCGGCGCCCGTGCGCCAGGACCTGCTCCAGTTCGTAGCGCACGGCAGCCAGCATGGAGGGCAGGTTATCCGGATTGCCGACCCGGATCGCCGACTCGGCATCCAGCGTGGCCTTGACCAGACGCTTCGCCCCCAGCACGCCGACCGCTCCGCGCAAGCCATGGAGGATGCGCGCCGCCTCGCCGGGCCGCCCCGCGCGCAATGCGGCGTCGGCATCGTCCATCGGCTGCAGGCCGCCCTCCAGCGCACCGCGCACCATCTTGAACATCACTGCGCGGCCTTTCTGGTCCTTGCCCATCACGCGCATCAGGCTGTCCATGCTGAAGATCTGTTCGGACGGTCCCTGTTCCGCAGGCGCCTGCGCGGCGTCGCTGGAAGCGGGCGCGTGTCCGCCGGCATTGCGCAGGTTGCGTTCGATTACCGCCATCATCTCCTCGATGACCACCGGCTTGGCAATGAAGTCGGTGATGCCGGCTTCGGTGCAGCGGTCGCGTTCGGAGGCCAGCACGCCGGCCGTCATCGCAATCACCGGCAGGTTCAGTTTCAGTTCGTCGCGGATGATGCGCGTCGCGCTGAAGCCATCCAGCACCGGCATTTGCATATCCATCAGCACGATCTCATAGCGGCTGGCGCTGGTGCGCAGGATATCCACAGCCTGCTGGCCGTCGCCCGCCACGTCGAGCGTGGCCCCGGCAAGTTCCAGGATGCCGCGCGCCACGGCCTGATTCAGCAGGTTGTCCTCCACCAGCAGGAAATGCACCCCGCGCAGGCGGTTGCCCAGCGCCGATGCCGAAGCCGAAGCATCCTCGCCGCCGCTGGTCGCAGCCAGCGCCTGGTGCATGGCATCGAACAGGCTCGATGCGGTGACTGGCTTGACCAGCACGACATCCGCTTCCGGCGTGCTGGCAATGTCGTCAACCTGGGCCCGGGCGAAGGCATTGATGGTGACGACGATCGGCTGGCGATGGCCTTCGGCTGCGCGCCGGATTTCGCGGGCAGAGGCGTAACCGTCCGAACCGGGCATGTGCCAGTCGGTGAGCACAACGTCGTAAGGGTGCGGCCCGGCCAGTTGTTGCCGGAAGCGCTGCAGCGCAGCCTCGCCAGAATCGGCTTCGTCGGCATCCCAGCCCCAGGCGCGCAGCAGCTGGGCGATCATGTTGCGGCTGGTGCTGTTATCGTCCGCCACCAGTACCTTCAGTGGCCCGATGGCCGGCAGGCGCCGTGCTTCGCTGCGCTCCGGCAGCACACCGAACCACAATTCGAAGGTAAAGGTGCTGCCGTCGCCCGGCACGGTCTGGAGCTGCACTTGCCCGCCCATCAGCTCCACCAGGCGGCGCGTGATGGCCAGGCCCAGCCCGGTGCCGCCGAAGCGCCGCGTGATGCTCTCGTCGCCCTGCGAGAAAGCGTTGAACAGCTGCGCGGTCTGCTGCTCCGTCATCCCAATGCCGGTATCGCGCACTTCAAAGCACAGCAGCACGCGGTCCGCCACCCGCACGGCAGTCCGCACCGACACCACCACCTCGCCGCGCTCGGTGAATTTGATGGCGTTGCTGGCCAGGTTGGTCAGGATCTGCTGCAGCCGCAGCGCATCGCCATGCAGCAGGGTTGGCACGTCAGGCGCCACCACAATGGCCAGTTCCAGTTCCTTGTCGCCGGCATTCATGGTCATGGTGGTGGCCAGCGTCGCCATCGCCTCGTCCAGGTCGAAATCGATCGGCGCCAGCTCCAGGCGGCGCGCCTCGATCTTGGAGAAGTCCAGCACGTCGTTCAGGATGCCCAGCAAAGACTGGCCGGAAGTGCGGATCATGGTCAGGTACTTGCGCTGCTGCGGGCTGAGGGAAGTATTCCCCAGCAAATACACCATGCCCAGCACCGCATTCATCGGCGTGCGGATTTCATGGCTCATATTGGCCACGAAGTCGCTCTTGGCGCGGTTCGCTGCTTCCGCACGGTCGCGTTCCTGCTCCAGTTCCGCTGCCCGCAGGTCGGCTTCCGCCATCAGGGCTTGCGAGTGGGTTTCCGCCGCCAGCCGCTCCTGCATCAGGCTGTTGAAGGCATCCGTCAGTTCGCCGACTTCATCCTTGCGAGTAACGGGGATCGGCGTGAACGCGCCAGGGGTCGCGCGCAAATCCTGGATCGCATTGCGCAGCCTGGCCACTGGCGCCAGCAGGTACAGGGTAATCCAGCCGATCAGCAGGGCGGACAGGGCAGACGCCCCTAGGCCCCAGGCCAGCAGGTGCAGTTGCACGCCATCGAAGGGCTCAAACGCTTCATGCACTGGCAAGATGGAAGCCAGCAGCCAATCCGTGGACTTCAGCCGCCGGTAGCTGCTCACGCCCGGCACGCCGGCGGAGTTGGTACTGAGGACCGTGCCTTCGAAGTCCCCCCTTACGGCGCGGGTGGTGGCGGGATTGGCATTCGCTGCCCGCGGCTGCAGTATGCGGCTGGCATCAGGATGCACCACGTAGATTGACGGCTCGCTGAGCGTCACCGCGAAGTAATAGCCGGTCTTGCCCACCTTGGCGGTGCGCAGGTGACCCAGCATATTGTCCTTGTACAGCCGCAGCACGCCGGCCAGCATGCCGACCACCTTGCCGTGGTCGTCCAGTATGGGCGCCACCATTTGCACGATGGGCTGGCCGCTGACGCGGCTCTTGATCGGTCCTGCAATCAGCGGCTTACGGGTCTCGAGCACTTTCTTGAAGTATGCGCGGTCGGCCACGGAGACTTTTTCCCTGCCAGCGATGTACGGAACGTCGGCCACGATGCTGCCGGCGGCGTCGATCACGATGACGTCGTCGAACATGGACAGCATGGCGCGCTCCTCATACCAATTGCGCAGGGCGGCGGGATCGTTCATCAGGCTGCGCGGCTGCTTGCGCGCCGACTGGGCGATCACGTCCAGCAGGGCGGTCAGCTTGTCGTCCAGGTCTTCGGCCGTGCGGGTGATCAGGGCATCCTGCTGCGCAAACAGCACCTTGGTGAAGTCCTGCCGCAGGCGATGCGCCTGCAGCACGGTCACCACGGCGATCATCACGATGGACGTGATGCTGGTGGCGAGGGCGACCTTCACATTGATCCCGAGAGGCTTCATTGACGTCCTTTGGGCGAGGGGGCTGCTGGCTAGTGTAATTTATTTTTGTAACCGCGAATCCAAATGCTGCGTCGACTCCTCTTGGCAGGTGAGGAATTTCCCTCCCATTGCGAAAAGGAGTGCAAAATGTTCTATGTTAAAAATGTACCAACGTGGGAACGCATCTTGCGCGTGATCGCCGGCCTGGCCGTGGTCGCGTGGAGCGTACTGGCCCTGGGCGGGCTGTGGGGCACGGTGCTGGCTTTGTCGGCGGCCGGCATCGTGATGTCCGGATTGTTTGGCTTCTGCCCGGCCTGCGCCATGGTGGGCCGCAAACTGGATAAGGCGAAACGGTAATGGCACTTCATGAACAGCACCAGCCAGTGCTGCAGGCCGCCCACGGAGGCGATCCCCAGGCACTGGCCAGGCTGCTGGCGGTCTGCCAGCCGGACATACGCCGCTATGCCCAGCGCAACTGCCTGATCAGCGACGTGGACGACGCGGTGCAGGAGGTGCTGCTGGTGGTGTCGCGCCGCCTGTCCTCGCTCAAGGTACTGGCGGCGTTTTCCGGGTGGCTGTTCAAGGTGGTGCAGCGCGAATGCCGGCGGCTGGGCCGGCGCGCCTTCAACTACGATCCCTATGACGAGGAGCGCGCCGAACAATGGCTGGCATCGCAGGACGATGCGGGCTTGCGGACGGAACTGGTGCGGGCGCTGGAATCGCTGCCGCGCGACTACTTGCAGATCATCCTGCTGCGCGACTTTGAGGAGTTGAGCATTGCGGAGATTGCGCAGGAGCTGGCATTGACAACGGCGGCCACCAAAAGCCGCCTGCACCGGGCGCGTGCGCTGGCGCGTGAGTACCTGGTCGGTTAGCGCGCCGCGCCGGATGCCGTGTCGGCGTCGGCACGGATCGCCACTTCGCGCTCGCTTGGCCATTGCCAGCTTCCTTCCAGGCGCCAGTCGCGCTGCTTGCCTTCGACCAGCACTTGCCAGCGCGAGCGCTCCAGCATCGGCAGGGCAACGCTGAAGTTGCCTTGCGCGTCGGGCCGCGCCATCAGCACCATGTCGCGATTCGGCTGGGTGGCATGCTGCAGGCGCACGGACAGCGTTTCATCGGCAAGCGGCCTGGCGCTGCCGACATGGCCGCGCAGCAGGCCTTCCGCCGCGTCGTAGCGCAGTGCGATCGACAGGCCGAGGGCTGCTGCCGCACGGTCGCGCCGCAAGTCCTGGTTGATCGCCTTGCCTTGCTTGTAATAGTCGCCGACGACCAGCGCATCCTGGCTGGTGAAGGCGACGTAGCTGGTGGCGATGCCCGCCACTGCTACCACAGCGGGGCCGAGCATCAACAGCCACGGCCAGCGATGGGTGTACCAGGGAGCGGCATCTTCAGGTGCGGCGGGGGCCACGGTTGCATTCATTTCAAACTCCTTAGCGCGGCACGATGAATACCGCTTTTTCCTTGACGGCCAGCGCCGGATCGTCCAGCGCCGTCAGTTCAATCGCAATCTTGTTGGAACCGGTGCTGCCCTTGCCATGATCCACGCGCAGGCGGATCGGCACGGCGCGGGTTTCGGTCGGGCCGACGTCCACGGTATCCGGTACGGCAACCTGCAGCGTATCGATGCCGCTGGCGCGGATGCGGTAGGTGTGGCCCTGCTCTGTAGTGTTCATGACCTGCAGCCGGTATACGTTCTCGATCATGCCGTTTTCCACTTCACGGCCCATCGAGCCGCGGTCGCGGATCACGTCCATCTTCAGCGGGGTGCGCAGGGCCAGCGTGGTGAACACGGCGACGAGGAACAGCAGCAGGCCGCCGGTGTACAGAAGCACGCGTGGCCGCCTGATGCGCTTGCGGATCTCCTTCGCGCTCAGGCCCATCGCCATCGCACGGTCGGTGCTGTAGCGGATCAGGCCGCGCGGCTGCTCGATCTTGTCCATCACGATGTCGCAGGCGTCGATGCAGGCCGCGCAGCCGATGCATTCGTACTGAAGACCTTTACGGATGTCGATGCCGGTTGGGCAAACCTGCACGCACAGCGAACAGTCGATGCAGGAACCTTCCGACTTCGGTCCGCGTGGTTCGCCGCGCTTTTCGTCGTAGGTGATGATCAGCGTGTCGCGGTCGAACATCGCGCTCTGGAAACGGGCGTATGGGCACATGTATTTGCACACCTGCTCGCGCAGCCAGCCGGCATTGCCGTAGGTGGCCAGGCTGTAGAACAGCACCCAGAAGGTTTCCCATGGCCCGAAATTGAACGTCTGCGCTTCCTTGGCGAGGTTGTGCAGCGGCGAGAAATAGCTGACGAAAGTGAAGCCGGTCCACAGGGCCAGCAGCAGCCAGGCGAAGTGCTTGCCGCCCTTGCGCCAGGCTTTGTTGAACGACATCGGCTCTTTCGCAAGGCGCATCTGCGCGCTGCGCGAGCCTTCGAACTTGCGCTCAATCCACAGGAACATCTCCGTGTAGACCGTTTGCGGGCACGAGAACCCGCACCACACGCGGCCGGCAACCGCCGTGACCAGGAACAGGCCCCAGGCACAGGCGATCAGCAAGGCTGCCAGGTAGATGAAGTCCTGCGGCCACAAGACCAGGCCAAAGATGTAGAACTTGCGCGACACCAGGTCGAACAGGATGGCCTGGCGGCCGTTCCATTGCAACCACGGCGCGCCGTAGAAGACCAGCTGCGTCAGCATCAGGCAGATCCAACGCAGGTTCTGGTAGTGGCCTTTCACCTCGCGCGGGAAGATATCCTCGCGCTTGGCGTACATCTTGATGACTTGTGGTGCGGGGGCATTCATAAAAAACTACCTTGCTGCTATTTCATCGCTGTGACTGGAGGATTGGACAGGCCCCATACGTAGGCGGCCAGCACGTGCACCTTGCCTTCGCCGAGGAAGTCCTCGAAGGCCGGCATGGTGTTGTTGCGGCCCTTGCGGATGGTTTCCATGATCGTTTCGGCGCTGCCGCCGTACAGCCAGGTCTTGTCGCTCAGGTTGGGCGCGCCCAGCATCGGGTTGCCCTTGCCGCCCGCACCGTGGCAGGCCATGCAGGCGCTGAACTTCGACTTGCCCATGACGGACTTGATCGGGTCGTGCGTGCTGTCCGACAGGCTCAGGACGTACTGCGCAACGTTCTCGATATCCTTTTCCGAGCCCACTGCCGCGCCCATCGCCGGCATCACGCCGTGGCGGCCCTTCATGATGGTCAGCTTGATGGTGTCGGGGTCGCCGCCGTGCAGCCAGTCCTTGTCGGTCAGGTTCGGGAAGCCCTTGTTGCCGCGTGCATCGGAACCGTGGCACTGCGCGCAGTAGGTCAGGAACAGGCGTTCACCGATGGCGTGCGCCTGCGGGTCCGCTGCAACGGCTTTCAGGTCCTGGTTCTTGTACTTGTCGAACAGCGGGCCGTATTCCTTCTCGGCCTTGGCCAGTTCTTCCTTGTGCTCCTTGGCGGAAGTCCAGCCCAGCGAGCCCTGGTAGCTGCCCAGGCCCGGATACAGCCATAGGTAGCCGATGGCGAAGGCGATGGTCAGGTAGAACAGCCACATCCACCAGCGCGGCATCGGCGTATTCAGCTCGGTCAGGTCTTCGTCCCAGATATGGCCGGTGGTGCCGACTTTGCCGTCCACCGATTTCAGGGCCGAGCCTCTGACGGAGGACTGGGACCACAGCAGCACGCCGCAGCCCACGATGCCGATGACGGTCAGGACGACAACGTACAGGTTCCAGAATTCGCTGGTGAAATCAGCCATGGTCCTTCTCCTCGTCTGCGAAAGGCAGCTTGGCTGCTTCTTCCCAGTTGCCGCGCTGGGCCCACCATACGATGCCGAGGAAGGTGAGGAAGGAGATCACCGTCATCACATTGCTCGCATTGCCAAAAAAGTTTTCCATTTCAGTTCCTCGTCTTGATCAGGGTGCCCAGGCCTTGCAGGTAAGCCACCAGCGCATCCTCTTCCGTCTTGTTGGCCAGTTCGGCCGGTGCGGCGGCGATTTCCTCTTCCGTGTACGGGTCGCCCATGCGCTTCAGCGCGCGCATCTTCGGCACCACGTCGTCCGGCTTCAGCTTGGTCTGCGCCAGCCACGGATAGTTGGGCATGTTCGATTCCGGCACCACATCGCGCGGGTTGTTCAGGTGGGTGCGGTGCCACTCGTCGGAGTAGCGGCCGCCAACGCGCGCCAGGTCGGGACCGGTACGCTTGGAGCCCCACTGGAACGGGCGGTCATACACAAACTCGCCCGCCACCGAGTAGTGGCCGTAACGTTCGGTCTCGGCGCGGAACGGACGCACCATCTGCGAGTGGCAGACGTAGCAGCCTTCACGCACATAGATGTCGCGGCCGGTCAGGCGCAGCGCGGAGTAAGGCTTCAGGCCCGCCACCGGTTCCGTGGTCGACTTCTGGAAGAACAGCGGGATGATCTCCACCGCGCCGCCCACCGATACCACCAGCGTGACCAGGGCGATCAGCAGCCAGGGGTTCTTCTCAATCCATTCATGGGAAAATTTCATCTTTTGCTCCGATATGCTGCATTAAGCCGCGAGGCCCAGTTCAGGAATGCGTGCACGCGCGGTTTCGCGGCCCTTCAGGGTCATCCAGGCGTTGTAGGCCATGATGCACATGCCGGCCAGGTACAGGGTGCCGCCGACGAAGCGCACCACGTAGTACGGGTAAGTAGCCTTGACGCTTTCCACGAAGGTATAGGTCAGGGTGCCGTCGGCATTCACTGCACGCCACATCAGGCCTTGCATCACGCCGGCAATCCACATGGCGGCGATGTACAGGACGACGCCGATGGTGGCGACCCAGAAGTGCAGGTCGATCAGCTTGGTGCTGTACATCCTGGTCTGGCCGGCCATGCGCGGGATCAGGTAATAGATCGAACCCATGGTGATGAAGCCCACCCAGCCCAGCGCGCCGCCGTGAACGTGGGCGATACCCCAGTCGGTGTAGTGCGACAGTGCGTTGACGGTCTTGATCGACATCATCGGGCCTTCGAAGGTGGCCATGCCGTAGAAGGACAGGGACACGATCATCAGCTTCAGGATCGGGTCGGTGCGCAGCTTGTGCCACGCGCCGGAGAGGGTCATCATGCCGTTGATCATGCCGCCCCAGCTTGGCGCCAGCAGGATCAGGGAGAACACCATGCCCAGCGATTGGGCCCAGTCAGGCAGCGCGGTGTAGTGCAGGTGGTGTGGACCGGCCCACATATAGGTGAAGATCAGGGCCCAGAAGTGCACGATCGACAGCTTGTAGGAGTACACAGGACGCTCGGCCTGTTTCGGGATGAAGTAGTACACCATGCCCAGGTAGCCTGCGGTCAGGATGAAGCCCACCGCATTGTGGCCATACCACCACTGGATCATCGCGTCCTGCACGCCGGTGTACATGGAGTAGGACTTGAACAGCGAAGCCGGCATCGACATCGAGTTCACCACGTGCAGCAGGGTCACCGCCAGGATGTAGCCGCCGAAGAACCAGTTGGCGACGTAGATGTGCTTGA